>OMLO01004410.1_pt1 | contig 11767 bp, 5 predicted proteins | sample 1674811 | NCBI WGS metagenome assembly OMLO01 (sample SAMN06265003, study PRJEB25207) | coral metagenome | isolation source: Coral host | place: Mexico:La Bocana,Puerto Morelos, Mexico | collected 2008-11-13 | reverse complement strand
TACGTATTACAGAGATTTTTGATTGCTTAAAACATGAACAAGATACTTGCATTAAATCATAATACCCAGCCAAAATACGTCTCACACGGACTGGAAACTATCAAATTCACAAAATAATATGATTGGCTAAAATTAATACTGACTGCAATCTAGATTTTCCCTATAAGACCAGCATCTAGATTGCTCCTAACTTTTTACATTTTCCACGAGAAAGTTGTATACAAAAAATGCACCATTGCTGGGCTTGTTTCCACTAAAAATATGTAATGGGAGAGCCTAAAGATGAAGAGAAAAAAGGTGAATAAAACAAGTAGACTTGCAATGGTAAATTTAAGCTCGGGCACCAGGCGTGAAAGGTGCTCAATAGAAGACTAGTAGCAATGTACAAACACCTGATGAGTGTAAGAAATTCTGTCACCAATACAGAAGCTGTAGTAATGGCTAGTTTGTTTCTCCATCTTCCTTTCTGCTTTGTGGTGTTAGGCAAAATACCCATTCCCATGCAGGGAAAAATTTATATAGCAATCAAAAGGTATGTAATATAAAATTACACTTCAATCTTAGAATTTTAAATTGGCATTCTCTTGGGTTTTCTTTTACAGGGGGTTCAGTCACACCTGGTCAAATACGTTCTTGATAATGCTGCTAACTTGACGTATGAGAGGTTAAGTAGAGAAATTGATAACATGGTTGGGAGAGATAGAAGTTGGACAAACTTTGTAATGGCAATGCAGGTTGGCAAAAGAGTGTGCGTGGAGACATCAAAAGCTTGTAGTGCTGTGACAAGGCACTTTCAGCAATACATTAGTCACTCATACAGCCAGGCAATGCAACAGGCTGGAGGAGTTGTAAGTTACAACATCTTTTTGTGTTCAACTAGTTGCTCTCTTAGTGTCTTGTTTTACAAAATTGTAAGCGCCTCACTATAGACATGTGTGTTCTTGTTGCATTAACTGAACTTGAAAAACCAGATGATTAAAACTTAAGCAACACAGGTTGTCTGCATGTACATTATGAGTGTTCTGATCATCCATTCAACTGGATTTTTTCCCATCATTGATTGCATAGGTTATAAACATTATAATCTAATAAGACATACGTTTTGCAACAACTTTTTTAACCACCTGTTGTTTTCTCTTAGGCTCCTTTTGTGAAATCAAGAGGTCACTAGGAAATTCCAAACAGAAGTCAAGGTTGTACAATGTGCACAAGCTTAAAGAAATGCTACTCAAAGTGCTCAGCCTAGCTGGATTTTACATGTTTGAAATAGAATTCTGCTAACAAGATCATGTGAATCTGCTATCTGTCACTTCTGTGTTATTGACTCTAAATGACATCAAATACCCAAAGTGGGTTTTTTTCCAATACTAATGTTACAAGTATCATGATAAAAAGAATATTGATTTATGGTTATCTCCATGAGATCAATATATATATATATATCTATATATATATATATATATATTTTTTTTTTTTTTTGAAGTTAGCCAGAACCAGGCAAGTGTGAAAGAAGTGATCAAGACTTTAGGTTCTGACAAGCTGTCATAGCCATAGTGTGTTTGCTATTTCAATCCAGCACTTATTTTTTGAATTACCTTATATGTATGTTCAAGTGCACTTTCCTTGTTCCAGAAGCTCCTTGAGTTTTGGCATGGAGAAATGGAATTGGATTCTTAACATAGGTGCAAATGATGTGGTTTTTTTATCCTTAAATATTGTCAGAATCTTCTTACTTCATATACCTTATCTTTACAAATAATCATATTTTATAAAATTGAGAGGATATTGTAGCTTAATCCTTTTTTTTATAAATACTCAACCTTTACACCTGACCTCAACATTTGACTGATTATATGTACCAAGCATTCCTTAACTATTGCCGAGCATGTTTTTATCAGTATGAACCTAAAGTGCAAAATACCTTTTCTCCAGGAGTAAGCAATGATAAGTTCCTATTAATTAGAGAGCATTTTGTCCCAACAAATCTGTACTTCTTATTAATGGCAAAAAGCCAAGGTTAAAATTTCCATCAATGACAAATAAGTAAACTTACAATAAAGCATGGGAATGTAGATAGTTCTGAATTAGCTTTGTTGGAGTGGAAATTATCGACTGTGGCCAGTTTGTGACTGTTAACGACATTGCACTGTTCTTTGAAGAAATCCCAATGCATGATTGGCCAATGAAACTCAAACTTTATGTGGGCACGCAATGCGTTCAAATAACGACAACTGCACAGCCTTTTGCACTCAGTGCATGCCTATGATATGAAACCTATCTAATTGTTCACATTGATAATTAACACGAACTACGGGTCATATCCATATGCCAAAATTACCAGAAATTGTTACGAAATAGCCCGGGGGGTACTCTCCAATATCAAGTAAATAGATATGGCCACCGCAAAGGGTATGGTGTTTGAGCCGTTTTGGTCTGAAAACGGGTATAGATTTTGAACATTTTGGTCTGAAACTGGGTATGGTTATCGGGGGAACGTTCACGAAAGCTTATAAAGTTATTTTTCTTCCCAGCAACCGGGGCGAGTAACTGGTGAAAGAGAAAGAGAAATAGATAAAATGTATCATTGCAGCTAAATTTTACCTATTCATCGTTGTTACGTTGACTTCCGTCCAGCACTGATGCATATGCTATGCTTAATCGCGGGTATTGATTTTTGAGGCCAGGTCTGAAAACGGGCGTGGGAAATTGCATTTTTTGGTCTGAAATTGGGTCTGGACTTGGAGATGCGGGCGGCACACCCCCACCAAAAATTCCAAGGAGTATCCCCCCAGGTGAAATAGAGTAAACGAGGTAAAAAAAAGAGAACGTTGTAAAGCTGATCCGTGATTGTAGCAGTGTGTAAAGCTTCTGTCATACGAGCCTACTAGGTCCCCATCAGAACAACCGATTGGCACGAGGAAGGTCCTAGGCCGCCGGGAACGTAACAAGTTTTTTTTTATTCCATGCTCGTGTCAAACTCACTACAATTACTTAACGCCGAGCCTTTAACGCAAATAAAGTAAGTCTGCACTTGAAATATATTCGTCGGTGTAAAAGAACAGGTGGAAGTCCGTTTGCGTTCGCAAGCTAGGGGGTTACGTACCCGCTTGAAACCTACGGTGTTCTATAAATGGATTAAGGCTCTCAGTTAGCTCTTAGAAAACTAACGAAATAGAATAGTTCAAAAACTGCGTTATTCGGGCTTATTTGAAGCGCTGCCGAGCCCTGAGTTCATTGTATTTTCGTGTGCTTCTGTATTGATACTGTGCCAAATTTACCGGTTGAGTTTGCTTATGTGCGTGTGCGCACAAGCAGGAAACAATTTGGCCTTGATTATACCTGTTACTGTTCACTTTCAGCCCCTCGCGTCAAGCATGAATAGCAAGCATTTTCATCCCATTTCTTCGCTTGCGCATAAGGAATATTCATTTGAGCAGTAGTTACCAAATGTTACTGTCTAGCCATTTCAGCCATAGTTTGCAAGCATAGCGTCATTCACATAGCTTGGAGGACAAGTAAAAGAGTGACAAAATCGATCTACCACCTATCACCGAGTAACTAACACAAAGGCGTTAGAAGGGCGCGGATTGTGGTCGCTTGCCAGTAAAACGTTCAATATCAACAAACGGTCAAGAAATAAGTGCGTCGATCATGTTATTCGGTAGAAATAATAAAAAGATATATATTTTCGCACTGCTGCTGAACAATATCTGCTGAAATCAAAACTGAAAAAGAATTGGAGGATCTGAGAGAGCAAAACTATTTTGTGTTTTCTATATGTGTCGTTCTGTAATCGCACAAACGAACACGAGAACTCGGTTTGCATTGCAAGTTTGTATTGAAAGTTAGAATAATAATAATAATGTGTTTTGTTGTTCCGTGTGTTAACATTGACTATGAAATAAGCTAATCAAGACTGAAAACAGGACTGAAATAGGTACACACCCGACAGTTATGTAGATGACTCTGTTTCATGCAGCTAATCTTGTAAGTCAAAAGGCCTTAATTTAATGAATGGCACCTGTTTAGGTGTGGCTCGCATCTTACAATTCTTGATACCTCATTGCTATCTAATGAAAATATAACGAAGCCATAACTAAAGTTGAAAACTGGCCAACGTAATGCTGTTTGAGTTTCGTGCTGCTGACATAACTGTCTGGCTGACGCACATATGAGCTGTTATCTAGTACGGTACAGTTGACAGCAAAAATCCACAGTGTGTTTTGAAGATTTCAATAAATCATTTAAACAACCTCCTGTCAAGCTAATTAATTTTTAAACAACGCTATTTCGACTAGCTATTTTTCGCAGCCAGTTGAGTTTAGTCTTAAAAGTGTTCCCAGCCAATTGCCCTAGTTCAGTTGAAACTGTGCTCGTCGAAGGCAACCCAACTACAGACTATTGGTTCATTCAAGGCAATTTCACTCAAAGATACGGAAGTGAAGTAAGTCAAAGATGATCCTGAAATTGCTGGGGTCACGTTTATTGTCTACGTTAGTGGGTAAACCTGATGAAAATATCCTCTTCGATGACGAATTTTAGCAAAATTAACCTACTCGAGCTGATAAACATTAAAATGTTTTTAGCAAGTTAGTCAAACTGAGAATATTACACAGCTGTAAAAATTTGAGTTTCGTGATGCAAAATTTGCATGCTATGTAAGACTCTTTTTTTGTAATATAATTTTATTAATAATTGTGTCATTCTCGATTTTGCTCGATGGACGTGTTATTATTTTTGTAACTATGTCTATAATTGCTGACACTGTAAAAACGTTTATTGATGACTCAGTGTGCAGCTGCATTATATCCGGTGTCTTTTCATTTGTTGATAAAACTGGGTTGTAATCATTATAACTATCGATATGGCTCTGCACTTGCTTAGTTTCGCATGTTATCCAGACTGCATAATGATGTCACCGGTCAAGATATCTCCGAGAAGGAAAACCTCGCATTCAAATGGAAGGGTGATTGGCATTTTTCCGAAAAAGTATGGTTTTTGGCAAATCATGAAAACCTTGGTGAAACAAAATATTCGGCAAATTTAACCTCGGTGACGCGTTCATTTCTTTAGCAAACCGATTTTGTGAAACTCTAGCCAAACTCTTTTCTTTCCGGGCTGGGGGAGTTGGAAGGTGGAGACCTCTGTCATTGCCTTCTTTACCCACCTTGAAATGAACATGGCTCGCGCTGAAGAAAGTAGGTAAGACTAATCAAATTCTACTTACTTCTTTTACCTGGCAATAACGATACCTTGACAAAGTCTCAAAACTAGTGCAAAAACAAATAAACTTGGTACATAACAGATTAATAAATGCGCATACCATATGATCTTTTGGGAGTGCTATACAATTTACCATTTTCAAGGGCATTTGCGCGCAGTGGACCTAAGGCAACACATAATAAGAGTGATAAGCCAAAGGAACGCTTCCTTTTCTCCACACGGAAAAAGTTTAATTGACGTTTTTTGCTAACTTCGGCCTCCTACAATAATTTCCAGCAGGGCAGTACTGTCATTCCCAGCTAATGTAAAACTGCTTCTAATTGGTCCATTATTGCGTCACAGGTTCTTTGAATCAATCCTATTGGCGTGCGTACTGAAGCAACCGTGGCGCTTGCAGTGGCGGGAGCACAGACAGTGAATTACATTGCTCTCACCGGTTCGATTATTTTGCCGTCCACAGTGCGGAAAAATCAAATCGTTATATGGAAAAACCACACAGGTATGTTCCACAATTAATTTTCGTAATTTGAAGAAATAACAGAGATTCTATCAGAAGGAACAGAAGGAAACGCAGCACTTTCTGAAGTAAAAAATTAAATGCAAGCTAATTTCACAAGACGACCAAAAGAAAAATTCGGTGACCAAATAAGATTAAATCAAATTCAATTTTCCCAGTTCCAAATTCGTTTCATACGGTTTATTCTTCACCTTCTCCGGCACTCAACGTACCACATTAGGAAGAAAGGAGTGAAAGATACTTTTTCGCTTTTCAGAGTTGATTGGACACAAAATTCAGTATCTTGATTTAAGCTAAACTTTGCAGCTGGAGCGCAAAAATGAAAGCTTTTATTCACTGGCTTCACAAACCATCGGATAAGGCCCATAAAAAAAACAACAAGTTTATATTTGATTAACATTTCCTTTCTTTGGTTTCATTTTTCTAAGGTTTCTTTGGCGTAGAAGCCAGGAAACAAACTGCGACATGAATTATTAATCGTGTCAAGAGTATTTAGCTTCAGGAATCCTGAGAAATTCAAACTGAGATGTTTTGAAGCAGAAAAGTCGAGTCGATATCTTGTGTTCTTAGACAAGTTAAAAATGAGATGTATGTTGCTGTTTCAGGCGATTAGAGCAGAGACACCCAACTGTGAACGTATTCAGACTCGCATGCAATCACGAAACCCAGATAGAAGCTTATATATATTCCGAGCGCTTCTGAATTCACTATATCCTACAGATTTCAGTGTTAGTGCCACTGAATATGATTTTAATTAAATTGCATCAAGACAAGGAAACTTTTGAAAGCTTATAACCAAAACAGTAATTTACGTGTTAGTCTATAAACTATTAATTAATTAGGTTTTCACCATCTGAAAAGTTAAAGTTTGCTTAATTATAAAGTTGTCTTTGGAATCGCTCAATGGGTTTTCCACTGAAAGAGTTTGAGCTCTTTGAGGAACACAACATAATACTCTTTTGTACTTTTGTGTCAATAAATAAGTTATATTCTGCTGCAATTAACAAAGAAGGTCAGATGCAACCAATACAAATTCCTGTGTTCTTGTTTAGCTAAAACAGGAAATAATCATAATTTCACAAAGTCTGAACAAAATCAGTTTACTTGCTCTACTAATATATGCAGCAGCATCACGAATGCATAATACATTCTAGGATTTTCGAGGAGCCTACTGTGAAAAGGTTAAAACTTCCACAGATTTAGCTATCTTGTATTTCGGATATGCAAGTGCATGTATCTAACTATATAACTGTAGAGTTGTTTGCTGGCATTACTGAGCAACCAGCATCGTAGCTGACAATTATTCAACGAAATGGAGGTGAATAGTGGCGAATATTTACCAAGCCGCGAAGCGGCTAGGTAAATATCCACCAAATTCACCGACACTGAGGTGAATAATTGTTTTAGTATATACCACACAAGCTTAATAACTAGTGGTCCAAAGAGTAACTTCACTTGTTTAAGACTAACTTTACTTGAAATGGGAAGCCATTATGTTTTTGTTCGGCTGCTCGGAGGTGAATAGTACTTGGCTATTCACCTCCGAGCTAGCCAATCAGCGCGCGTGAAAAGCACTATTCACTTGTGTGGTACATACTAATACAAATAAAATATTTGTTTCAGTTTTTTAGCCAAGCTTGTCAATGGCGCTATTGCTGGAGTCGTGGGAGTTACCTGTACTTTTCCGTTGGACCTTTGTAAAACAAGATTACAGGATCAGAGAAATCTTGGAGCTCAAAAGCACTACAGAAACTTGTAAGTCCACATTTAAACAGTTAACTACTGTTTCTTTACAGATTGCAGTTTTGGCAGCCACTGAAGATGGCTCAATATCTGTATTGTTTACAATATGGCATGGTAAAAAAAATTGTCAGCCGTACCTTCTCGTCAAATGTAATATCCGGGATGGATGTAAACTAATCAATTTAAAAAACTAGTCGATAAAAAATAAGGGCTATTGTGCCTTCAGCAGTTAACAGTGGGAGGGCTTCAAAATATCACTGCAACGAGAGGAGATAGCTGTCAGTGATGAAATGGGAGAAGGGTGTTAGCTGATATCACTGCCAATCGTGGCAGGAGGGCGCATGATCTTAGTGCGCTTGTAAAGGGTGGAAAGCGTAAGTGGATGAACAGCAACCTTCAAATGAACTGAGAATGCGGCGACAGGTCGGCGTTCAGACCAACTATTGGCTTTTACTTTATTTTTAGAGCGGACTGCTTATGGAAAGTAGCAAGAGCGGAAGGAGTACAGGGCTTATACAAAGGTAAATAGTACAGCTACTAACAGTACTGTCAGTGTTTGGCGACTCTTCAACAATTCCAAGTCAATCTGAACCGTTGCAAGTGTTTGTCTCGTGGGAACATGAACATGAACATGAACTTGGCTTTCGTCGCGAGTTCGAGTCAGTTCACTGCGAAAACTAAAACTAAAACTAAAAAAATCTATAATTAAATACTTTTAAATCTGAAGAATTAAGATTCTGGAGGAAATTATCTTAATACCAAATACAAAACTACCAACAACATCAAGTTACATATCTATTAGATATGATTAATGGGATTCAGTAGCTAACGGTTGGACTGATATTCACAATACCTTACGTTTCTAACACCATTTCGTTTGGTCTCCTTGCTAGGCATGGGAATAAACTTGTTACTTATAAACCCAGAGAAAGCTATAAAACTTGCTGTAAACGACCAAATACGACAACTGTATGGTGGTAGAAGGTAACAAATCGTAAACATTGATTTTTAGGTTTATTCTGGGTTTGCCGGCAAGACGTCCGGGGTCGACGGATGCATGCACAAGTGCTTGAACAGTTGGAAACTTTCAAACAAACTGAGAAGCCTCTTATTAAAAAGGACGATTCTACTCCCTTAAAATCCACCAGACATCTCTTAGTTTGGGCTAAGGATATGAAATGACCCAGTCATAACTTGGAGATATATCTCGGGATATGATTATTACATCAGTTATAGTTCTTTATTTCTTCGAAAGTGCTCCGTCTATTTCTTAAACGAGAGCAATAGATGAACATCTTCTCACTGACAACCTCAAATTTATTCCACAGACTAGGTTTCTTTTCTCTTGCTTTACATGTAAGCAGGTTTTGTTTTTGTGTTTTTTGAGTCTCTGTTAGTACTTCCCTGGCACACGCTGTGTCTCCAAACTTCGCAAAGCGCGCCTTCTATCGTTTTTCACGTCAAAAAGGGCAATGAACTGATAAAGTTTTACTTCTCACAAAAACTTGCAGATGTATACTACCCTTGACCAAAGAGATGATAGCCGGTGGAGCTGCTGGGTTTTGTCAGGTTGGTCATTTTCACTAACAATAAAAATTTGCCTTGACGCAAAGCCGTATTTATATTGTATTTGGTTCAAACTTGAAATCTTCATCAGTTTTTAAAATGTTTCAGTGTCTACATATATATACCACTTTACGTTACAGGTGATCGTTACAACACCAATGGAAATGCTTAAAATACAGCTCCAAATGGCAGGGACCCAAACCACAAGTAGGTCTTATGTATACAATGGGGCCCCGCCTTTATTGTAGTCGTTACAAACTCGAACACCCCTTTTCAACCGCAGAATTTAATGCTCCTTCACATACTGTCCGATACACGGCACGCCACTTGTACACTGATCTCTTCACTGTTGACATCATCCACTTAACATGGCGTGCGTTCACGTAAAGAAATGATTTAATAATCAGACAGATTAATTGTAACGTAACCCAGTGAAAGATTACTCTTTTATAGACAGCGAACCGAATTGCAGTATCATCCCTTTTCTTTTTCTTGCCTTGAGGAGACTACGAACTAAGGAAGAACGTACAGGAAAAGACGTTGATAACAAATAGTATTTTGTTCTTCAGCTGCTCCCCGAATGGCTAACGCAGCTACTACAGTGGCAGCTGCCAGTTCAAACCTAAGGACATTTGGTACCAAGTCAGGAACAGCTCCCAAATCCGCCATGAAAATAGCACATGACCTGATGAGAAGCAAGGGTATAAGTGGCATCTACAAAGGGCTAGGAGCCACATTAGCAAGGTATACATGACCCATACATACGAACGCTGTGATAATGTTCCCGACTACTAGATTCTAATTTCATTCGTAATCCGTGATTTACAGGGCAACGTTTTTCTGTTTTGATTCAATACTGATCGTTTTCTTATTTTTTCTGCAGGGACGTGCCGTTTTCCTGCATCTACTTCCCTCTATTCGCCTATCTGAGGCTAGAGGTTTGTTACCAACTTTGTCACTTTGATCAGATGAAAACATTTTCAGACTTATTTCAAATTATGTGTTAATGGTGTGAATGTTCAGTTTCAGGGACAGAGAACGCAGAATGACGACCCTGGTCCTCTGCATTGCTTGATAGCTGGCTGTACAGCTGGTGAGTTACTAGTTATTAGTAAAGCGTTTTACAAGGTCAAATTTGGCAAAGATGCCCAGCTATACCGTGTGTCTAGACGGATTCTTTCTACTCATTTCTCAACCCAACTTATGCAAAACCTCTGAGTCCGGGACCGTGTTAAGACCAAGTGATCTTTTTCAGAAATGAAGGCCAAGATCCTTTCCCAGAAGCACTCCTTTTTATCGTAAATTTCCAATCAATAATTTTCATTTGCTGGTCATCTGAGAAAACGAGGCGAATGCCGGCCAACGGCCCACCACAGTGAATTAACACCTAACCAAAAGATAAGAGCCAGCTGATCGTGTAAATCACAGATAACGCTGCGAACAAAAATGTAAAAACTACATCAAAAAACGAGTTCGAAGTGCTCATGCGTTCAATTAACGTTTCACACAAACGTCATTATGAAGACTCTAAATCAACTAGTCCGCAACCCGAGAGGTGTAAGGAACTGGTTAAAAATTTAGAAGTCTTTCTCATGTCTGATCTCGTACTGCTGTCTATTCAAAGAGAAGACCAAACTTAGCGGGCCAGTGAAAACCGCACTTTCTAAATACCCCAAATAAGAAGCCCGTGCCAGGCGTTCTGTCAAATAGGTCGCAGCGAGAAAAAGGACAGAGCCTAAAAAAACGCAAAATCAGTGGGTTTTGTGTCCTTTAGCCCAGCTACATTTCCCACTCCGAATTGTGATTTTTCAATGAATTACTCCAATTACTTGTGCCTGTTAAGGGTGAAGTTCAAAAGATATCCACTTCCAAGGTTGCGACAAGAGGTTTTTTTTTTTTATTTAATTAAAATGTATCCTATTTATCTAGCAATGGTAGGAAGTGCCGCTGTTACACCAATGGATGTTGTGAAGACAAGACTCCAGGTGATACGAAGCGGAGGCGAAGCAACCTACAACGGCCTGCTGGACTGTGTCCGTACAACGTACGAAAACGAAGGAATAAAGGCTTTCTATAAAGGAACAGTGCCTAGAATGATAGTGATCGCTCCGCTGTTTGGAATTTCACAGATGGTTTACTTCCTGGGAGTCGCCGAGAAAATACTAAACCTTGAAGTGGGCGAAATATGACGAAACAAGAAACTAAAAATACTCGGTAGCCATAGATACAGATCCTGAAACAAGCAGACTGGCGCCGGGCACATCCACCACGCTTGTGAAAAATACGGGTTTGTCAATGCCTAATTACCACGAAATCGATCTAATCGTTTTCTGCGTTAATTAGCGAAAGGATATGATAACATTCAACTTCAAAAATATTTATAATTGTACAGTATTATTCTCGTTGTTTGAGGACATTCAAACAAAGAAACAAATCTTCTTTTCAAATTGTAAATAACGGCAGAGATCTGTAACAACTAGGAGATGAAACAAACTCTAAAGAGCTGTACAGCACACAGCTAGAAATAAGACAGAGCTACGGATAGAATATCACACGAATAAATCAAATTCAATACGTCTTAAATAATAAACAAACTAAGGTTATATCATCTTGTAGGCCTTAGTCGTCTCTTATTCTAGGGATGTAATTTGGTTATATCAACTAAGTTGAAAATGTAAATTGGCCACCGTAACGAGTTATAAAGCTGACGTTTCGAGC
>OMLO01004409.1_pt1 | contig 11768 bp, 6 predicted proteins | sample 1674811 | NCBI WGS metagenome assembly OMLO01 (sample SAMN06265003, study PRJEB25207) | coral metagenome | isolation source: Coral host | place: Mexico:La Bocana,Puerto Morelos, Mexico | collected 2008-11-13 | reverse complement strand
AGTACAAATATCGTGTGATATTTGTACTCGTTTCGCGCGTTATTTGTACTCTACGAAGCAGAGTTGGATAATAAAAGAGAATACGCATGGAAAATAAGCATGGTGAATACGCATACTTAACTTGTTAAGGTAAAAATCGATACGTCCAGTTTGAAACCCGTGTGACATCCCGAACTTGACATGATCGGCAAAACAAAGAAAAGAGGAAGCGTTGCCTTCTTCTCTTCTCGACTTATGGTTACCAACGGCGAGTTTTGGAAACTTTCTTAACATCTCGAATCTGAACTGTCAGTTAAAAAAAATTCACCATTTCCCAGCCGAACTTAAGATGTGTATAAATATATACCTTTAATTATAATTAAAGCATTAACGAATCTTTAGGGGAGTTCCCAAACACTAGTGTTGGTATCCTTCTACATGTTTTGTTTTAGTGTCATTGCATTTTATATTTATGACATACATGAGGATGGACTTTCATATCCCAACTTCATCCCACCAAACGAGATTTCTGAAGCTCATAAAGTGACAAGAAATGTAGGAGATCGCGTATGCCAGTCTAAACGCTGCATCCTGTCAACATCCTTCTGACTTTTATACGCCAAGTGGTTCATGCTCAGGACATCAGCAAGACTTCTCCATCTCTGATGGTGGGTTTGCAAGCCGTGTAGCTGGCTTCCAGTTAAGGTTTATAGCTTGATATTCTGTCTTGCAGTTCTCCTCCTGGAGGATTTGGGAGGGTCTCTCTTACTTTTACCCTAGGTAATTTCTTTACCCTAGATTATTGTTGTCTACACGCGTTTTGCGAAGCAATACATTTAAGATAATTGTTTTCGTCCAGTATTGTTTCGAAAACGTCCGCAAAATTTTACTGTTAAAAGATAATCCAACCATTTATATTGCTCAGCATCATCTTTACATAGAATTCTTACAAACGGTTACATATTTGAAGCGATTAATTGCCTTTTGACAGTTGTCGAATAAAGGCCCGATTGAAAACGATAAATACATTATCGTATAGTTCCCTTAAAAACCACACCCGGTTCTAGACCAAAACAATTCAAATACGTGATGTGATTGTAGTTCGTGGGAGTTTCGAAACAACACCGCTTAGTGTGTGTGTCGGGAAGGACGGGGGGAGGGCAGGGGCGACCCGTTGTTCCAATCAGGGAGACCTTCCAACCAGTCCACGGTACTTCCCTCCGCTCAGTTGAGATGGATAACAATTTGCATATTGATAACTATCAGTACTGACTATAAGTGTTCTGCTCTCCTTTTCATGCGTCGTTTTCCGGTCTAATTTCATGCTAGGTTTGATTGCGCTATTTCTTAAAATAGTTTAAAAGTTTAAGATCCCAAAATGAGCTGACCTCTCGTCTAGTTGCTGCTGCATTGCGCGAGGAAATGAAAAACACACGTGGCGAATGTTTCATGAGCTAAAATTCTTCTGAAAGCCCAGTAATACAAAGACTCTTATTCTATGACATATGCTTTAGCAAACAAGAAACTGTCACCGTTTGCTACGAGGATCAGAAATTTCACCTAAAACACATTATAACACGATTTAGAATTAAAATGAAGAAAAAAAGAAGCTCAAGACCCCGAGTCATTGAAAGAAATGCTCAGGCAGAGGGACGATTCTTTATGGGTTTTAGGATTGATTTTTTTATCATGGCTGCGCATACATGACCGAAAACCAGTGGAATTGTTCCTTTCTTGATTTTTTTTTTAAATGATTAAGTCACGGAAATTAACGGTGTCCAAATACTGTCTTTTGTTTGACTGGTGAGCGGAAATGGTCTTGTTGACACCAAAATGAACAAAAATATTAATGATTTTTGTATGCGCTTGGACAGAACTAGATAAACAAGAATATTGCCATGAAGGCAGAAGACACGCTGGCTGCGCTACGAACCGAGTCCGCCGTGCACGCTGACTGTGTTTACAGTCAGAGTTGTATCTACAATGCTTTACGCAGCATTGCTCATCAGTCATCCTTCGTAAGGATTCTTTCAGGCCTAGCTAGGGCAGACGTCAAAGAGAAAAACAAAGAAAACTGCAATCTCAGTTACTTAAAGGAAACAAACTGTTCTTCAACGTGCACCAATGATGAAGTTTTCAACAGCGTTAAGCTTCTTTACAACACTGTTTTCGAACACCTAAATGTTCATTACAATCATTATAGTACTATTGCATAACTGATCTGTCAAGTCGGTGATTATTGTTCAAGATCCTGATGTGCTTTTGTTTGAGTAGCTTGGTCATTACCATATTCTACCATGATGATACAAATCGCGAAAGTTCTAGAAAGTTGACAAATTCTCTGTTTAGTCCATTGACGAAAACAGATCATGGTACGGACAATTGACTTAGAAAGTGAACGGAACATACAAAAATTTATATAATTATCAAATCTCCAAGCCTATTTCGTTGAAACTCCTTTTCTAATGCGTTATTTTGCATAGATTAAGTGCTACAGCGTGGAGCAGTTATTAAAACCTTGTTCGATTGCGTCTTAATTTCTCAGAAGAAATAAATTAAACGTAAAATAAACAAAAGTGCCGGTTTATTCTCTCGTTATAATTATTCCTAAAATCCTTGACGAATTGCAGCGAATTAAAATACAGTTAACGTGTAGAACAAGAAATTACAAAGTCAAACTTTACCATTTTGTCCTCATGAAAAAACACTGTTACATATAATCGGCCTGCACCATATCTCTGTTTTTGTTTTCAACCGTCTGTGGCTTCAAAGTTGCTTGCGACATGACCTGTTTGTGTACAGAAGGGACACAGAGTGAAATTTATGTTTTGTTTGTTAGTTTACACTGCGATGAAAAAGAAATGAACACTTCTTTCTTGACTGCAAAGTAATGCATATGAGAAGAAAGGTTTTTCATAACCGCGGTTCGCAATTTTAGGTTGCATTCACCTTTGTCGTCCGCGGCTAAACGAGGCCTGCAAAGAAATTGCTCACATGTTTATACTGTAATAAAACGCGTTTCAAAAAAACGGCGCTAACATAGTCCTAATAGCGGGATATGCACAAAGTAAAACTACTAATCTTTTGTGTTTTCGGCATTTTTTGAAGTTCTTTTAAATGACAACCTGGCTTTACAAAACCGATATCGTGTCGGCTTATAACACTTGTCGGCCTTTTGAGAAGTAAGCGGGGCTGGCAGGTTGCAAAATGGGTTCACGGCGTAATCCGCAAATTCTTCCCACGGTTAAAACAAAATTTAGTCTTCATTTATTTCTGACCCTTCCAAATGTTGTCAAGCGATTTGACAAATCGGTAAATAGAGGCCCGCTCTCAAACACAGAACAGTCTGCTAATACTATAACAAGTCGGAAAATGTGATCGGCAGATTTGTAATAAACGGTGTATTTAAAGACGGTTTATCTCAAGAGATCCCGGACCAAAATTAGTACAGAAAAATTAGAGTTTACTTTTGGAACAAATAAACATTTTGTTGTTTAAGGCCTTGAGAAGAATCTAATAAAAAAAAAAGCTGGAATAAATGCGTTCTTTTTGCCCGTGATGTTTGGTTTTCTTTAGACAAAAGTTGGTAATAGTGCGCGTTACGAGATGAAAAATGCTAATTTCCAAACATATTAAACTTGTACCGATTTATGTTCACAGTGCGATTCAGAGATTTGTAAACAGAGCACACAATGAGTTCAGTTTTACAGAAGAAGTCTATAAAAATATCAATCACGCCTTGCAAAAGGGTATTTGTTTGTTTACATTGGGACAGTAAGGCCCTCGTTTCTCTGTATTGAAATTAACCTGTCCTAAAAGACAAAGAATGTATCACCAATAAAACCAGCAATAACAAAACAGTTAGTTTATTCAAAGAGCTTTAATTACTTTGTGTGGGAGGATTTATGGACTATATCAAGCAATATTGTATCTTTTGAGGCACAGATAATTAACACGTGCATTCTGGTCTCTATATTTAGTGTTTCACTAAGTCACAGAACTGCGCGCTTCACTCTTAATTGTTCGCACGCAGTAACTTGCGAGTGCGCACTGAACGCGGATAGATTTCACCGGTTAATGATCGGAGGTGTCAGACAGTCAGGCTGGTTTGAATAGAACAACAGGTCGACTCTACTGTATTGCAGCTACCTTGCCTGTAAGATGAACGCGAATGATTCGAGTTCCTCCACAGACACCTCAAAGACATCAGAGAAGATTAAGAGACCACTAAACGCCTTCATTCTTTGGTCCAAGAAGAGAAGAAGAGTAATTGCCAACGAAAACCCGCAAATGCACAACTTTGATATCAGCAGAAAGCTCGGCTTGGAATGGCAGAAGTTGTCGGAGCAAGAGAAAGCGAATTACTTTGAGGAGGCCAAGCGTTTGAAGGAAGAACACAAACAACTTTATCCTGATTATAAATACCAACCGAGAAAACGTGATAAAACAAACAAAAGGAACAAGCTTCTGCATGGAACACCGTTCCAGTTTAGTTTCTACCCGCACGATACCGCGGGGTTTTTCGATAGCAGATACCACTTCCCCATTACTGACTCGAGGCCATCCTACCCCACGGAAACATTGCTACCTCACGCTGAACCCTCGACAAGCAACGAAGACATCTCACACAGCTCTCACGCTAAACCAACACACACAGATCACAGCCCTCACAGTGTCATTTACCAAAGCTTCCGCCCTCAATCATGCGATGGATTTGTGCCTTACAGGAGTTTGGATGCCCCATACATGCCGCTGCGGCCCAATTTCGATTTCTCGCATCTCAATTGGTACGGTTCTTCTTCGGCTCCTGGCCGCATTGCTCCAGTACCATACTGTAGTAGGATGTACCCGTGGCACGCGGCAAGACAAACTGATTTCCACTCGTGACAATGAGCGCACGCCGCCGGCCTGAACTCCGTAACTTAAGCGGGCTTGCCCCAGAAAGAGACATATCAAGGTATAGTAGAGAAATAGGGACACTATAATCCAAACCACAGGAGATAAATTGCAAGACATTATCAAATTTATTACTGATCAAAACATCGTTGAAATTGTTAGTTTAATTGGTGCAGACACTTCTAAAGTACTTCGTGATTACTTAACTTTGACTTTGTGGGTAGCTTAACGTCTTAAGTAGACGAAAAAACGAAATCCTTAAAGTAATCGCTAAACGGAAGTCGCTTTTTTGGGTATATTATTTTTGAACGTTTTTGTATAGTACAGGAACCAAAATGGAACAAAGTACTGTACGTTTCGAGAAACGTTGTTAACAAACAGATCGGCGCGTACAGTTTTTTGAACTCATCAAGTTTTTTGCTCAGCGTTTTAGAAACATTGATTTGGCGAAGCGAGGAGAAAAGGAAAGCACAGTATAATAAAAAATGCTATTTTATCATGCTCAGTCATTTAGTTAATGACAAGTCAATCTCAGTTATTGAAGGAATGATGGAGTGCAACAAAAATAACGGAAATCGGATTCTTTCCAAACCAACAACAAAGGCAGAAGAGGCATTATCTTGGCACGGAACTTTACTCAGTGGCCAAAGTTTAGGATGATCGGCTCAGATAAGCATCAGTCCGTTTAACAAGGTAAATTTTGTGAGAGGAAAGCGGCATTACATTGAATCCAAGTGTTAAAACACGTGGCAACTAAGAAGTAATACTGCAGCATTTGGCCAGCATGTAAAAGTTGCACAAATGTTCAACGTGCCGGGGCAGGCGCGGAAACACTTGCAAACAAAGGAAAAAATATCACGTTTAGTTAGTTTGGTCCTAATTCAAAACAGCAATAACTATATTGATTTTTTTTTTTGAACTGATGAAGATAACCAGTTTGCACCAGTCGGCAGGCTAAATGCCTTTTACTTTCATCAAATCGTTTTACAGTTATAGAGTCAACAAACTACAAACACATTCTGACATGCTAAATAAAACACGATATCAGGTCGCCGTTCTGTTTAAAACAGTAGGTACTATAATAAGCCGCATTGTTTCAACCTCTATAAGGACATAAAAGCCTGTTACCAAACTCACGCTGTTTCTGAAAAGCTGAACAGTATTCTCAAATGGAGGTCAAAATAAACGGGACATCACGAGAGCTTAAGAGCTGTCGCGAACTGAACTCCAATAACACACATGGCTTGTGAAGATTCTGAAGTGATAAATCTTTTAGTACACTTTAAGTCGGCATTTCTTTAAGAAGTTGTTGTTCGCTTTGTGGATTTACGAATCTTTTAACGCTGATTTGTTTTTTCGGAGTATTATTATCGTAATGAAGTTATAAGAAATATTTTAGGCATAAAATAAAAGGGACACTTGTGGTCATAGCTTGGATGCCAATATCCTTTCAGAAAAGGCAATAAGCGAATTTTGCGTAATCCATAATTGAGAGGTACATTTGGGCGAAAAATACGTATTTCGCTTCTCTCAGTTTCTGGGATAATTTAAGAAAATGTTTCACGTTAGTTTACTTGATAATTAGCAAGGCCGCAAACTTGAAGAGGAAGCTAAACGAGAGAGGGAAAGAGTCTTCTGCTTTCTTCTTTGCATGGTTTTAAGTTGCTGATTACAAAATGAATTAAAGACATTTGTTAACGAGCAGATAATTTCTCATCACATCTGTTATTGCACTAGTTCCAGTCTAATTTGAAAGGACATTTTTTCTGGTATTTTGTCCCATTCTAGATTATTTCTCTTTTCTTGCTATAATATGAGGAATTGAAGTTAGTATACTCGTTTTAAATGGAGGGCTCAAGGATACCGGGCCACTTTCTGTACGTTATGAAATTATAGTGAATATCTTGTTGTACTACTTAAGAGGAATTACTAGAAAACTCTGCTCTCCTTTTAAATCAATAGATCTTCGTAGACAAAGTTTAGCGGCATGTTAGTCAATACCATCGTTTTGATGGTACAATTAGGGAAATTTGGTAACGACCTAACCGCTTCTAACAAATGCATACATTGTTTACCTTTCATCAGCGGAGCAACACTGTATGATCTACAAAATTCGTATAGATCACACTTCGTAGTCCCTTATGCAAAAAATATTGATGTACGTTTTTCAAAGAGTATATATTCGATTACTCATTCTGTGTTTGATTTGATATTTTTCTTTCTTGCAAAAACCTATGCACAATGTCCAATGTTGTATAATTTGCAGGATACCTGTTGTATATGATTACTTCACGCCCTTTTTGAATGAAAATAGTGTCTGCATATTAGGGAAGGGAACAGAGATCTTTTATTTCAAGACACAGAATAGCTTGTCTCTTTTGTTGTCTGTTAGCAGCTATCTGTATTTAGCCGAACTAGAATATTTAGCAATTAAGAATTTTTTCTCATCTGGTAAAGCACTATTCACTGTGTAGAAAGACACCTCAACTGTCCTGCTATCTTGTCACTCGACGGCGGCCGCACGGGTTGTCTCACCGGTCCAGCTGGAAGGCGGCTGTTTAAACTTTTAATTTAATTTTTAATAAAGAGTTTGAAATTGAAAGTCGAGGAGTGCGGGCACATAGTAGTGTCAACGTCTTATCGGAGGCATGTATTGATATTGAAGGTGGGAGAGAGCCGGGCTTCCATAATAGGGAGGTTGAATCAGCGGCAGTTGCTTAAGCGAGATTTGAAGACCACATCAAGGCGAAGGGTTTGTAAATAATTGTTTTCGGCAGCTGCAAAGCGGTTGTAAGCTGAAAAATAAAAACCAAGGTACAAGCAGGATTATTTTGATGTGTTGCCGTTTTGCGGCATTAAATGTAAACACTTATTCTGCATGATGGTGTAAAAAATAAAAAGGAAAAAAAAACATTACATACGAACGTGTTTTTGTAAGTATCTAGCCTTCAAACAAATCTTTCTTCTTGAATAGACCGTGCAGAAAAATTTAATTTACAATGAATAAAGATTTATTATTCATCAATAATTCTTTTTCTGTTATCAAGATTAATGCCTTGACTTAAAAAACTTTTGCTCTTGTTTTTGTTTTCTTAAAAAAAATTAAAAAATCTCACTCCGACCCGCAAGTTTCTGCCCGTGCAGGCAGACATTATCTTTACAGTTCATTTACTTTGATGAGCTATTTCCATCAAAACTTAACCGCAAAAAGACGAACTTACATAAATTTCCCATTGCAAAGTGTGCCAAACATGAAGTTGTATGTGAGTAGTTGATTATTAGCTTACTGAGTTATCATGAATATAAGTGTCGTATATTTTTATTCAATGTAATATGAAAAGTGTGCTAGTGAGAGACAAAATTACTGACGTTGCTGGGTTGTGAGCTCTTGTGATTCATCGAGCCGTTCATATTAATGTCACGTATGTACTTTTCTAACATCTAGGGGTAATCTTTCTTTTTCATTTATAGGGCAGTTCATACTGATCATCTGAGTTTTCCGTTGCAAATTTATTACCATGCGAATTTCCCTCCCTATGGTTAAAAATATTAAAAATATTATATACTCGTAACATCAAAAATTGAGAATAACTTAAACAGTCAGCTTAAAAGCGATTTTGTTTTCGGAAGTGAACGATGACTGCTACTAACTTTATCACTTTACTTTACATATAGCGGGATGTTTTTTTGACGCCTTTTCCTTCTGAAGGTCACACTTTTGGTTCATTGTTAACCCGTGCGGGATATATTCTGTCCAAATAATTGAACCTTAGAATGCATATTAAGGTGCCACGAATTTACTACGTGCATTTCGCTTCATAAGATAACAGATACCAGCTTTATTTCGAGGAGGCTTAAAATTCAAGAGCCTTTTTGTCACGATAAACTATACAAACGATGGGAAGGGGAAATTGGACAGCCATGTCACTTTAACGCAGGAACTAGCTCATATCCTTTACAAACAGCAATTTAAATTGCATTCGTCTTTTTCTTTGGCTTGAAAGACTGCGGGATATTTACTACAGACATTTGTTTTGTTTCATGATCCTAGAAATTAATTTGGAACATATTACCCTCTTGAAGTGTGCCATTGCAGGTCTTAATTAGTTATACAACACTGAAACCCGTTTCTAAATTTATGCTTTCAGTACAGAGATTCATTTCGCAATTTGTTTCGAGTTGCTACATTTTGGAACTGCCAAATGCTTTTCTGAATTACATTTTGCCGGTTTGTATGAGTTGGTTAGCATTGCGCCGCATGCTCCTTATAATCATGATTTGTTAACGTATCTTGAAGTAAGCTACACGTTTTTTTTCTATTCTCGAAGACATGATTAATTTTCCCTGACCGCCATTTTCTGTTTTATTGTTGCCTGCCACTTTGGCGAGGTTTTTAATTATGAAATAAGTGCACACCACGTCGGTTTTATTGTCAGTTCGCGAAGAAGTTTACAAATACAGCTCACATGTAGACTAGAAAATCCGACCACCAGTTTATTAAACGTTTCTGAACACCTTTAAACAAATAGATGAAGTCTGGGTTAACTGCTTAGTAATAAATCCATTTCCTGTCAATTGCATGCGACAAGGTTTTTTTTCGCTACAATTAGTTCTCCTTAGAACTTAAACAAGAATGACCAGATTACCGAATGAATGTGGAAACTGATTCTTTTCGCTAGGTTTGCACAGTTCAAGCCTAAGCGTCTAACACAAAGAAATATTAAGGTATCCACTGTCGGACGTTTAGAATCTTTGATTTTCCAATCACTTTCAAGTTGTCGGATTGTTTGCCATTTCTAGACCCTTGGCGAGCCATATTTGTCACAGTTATCACATCACAAACCAAGCATCACGACTCTGCATCAGAGCAGTACTATAGCTACCCATTATCGTCTTACTGCAAAATACCTCTTGATTTTGAGAAAATAAAAGCGGCCATTAGCGATTATACTAACGACTCTGCTTCTTTGTCTTCGAGGTTTATTTCTTCACGAAAGCCCAAAGGTAAATAAGTGGCTATGTGGGCACGGGTGTGACGGAAATATCAGCGTTGATACGAAAGCTCCAAGTAACTACGAAAGTCGGCATGCGGAAGACATTTTTGGCAGCTAATATCACGCGTTAGAAATGTTTCAAAGCAATAAAGATGTACATTCATTGCTTTATTCCAGGCGACAAGAATTGATTGTTAAAGGTGCCGAAGTTATTTCATTGTAGAGTGAACACAAAATAACAAGGCGAAGACAATTCGTCTCGCCAGTGCAAATGATATGTCAACAAAAGCGGTTTGAGGCTGACAAATTAATAGACGACAGCGTTGATAGCGGTGCAGTACGATACAGGCAGAGGTAAATCAAAGCCCTTTCATTGGCTTAGAAAGGGGTTTGAAACTTATTAAGGCTATTTTCCACAAAGGTATGAACTGGGAAGTTGCATTTTACGGCGATCAAGGCTTATTCGCCGATTCTGTATTTCCAAGGTGTGTAAACATCGTATGGCATACAGCTGCTGATAAAGTAAATACAATATTCTCATTGACCTATAACTGAAGTCTCACGCAATTAAAAAGATTAGCGAATAGAATATCACCAGTACCCATGATGGGCATAAGGCGATAATTAAACCATTGAAATGCCTTCCCGTGGGATTGGATCTTCAAACGGGTTTCCACACAATGTGGCCGGAAATTAAAATCTCCCGCGAGTAAACGAACCCTGATTCACATGTCAAAACACACTTGGTTCTTCTGTGATATGCCTCCCTGCAAGACTATGGGAAATACAGTTGACGAACGTAAGTATTGATCCTTGGCAGCTAACGAGAAGAGCCGTTTTATTAACGGGGACAATAGGCGAGGCCATGACACCTGACTAGCGATCCCTCACAAAATGACATTGTTCCGCTTGATTGGCATCCCCGGTTCATATAGTAAAAGAGTTCCATACACTGAAACAAATCACCCTTACTGTTTTTTGTACAGAAGCCTGGGAGATCTACATCAGTACACGATTCAAAGGCGTCTGCCTAAGACTTGTCTCGGACTAGATTTGTAAACCTTTTCTAAGTCGCAAATAAAGACACAAACCTCTTCAAGGTGGTTAAAGTTTTTTTTTCTTCGGACATGTGCGACATCTTAATAGAAACGAGGCCTTTTATACCCATAGCATTTATACCATTGTCATTTAGGACTTTTCCATGTGCCGACTTCTTATTCAGTGCTGCCTTAAACAGTAAGCACCAGGTCCATAAATTTCGACCGACTAGAACTTCGCAGAAGCAAGGCATAGCCACCATCTCGGGTTCTTATAGCTCAGTTAATGACTGATTGCCATGAGTAGTTTATGATAAATTAAATATTATCTCTGTGAAAGTTGCACTCATTAACGAGACTTGTGAACAGCGAGAGATCAATCTCCGCTTCCACGTTAATTTGTTTTAAAATCCTCCCTTGGGCGATTTTTCATTAGTTTAGTTTTGCGTTCAACTGATCAGCCACAGCAGTATTGCATACTCAACTTCTTAGCTGGGCTTGTTAATGGGCTAAATTCCATTTAATCTTTCCAACGGTTTTTAGACCGATTGTTTCACTTATTTTATAACGCCAATAAATCGGATCCGACGACTAAGCTTAAACCGGCAGACAAGGAAATACAAAGTTTCTTTCTACAAACACCTCGTGATCTCAGTCATGATGAGCGCTGTAACGAAGATGACAACACAGTCGTATTTCCGAACAAATACGAATGAACACGAACAGGAACGAACCCTAGAGCACACAGAAACGATTTTTAATCTCGAGCTGCGACCCAACCGTGGCCAACCGTGGCCAACCGTGGCCGACTGCCGGAGAAACTCTGGGCTCGAGAAAAGGAAGAATGCGCATACCTGGGAAC
>OMLO01004408.1_pt1 | contig 11770 bp, 8 predicted proteins | sample 1674811 | NCBI WGS metagenome assembly OMLO01 (sample SAMN06265003, study PRJEB25207) | coral metagenome | isolation source: Coral host | place: Mexico:La Bocana,Puerto Morelos, Mexico | collected 2008-11-13 | reverse complement strand
AAAATATTATCTTATTTCTCAAAACTTTCCGCCATTTTAAAATGCAGAAGGAAAAACTTTGTGGTGATGACGTCAATAGTGTGTCTGTCCTCTAATAGATCATAGGCGAGAACCAATCAAAATGCGAGAATAACTTGATTTATTGTATAAAATTTGATAGAAACACGTACATGTTTTCTATTTCTTAAATATTACTAGGTGAACAAACTTGAATGCGATTCAACTGAAATCTGATAATTTATTTCACTTTTGAATGTCTTAAATACATGTATACATTCAGAAAAAGAAAAAAAAAAGGTTAACGTTTATAATCAAACTGAAAAAAAAGAAAGTACTTACGTTTCAGTGAACTTATTGCTGAATGACCTGTGCAATGACAGACAGTTTTGTTACTTCTGTTCAAATTTATAGGAATCATATTACCATCTTCTTTCCAGAAGTCTTGAGAAGGCGGACCGCTTCTAAATCTGTTACTCTTATTTCTTTGAAAAATAATCATTTGCAAGCAACACTGTTTTTTAAAAGCCCGTCGCTAAGGGAGATATTTAAAAATTCTGAAGGTTCAAATCAGCGAAATGCATCGAACACAGGCCAAGTCGCAATTCGCGGGAAAATTTAGAGACATTTGTATGACAGATTAAATGTGTAAATATCAAGAACCTCAATCACTCTCAAATTACTTGGCCTCGAACTTTCAACTGCGCAGAACTTGATATAAAGACATAATTGATCATCGCAGTTATGTACACAACTTAAGCAAGTGTGAAATTAAAGCCTAAATTAATGCTCCCAACCCATGAAATGAAAACAACATACACGTTTAATGGGAGAAAAGGGTAGAAGATGAAGTGCTCGGGTTGCCAATAATAATCATGCAGAGTAACATAGGTCACTGAGTTGGCTAGCAACGAGAGGTTTACTCCCCAGGGCCCTAAAGCCCGGGCCCCCCTGGAAACAACCGCGACATAATTGACCTGGTTCCCAGGAAAAACCGGGGTCCTAATCCCCAGGGCCCATGGTAACAAATACAAAAACATGCCCTGATTCCCAGGCTATACTGGGGTCCTAATCCCCAGGGCCTTTGGGAACAAACAACAACATCAACAATAACACCGGGCCTAAGGTTTACCTAAATAGATAATACCACCGCGACATGACCACTCTGATAACAATTAAGGCCTCTGGATTCTTCATCCACTTCCATTCCTAACTATACAAAGGAAGCACTATATGAGGAATGATGACAGCACTCAAGAAGCAAAAATAAAAGTCTAAAGCCTTTTGATGTTTTTTTTGTTCCTTCTTCCTGCTTTCACCATTTCCTGACACTTCTAAGAGCAGAACATAGGCAATCTTCTGCATGAGTGTTTTTCTCGTGTGTTTTGTTTTTCAGCTAAAAGAATGGCATATGAAGAATCTGAATGAAGACTAGTACAACGTAAGCACTGCATATCTTTTACTATTGGTAGTAGTTATGGGATAGTCTCTTTCTAGGCCGCGGATTCTGAATGAAAAACGATGTAAGAAAAAAAAATAGCAATAGCACGAACAAGAAAATTTAACTTTTTCTTCGTGAACGTAATAATAAGTAATAAAGAAATACAATGTTTTTCTTCTGTAGAACCAGTTTCCATTGTTTATTACTGTCAGAAGAAAAGAGGAATACGATTTTTATTGAAGGTTATATGTCAATGTTACTCAATCACGCACAACGATTGCTCGATTTTCCACCTAAAAGAATATAACTGTTGCAGGCATACAAATTACGTATTTATCTTCTGTGAATGTCATCCTCACGAAACAAGAAAAACGAGCATACTCTTCAGGACCGGAATATCATATTATCCGGAGTTTGAAGGCCGCCTTCTAGTCTCCGCGAGAAAAGTAGGTTCAAAATCCACTTACGACACATTGATATTACACACTGTTATGAAATGGCGTTATTTCAAAAGGGATCCTTATGAGCAAGATATTCGTGTTATGCCACCAGGTCAGACTAAACAATTGGAAGAATAGAAAGATTGTAGAACGTGCTTGATATTTTGCCAAATTTTTGAGATTCGTGTTAAAGTTATATGAATTAACGGCATCCCTATGGAAATGTTTATATTGTTATAACATTTCAACACATGCAGTTATTCATAATGCACCAATGCTTCGGTCTCCTACCTTAGAAACGTCTCTATTTGAGAAGTGGGACTGGCATTGATACAGTTGCATATTTCTTTTTTTGACTTACTTTTTCTTTTTTTTTTTTTGCAATCAATACAAGACATTTGACACTTCAAGTAATATCCCGTGTACATGTTTCATGATGTAAAAGATGTGCATTTGATCGGTTGAATTTTTCTTTCCCTTGTAATGGTGGAGCTTTATTTTAAGATTGCTCAAGCTATACTTGATAACCTTTATCCACTTCGGTTAAGTTTTGTAAACCACAATGAAATACAAATATGGGCTTAGTAAACACAAAAATAAACCCAAGAGTGAGACTGAGCACTTTTGTTTCTCTAACGATCATTCCACAGTTAACCGCATCATGCATCGGGCACGTGTGTTTAGTGGCAAGACATAAAGGCAGCAAAGCTGTTATACTGGAAGGAAATCACAGTATTTATGTTTTGCGCCCAGCCATTCAAAGGTGAATTAATATCTTTTTCCGTGAGCTTAGCCCAGCATACTAAGGACAGCAATATATTACTTGAGCCTTAAATTATAATCAGCAAATACTTACGAAGAAATCAAAATATTATGTAATGTTAACAACAAGTCCCCGTAATATCCATACAATGCGAAAGCTTTTATTTGTTAAAAAGGCCAAGGAAACATTTTGAGTGGTTTTGTTTGGCATATATAAGGTAAGTTAGGTCAGAAATGAATCATGGCAATGTCGTTTTTTTTACTATGCTAAATAATTACGTAAAAGCTGCCAGTGGACTTCAGAAGAAGATTCTGTCGGAAAACATTGGCCTTGATCTTGAAAATACCGGATGACCAATACGAGTTACTAATATTTGTAACCACAAACATTCTCGCATTGTCGCTTCGAATTTCAAATTCCTTTCCCTTTGCCTATAAATTGTGGAGTCAATAAGTACATGTTACTACTGTGTAGCTGAAGAACGAAGCGAGGACCTAAGGACCAGAAGAAGCTAATAAAATGAGCTCAAAACTCTTGATTTTCCTATGCCTTCTGGTTGTAGCAGGACAGCTTTGGGCTGCTCCTTTTCCTCAAGAAGATGGTAAGTTGTAAAAAGATTTTGTCATTGTGTTTAGAATTCTTCCTACATAAGTTCTAGTGAAGCCGTGAAAGCTCTTTTGACAAACCAGCATCATGGTATCAGGCAATTTTATGACACGTGTTTAGAATGAAACATACACTGGATCAACAAACTAAACAAATTAACTGTTTTAATATTGTTAACTAAATCGATTATATATCATTATTATTTTTTTAAGAAATATTACTAAGGTTTAAATTTAGTGAACGTTGTTTTGTTAGTAACAGGTCGTTTGAAACCATTTGTTTAGCACATATAACATCCTTAGTGCTATAATAGTTTTGGCAAGTGAAAATAGTCTAGTTCTCAGTGATTCAGAAAATTTTAATGAAACTCTTAAAGGAAAAATGTAAGTTATAATACGTGCTTAAGGAGAAGAGCATGGTAATATCACTCGCTAAGTTTTAAAACCGAATCTGTACGTAACAAAAAAATGGGTCGTCTCTCGAGTCTTTCAATGCTATCGAACTTTCAATAAAATTCAAAACCAGCATGGTTTAGTACTTTAATGGCTTTTGATGGTTTAATTAAAGAAAGACCCCGATGAAATAAGTTTAACTAGAATCTTTTGTTGCCGGTTATATGAATACGCCTGTTAATTACAAGGTAATACAATACAATATTTCATTTGCCTTTTGATGATAACTTCAAACAACTTGAATGCAAACAGGCCAGGACCATAATGACGAAACAAATTGTATAAAAATCGAAACCATTTGAAATATCGAGTAACAGACAATTAAACTTGCTCATTGCTAATAATATTTTCAGAGTATAAGATTTTTAGATAAGTGGGTTTAAAAAAGCCACTGCAGCAATTTCATTGCGTCCACATCCTTTCGAGCTCAATCGCCTGTTTCCGTTTGATGACGTCACTTCAACAATTTCATTATGTTTTCCTGAAGTGCTTTTCAGGTTTCATTCAGTGAAAACCGCAATAAAGCTTAATTGTCCAAACAATCTCTTTTTTTTTCTAGAATTGAATTACAATTTGTTGTCTTATGAATAAACCTCGCTCGAGGAGTTTCAGCCCACAATCAATAATTTATAGTAATTGTGATAACCAAAACAACTCAATCACGGTCAGGAAAGAGTCATTTGCCTTTGTAGACAAAGACGTAGTTCGGCATATATAGCGGCATCCCTATGACAATGTTTATATTGTTATCAACATTTCAACACATGCAGTAATTCATAATGCACCACGAACCAAGCGGCCTTGTGTGTATAACCGTTGTTACACCAAGAGAAAATAATTATAATATTAAAAATTTATTAATATTACAGAATTAGAGGATAGCGGGGAGGAGGATAGTGGCGAGGAGGAAAGTGAAGTAGAGGAAAGTGGAGAGGAGGAGAGTGGAGAAGAAGAAGAAGAAGAAGAAGAAGAAGAAGAAGATGATGATGATGATGATGATGGTGACGACGACGACGATGACGACGACGAAGATGACGACGATGACGACGACGATGATGACGACGATGGTGACGACGATGATGACGACGATGACGACGACGATGATGACGATGATGATGATGATGACTGAGTCAAATTATGTGTAGATATATGTATATGGCATAAAATCAGAGGACATATGTCCAAATCAGCAATGAATAGAAAAATAAACTTGTACTGTAATTTATCGCAAAAGAAATCGGTAGACATCACATCGCATTAGCCACACGAAGCAAAATTATTAACTGGTTGGCTCATCATTTTAAAGAACAACTAACCCCCATTATTTTTCCTCTAATAAAACCTATCAGTTTTTCTTATTACTTCAGCGGGAAAATTATATCGATTAAAAAAAGTCCTCGCTTTTCTACTGGCGTTTAAAGTTGTAATCCTGCGCCCAATGACTGGATATAGTGGGATCTTGACGGGCTCCATATGACGTAATCGAAGAACATGGCTCAAGATATTCAAGAGACGTTTTTCATATTTTTCGGTCCCAAGACTCCACGCTCCGCGCTCGTGAATCGCGCTTCGTGATCTGCTCCAATAAACCACCTGCTTTAGTAGATTTCCTCCACAGTTGCGGTTTTCATGTTTTTCGAGAGATCCTCCCTTTAGCAAAGGTAACAGGAGATTTCGTATACAGTAACAGCATAAACCCAGTCTCTTACTTTCCTGAAGTCTTCCATTATGAGCAACGTTTCGAGTACATTTCAAAACAAAGGTAGACCATCCAAGCCGCTACCAGGAAAAAAATAGAAACATTGAATGCAAAAGGGGGGCCTTAAACTTCAGGCTTAGATGACTCCGTCACTGATGACACACCGGCTTATTACCGAGTCCATCTTGGGAGAGTAACATGGCTTCTGACTTCGAAGAATCGAAGAAATACAAATTAAATCGGAAAGTTCCGTAAACACCCGCGAATTATTACCTGGAGACGGCCCTATAACTTACGGCCGCTACGATTACTTAGTCGCCTTAGTCGCCGAGGACGAGTCACCTGAAACTCAGGAAAATGTTGATGAAGCCGACAAACGTGTTGAAACTGAAGTTGCGAGAGAAAATTTTACTTTTTGACCGGTTTGATGTATAACACATGTCTATTTCTCTTGCGTTTACCAAAATATGATTGGCTCTTTATCTGCAGTGTTAGTCGTGTAAAACAAAATGTAGTAGAAAGAAACCGGCATGAAGTGCAGGCTGTCCCTGCAGAAATGCAGACAGGAAATGCTCTGCGGATGTGGGAGAAACCTCTAGTGAAAGAATGGCAAAAACGAGACCACCGAACGAGAGAATGCACAGAGATTACCCGGTAGTGCATCTGACCATCACAGAGCAGAAATTCAGCAGTCGGAGGGGGAAATCAAGGTAAATTATGCAGTCGATTGAAAGTATAGAAACGTTCGACTTCATAATAATTATTCGTTCCTATATTTTGCCTTTTAGACGTTTGTGGACAGTCTATCATCCGTGGTAGTAAAAAGTGAAATGTTTTTCTTTTTTCTTTTTTTTTTCTGACAAATGAGCTCGCGAAGGAGGCTGAAATAACTAATTTGTTGGCACGAGATAATCCTAGCCCTGAGCTCCAGGCTGCGAGGTCATGGGTAATGACGTAGGGCTATATAAGGAAAGGTATAGCACGTGGTTGTCATCTAGGTTTCAGAACCAACCGCGTTCTTGTTCTCCAGTTTACGTTTATTTTTTTGTATAGCCAAGTAGGATTGGCTTGAAGCTTCAGTCATGGTTCCTACCCAGATTTCGTGTGCATTTTTTCCCCACCTTGGTTTTTTTGTGGTAGGTTTTTTTCTGGCCTCCGTCTAACCGCATTTGTTTTGTAAGCGGTTGCTCAGGTCTGCACGCTTTAGGTTTTCTTCGTTCGTTTCCATTTTCAATGTTTTAACGGTGTGCTTTTTCAGTAATCTATTATCATTAACTTCACTTAAACTATTTTTCTTGACTTCTTTGTTCATTCCGCCTAATTGGCCTTTTCTTCACGTTTTCGTCCATGTCGTTAAAACATATGAGATTTGAGATAGTGCCTAGATTTTTGCCTTGTCGGGGTTGTGTTCCCCAGCCTAACTGGCTCTGAGCCTGCGATTTAGAGTTGCTCCCTAGCCTAACCGGCAGCCTAACTGGCACTAAGCCTGAGAGCTTACTGGGAAATGTAGGTCAAGACGTGGGTTTGCTTTGTAAATTCCGCCTAACTGGCGCCCTATCGCCTTGTCTAGTTGATATCGTAGCGACTATATGTAATGCCAGTCATTCAATTAAGTTTAATATGGATAATGAAAATTGACTATAGATGTGTTCTGTAACAAGAGTTTTGAATGTGTTTGAATGCGTTTTACCTGTAAGTAAAGATTGTAAAACAGTGTAGGTAACTGTGTGGAGTTCGGGTTGGTTCTCGCCAGGCACTCCCAAAATAAACTTATTTGGTTTAAAGCGTGCGTTTTTGTTTGTTGTGGAGTGGAGACAAAAATAAACACTTTATTGAACTGCTTTCTAACGGAAAAGGCAGTTCAGACTACGCCAGGAATGTTGCTTAAAAGTTTGATGACCCCGAACCGGATGATCCATCGTCCAACTCCAAGCACATCTCCTCGCGTCGCTTCATGTCTGAATTTCCATCACGCGGACTCGAAACGGAGCTCCCACGATAAAGAAGAAACTCGGCAAACCCACTGTTTGTGTTCTTTCTGTGTCCTGCGAGGTCCTTCTTGCTTCTCGACACAGAGTAGAACTCTAAACCAGACATTCACCAATTTTTCTTTTCCTTTTGGCCGCGGCATTACTCCATAAATAATATCAAAACGAAATCGCAACTAAACATGCAGGAATATTGAAAATTCAAAAGAGCTAGAAGATAAACTGTAGAGTTGTAAAATACTTGAACACAACCTAATAACAACAATAAATAACACGATGGACTTGGATTTTCTCTCCAAGCAAAGGTTCGCATGAAAATGGCGGTTTCGTGGTCCACGATTTTGTTGTTGTTTGCGCGCGGTGCATCACGGTAAGCGATAAAGGGTCTTTAAGTGCTTATAACTCACAAGTGAACTCGGTGATCCCCATTTTATTATCGAATAGTAATAAGCATGAGAAGATTTCTGCGATGTGAGGTTAAGAGCTACCTTAAAGTTTGGAAAATTTAAGGTGGTTCTGCACCCATATTGCAGATTTTTTTTTTTAACTTTTCAAATAGTTGCGTCTTATTACGCGAAGAGAATATCAAGGTAAGAGACTGAATCCTCCACATAGTCCTTTTACTCAAGGTTATCCTCCTTAAGTTATTTTTAGACATGGCTTAACGTCATTGGTTAATCAACTCGCAAAAATAGAAACACGCAAAAATAGTTTGTATGGTTTTTGAAGCAATTAAATTAAGATCATACTCCTAAAAGCATAAAAAAGTTACTAGATCTTAGAAACAATAAATACGATCTGAGGGGAACTAACATTTTAAAACTACCTAAGGTAAATACTACAACCTACGGACTGAAATCGTGGCATTACCTAGCACCAACGCTGTAGAACCTGCTACCGGAGTCAGACATATAGCTACTGAAACTTTAAGGCCTTTAAAACAGAATAAAGAAAATTGACTTTCCGGGCCTTTAACCTAACTTTCTATTTGTTGTTATACTATTGAACGTACATAAGATTATAGCTTTACTTAGCAAAACCTGTAATTCTTTTTAGATTCTATTTTAATTAATTATCAATATGTTATGATATTTGCTTTTAATTAATTAATTGCGTGACAAAGTTGCCAGCAGTCATAATGAGTTGTAACTTCAGACAAATTAGTTGTTACATTTACAGTTATTGACAGTATCTGTTCATGGCGTTTACAGCTCGATATGCCAGGAAAGACGCCCAAGCGTATTATTACAATAAACTCGCTTTGTATTGTTCTATTGTTTTGTATTGGCACCCAGTTTTTTCCGCGTATATTACTCGCGCGTTGCGTGGATGTTTTCGTGGAGATCTGTTTTTGTTTCGCTTCGTTTCAAAGAGAAAGAAGTAGACCGGCCTCCAACGTTGTGGTGATGCCTTCCTTTGTATAAATATCAAAAAGCCAAAAGTGCTTCTGCCCTAGCTATGCCGTCTAAGTACATTTTGAGTTCAAATAAGGGGCAGAAGTCACCAGGCCAAATAATAAATAAATTAAATAAACTGAAAGTGTGCATTCCATGTCGCTGCTTGCAAAGAATGACAAAGAACTCTAACGCACGCGTACAGAGCCATTGTACTCTTTGCCGTTGTGATTGTTTTATTATTTTTTTAACTCCGGAAAACCAAATAAACGTTATAGAATGATCAGGAAAACGATCACAAAGCAAACTAAAGTCCAGCCAAACAGAAAGTCGGACAGAAAACACCTACGGTAAGAAACGTCTTTTGAGAACAAAAACAGATAAAACGACTTTTCATTACATTTCTCGCCGTCTCTTCTTACGTGATTGCGAGAAAGTTGCTTGGGTAGTCAACGTAGTAAACTAGGTATCAATACTTGTAATATCTTCAGAGGGATTATCTTGGGCAGGAAACCATCATGGGGGATTCAAACTAAAACCTGAGGACTAGAAACCTTTACCTGCCTTTAGATCCTCATTAAACTATTAAATGAGCTAACTTTCAAGGCATTGTTAACTATCTTTTTTCTCTTGAAAGCCACTCGAAATACTACTCGAAACTGAAAGCTTAGTTGAAGTCCACTCTGATTTGACAGCTGTCGTCCAGTTAGGCAATCAAATAATTTGTCCAATTCTAACAAGGATTATGATTAGCTTATTTAAGCTTGCTTTATCAGAGAACAGAGCACAGCTGCCGCCATCTTTACTCCTTTGGAATTGAACAAAAGTTTGGTTAAAAATTCAGCCGATTTCGTGGGGCAATGATTGGATTATTTATCAAAAAACAAATAAAGAAGCCTCGACTGTGCTCTGTTCTCTTGTAAAGCACTTAGGAAGCGGTGGACCACTCAAGAAATGGGGTAAAACACTCGCCTAAGTCTCGTGTTTCCCCTACTCTTCTTCCATGCTCTTCCGCTTTCTGTGTGCTTTAGAACAAAAGAGAGCACAGTCGAGGCTTCTTTATTTGTTAATTATCCGCTCCATGGAAATATCAGTTGCCCTAAAACAATATCTCTACAGCACTTCAAACTATTTCCAACAATTTTCATATGAATGCGATTAAATGGTAAAAAGCACATTGAGGATGCTTGGTAAATTATTCAGAGACAGTACCATCGTTTTTTATGTACCTCGATGACAATTCAAATTATATTCCTGGGAATTTCGCTATTTTGAGCTATTTTCGAGCTCATGAATTTCTTGGAAATGTCTAATCCAATTCGTGAATTTATCGTAACGTTAACAGTGAGTGTACCATAATGGTTCTTCAATTTTTTCGGTGGATGATTCACGCTACATAGCCTCTGATGCCAATGCAAATCAAGAGACTATGATCTCATCTCTTATCCCTGCAAGGTGCACGCCAGTAGCTGCCAAATTTGTAAAGCAAGGAAATTAGCCCTGAAATTCAAAATTCCAGTTTCAATGTAAATGTAGTGAAAACATATATGGTTTCTATCAGAAACCGTCTATCAGCTAACAAAACAGAAAGGAGCAGAGGTACTGCGAGCTACGAACGTTTTTAGAATGTGAATTAAATTTGACGTGATTGTGACGACATATGTTATATGCCGTTGCCAAACCGATATTTCCACCAATTATGTGAAAACATAACCTCAATAGCTAAACCGTCACATGGTTAACAAATTTGTTTATTAGTGGTTAATGTCCCTCACCTTTGGATTTAAAACTCTCATAAAGTAAAGCGGACAAAGGAGTAAGGGGACAGTAAAAGTGTAACACCTGTTTATAACAGCGACATTTTAGACTAACGAATTTTTTTTCATTTCATTTTTATAATTAAACTTTTACAAATATTAACCTCAATTTAATGAACAGTTATTGTCTAATTGAGTGGTTAAAACAAAAGAAACCAATTATGTATCCCTGGGCTCGGTGTGATATTTTTTTTGTTATTCCCTTAAAGCAATGCGCCAATTTAGAATTTTTAGTATATCGAAATTGACTTAATGTTCAAAAGTTTCACGGTTCAAAGTCTGTTGGGCCTCAATAGTGAGCCACCGTCCCTCCCGGTCTGGACCGAAACTTTCTTGTTGTTGTCTTTTGAGTTAAAAAAAAATAGAATTTTAAGCAGAATAAACTTCAGTAAGATGTCTCCAGCAACAGAAAACGAGATTATTCGGTAAAGTAGGATTTAGCTGGCAAGTGATCGAGAAGCTTATCATCATCATGTACCGTGATTTAGAGGCTTGACAGTACAAAAATCGAACGATATTAGTTCCGATTTACCTTTCATACGCCCAGCAAATAACATATATATAATACTGTATAGCAACGCCCAAGCCTTAGAAAACAATGACACATGATAGTAGCGCCAGAATGGTAACGTCTTTCTAGAAGTTGGTCGCAACATTTCTGAAACAATATTTGTGCAATACAGTAAAGCGTCGCTTTCTAAATTTTAAGTTCACACAATATAACATTTTTTAAAAAAGAAAATGTAAACGTAGAATAATAATACAGGCTCAAGAAAAAATAAAGTGCAGTAATTCGATTATAAAAAGGCATGCTGCAAAATGTGCTATGCCGCCTTAGAGCAGGTCGCTTCAGGACCATTGAGGTCCAACCTGGCATAGACATGTCACTCGGATAACTGATTTCAGGGTTGCTCTTTCCCTCTCAATATATTCAAATTATTGTAAAATAAGCTTTTCTTAGCCAAGAAATAGCAATCATGTTACCATGCTCTTCGCCTAACTACACAAGTGCTTTTAGTAAAGTAAATTAAGCTATTAAGATAAATAGGGATTGCTTAATATCAGTGTTTCAGAAAAACATATATTGCAATAAAGGACGCTTGTCCATTCTCTGATGCTCGTTTCTCAGTAACCAATCTCTTTCGCTGCTATTTGCGGAACTTACATAAGCCA
>OMLO01004407.1_pt1 | contig 11771 bp, 5 predicted proteins | sample 1674811 | NCBI WGS metagenome assembly OMLO01 (sample SAMN06265003, study PRJEB25207) | coral metagenome | isolation source: Coral host | place: Mexico:La Bocana,Puerto Morelos, Mexico | collected 2008-11-13 | reverse complement strand
CATTTTCCACGCTCCTCATTTCCACACACTCACATTACCAAAACATTGCTCGCCCTTTTAAGACTTTAAAGGCTGAGAGAAAGCCTATTGTAATTGTTTTTTGCGGTCTGGTCTTGTGCTGCCACTGTGTCGGATCCTTCTGACTCCACACACAGCATTTCAGTTTTGGAAATTCCCCAAGCTCAAGGCCTGGACTGCGAACATTGCACATACAGACGCCGAACTTATATTGGCTAATATTGGTTATTAACTGTCCGAATTATTTTTAATTTGGAGCGTGGTCTAGATCAACATATAATTTATACAATTCCGTGCGCAATAAAATAAAGAGACTACATTTTATTCCAGCTGTCACATTAAGGTGACAGGCAGCCTCAACCAATTTTGGCAATTTCTAATAATTATTTTAAACCTCCTACAGAATCACACAAAATGTTTTGCCGTGCATGTTTATATGTATTTATATTTTAAATTATATTTTTCTTAGCTTATTTAAGCATCCGCGATCGCAATGAGGGGTTTTTAAATAAAAGCATCACCGATATAATATATATATGCTAAAGACATGATTAAGCCCGAAGGTCAGTTATAATTCGCCCCCCGTTTATTTTTTAATTAACTTTCATAGTGAAGCAAGCTTAATCTGGCAAATCTAGATTTAAAACCCAGTTGTGTTCATCCGCATTACCGGATTTTTCAAACTGACTCAAACAGCATAGTTGTTGAGAACTGATTGGATACTATAAGCATACAAAATAATTGTCTTTTTTTAAAGTATTAAAATGTCAAGAGAAAGCTGCTAAATAAAACGCTTCTAAAAACTTGTTTCTCGAACTTGAATGTAGTTTTTTTACTTACGTTCACCTTTAAACATAAATATTTTTCACTTCAAACATGTTTCAAGGTAAAATCACGCAGAATTTTCGAACCTTAATCGGGAAGCAAAACACAAAATTTTCAGTTATTTTCTATATGATAATTATTTTAGCTGTTGCTCTTTAATATGTCGTTAAGGAGAAGCATTAAAAACGTGCGACATCGCAATTCATGGGAGTCATCAACGCAAAATTTTAATTTTTAATTTAAAAATTCAAAAGTCCCTACTACGTAATCTAAATTAATTACTATCCAGAATTACATCTGACTTTGGATGCTAAAATATATTCGCAAAGTAACTAAAAAATGTTTTCAAACAGCACATGGCAACTTAGTTGTTTGAGGCTGGTTGTCATGTTTGCTAGCTTTTCAATTTATTGCGTAAACCTATGAATAGCCTTTTTGATAGCATTTATTAGACTTGCTAATAGTGTTTTCTCTGTTGATGTGGAACGGACAAAACAACTAAATTCAGATTTCAACCCACAAACGCGATAATCCATGGCCAAGTAAAGACTTTCTGCCCGGTCCAAGATTCAGTGTGAGCGAAGAACAAATCGAAAGGTTTTGACTTACACTACGATTTTTCTGAAAACTTGGCAAGCACCTGTGGAAAGCTTGGTGGCTGTACAACAAGCAGAGCACCAGTCGTACAAGATAATCGATAGCGTTTCAGTGATTATTCACAATGGGCGACGAGGAACCACCAAGAAACAATGTGACCTTGAAATTTGCCGGCGGTGGCTCAACACTACTGCTTATTCGATCATACGAAGAAGCGAGGCATGTTTTCGCTATCAGTCTATCTGTAAATCTGCTCATTATCGTGTTGGGAATAGTCGTCAATGCGACGATTTGCTATGTTATGCTGCGTGGAAAACGCTACAAGAGAAACAGTTCGAATTTTTTCATTACGCATTTGTCCGTGGTGGAGATTGTTTATCGCCTTCTCGTCTTCCCTCTAGTCATCTACTTTGCTGTTCCATCATCGGGAATCAACACGTTTCAGTGCAAAGTTACATCGTTCCTTTCAAAGACCTCCGCCTCGGCCATATTCGTCAGCCTGGTTGCCATAGCTACCGACAGATATCAAAGCATTGTTTACCCTTTGAAGGCGTTGAAGTCAAAGGAAAAGCCTCGTTTGCTTCTATGGCTTGTTTGGCTGTATGCTGCCATTGTGTCAAGTCCTTCCATTATAAGCGTCAAAGGTATTCCAGTTTTGGAAATTCCCGAAGCTAAAGGCATGGACTGCGAGGACTGTGCTGACAAGAAACTTTGCGACATTCCACAAAACCCGCTAGGTCAGTCTTCAACCACGTTGTATTTTCTTCTAGCATTTATCGCCCCATTAACCGTCATATCTGTGTTGTACGCCAAGGTCGCCATCTTCTTGCGTCACAGAGGTAATAGTGGAATGATGAATCAAGTGGCAGCGAAATCGAAATCTAAAGCTGTGCGCATGCTCATTGTGACGGTATTTGGATATGTCCTGTCTCTGGGGCCAGCTGTGGTTTTTGCCATGGTAAGATCGTACGGTGCTTTAAACGGGACTTCGTTTGGCGTTATGCTGCTGGTTAGTGGCATAGTCGACTTTACATCATACACAAGCTCTCTGGGAAATCCGCTGATCTATGCGTATTACAACGGAGATTTCCGCAAGGACCTCCTACGCATTTTTCGTAGAGGAAACCGCCAAAAAGTGAATTCGTATATGGTCACGTTCGCAAATTCAAACACAAGTAAATAACTAGTTTACCCCCTGAAACGCACAAATTAATGTAATAAAAAAGGACACTGTGTTTAATATACCAATTTCCATACTAAACTTAAATCCATCACTGCGATATTAGTATGGGTAATCGTAAGTATGCGAATGCAATGAAAGATTCACACTACGAGTGATATTTGAAAATTCTCTCAAAATTTCAGGCGGGTAAATATCACGAGAGTGCAAACCCTAAATTGCTCGAGCTTTCATACAATTACTCATTTATTATATGTCTAAGAAAATTAAGAACGCGCGCGCGTTAGTTTGCATTGGAGTGCAAATGGAAAATTAATGATAAGTTGGCCTGCTTTCAGCAAATCACAATGACGTAATTTCCTCAGTCCTATAATTGTGGTTATAGTGGAGCTGAAATTAACGATCTCCCCAGTAAAAAAGAACAAATATGAAGATCTGTATATGTCGAACTAGCTTTAAAAAAGACATTTTTCACCCAAAACCATATGCAAATTTCTTTAAAAAAAACATACCTTTTTATTTGTTAACTCAGAACTTCAGCTGTGTAAATACGAGACAAGGCCTATAATGAACGTGCTAGAGGTTTTAACATGCTTATTAAATGACAGACAAAGTTACTTCATTGTAATTGGCCGAGAGTAGCTAAAAGAAACAAGATAAGAGAACGTACTGTAAATATAGTGGTGCTTTGTAAGTGTAAAGGATGTCTGAAAAACTGTTCAGTACGAGAAAAAGTTAAACTCTTAAAGTTAACAAAACTAGTTTACTTGTTCACCAAACCGTGATTATTTGTATTTTAATTATGTTGTCAAAACTGTTTAAAGTATTATAACGTTGGTATGACGGAGCAAATCTTTTGGGTGGGAAGCAACCGAGGTTGTTGTCCCATGTAAAGCATGCAGGTCAAACACAAGAAAAAGAAGTCATCATATGTTAAAAACAAATCACCGGCTGTCAAACGTAGCCTCCGCAAAACACGCAAACCTTCCCCGCCGCATTCAGTCTCGATAATAATTGTTCATTCCCGCAAACTTTAAAAACACAAGTATGCCCTAGGGGATCACGTAAATTATCCCGCAAGGCGAACACTTATCATGTGTTATCAGCAAAATTAAACACAAGTTTGCCGAGAATGGTTGCTAAAGGAGGCGCGCAGATCAACTACACTTAATTGGCAGTGTATAACAAATTCAAAATCGATAATTTTTAGAGGCTAAAAGGTAAATATTTTAAGTAAAAATGTAGAACGTTAATACCAAAATTTTCCCTCTCCGTTTATTCCGGCCTGTCATATTCTGAGTGCAGGTGAAAAATATTTTTTGCAAGCAGCTATCTTTCTGCTCAGAGACTTGTAGGTCGGTCATGTTCTTCGAATAGGACAGACAAATAGTCTCTACAGCTACTGTATTAATAAACTTTTAACCGAAATTCTCTGTGTTGGAAACGGCTACAGTGTATATGCTCATCGTATCACTTTGATCATTAGACGTTTAATTATTTAAGATAGACAATAGAAAATTATATTATTTAGATACAAACAGCGCAACTGTTTTCAAATGTCTTACCTTTATAAGACACAGAAGGGAAACTAACCTGTCAAGGTTCAAGGCCTCTGGGGTTACGTCCGATTGTTGTCTTTCTTGATACCAGCTTTGTAAGGTGTACGTAAGCAATGAATGGAAACTGTAAAAGAGGAAGAGACAAGCTTCTTACTCTAGGAACCTGAATCGAACTTACAGGAATCGAGAAAGTACAAATTAATTTGAACTTTCTTATAATGTTAAATGGGTCGAACAAGTTTCAGAGCTTTTTTATGAGTTGTTGTTAGATAGAGCGCCTATACAATGCCATACGAGCTGACTTCGTGTAGATATCATTAGAAGCTAAATAGCTGCTAAATACCATTTTTAAGGCGTAAACGTCCTGCACTTTTAAACGAACACTTGAACCGAACAGAGATAGCAGTTTTGGTGATATAATTTACAATCAGTAAACTTTATTCGATGTCTAGGCTATTGAAAATGCCCGAGAGGAGTTGAGAACATTCGACTGAAGGGCATCTCTTGCAGGTGGGAAGTGTCACCATGGAGATCGTGTTCCAAGACCTGCGGGCCTGGTCTACAGTACCGCTCAGTCACTTGTCTGCACCAAACTAGAAATGGTAACACTGAAGAGACCTCTAGCGATTTGTGCCCCAGCGACAAACCTTCAGGGGTTCAAAACTGCATGAAGAAAGCATGCCACCTAAATTGGATGGCTGGTCCATGGTCTCAAGTGAGTCAATACCAATTTAAAACCCCAAATCTATCTTTTCGTGTCGTTCTTTTCAATATCGTCGTCTTTGTTACATTTCTTTCAAAGAACAACCCAACTAGCATATAGTTTTAAAAGGAGAAATTACTGTATAATGCGAGTAAGACATTTGCGAATGCTTAGTTACTCAGTTCGTAGGCAGAGAAGAGAGTCGAAAATGGCTTTCTCTTTTTTCCTTTAGGTACCACGATTACACATAAGCACAATGAACGATGATTACCATTACGCAACAATAAATCTATACCTACAACCTGAATCAAGAGTTTCTTTGAAAAGCCGAGGTGCAGACGTTCATCTACAAACGATAATAAACCCTCATTTAAGTTGAATTCAGTTTTTTACCATGTTATCTCAAATACTGTTTGAACACTGTACCTCGATTGGTTTGACTGCCATCTTTTAGTGGAAAATGATGTGTTGTGCGACACCTCTAAAACGGTCTCTTTCTTTTTGTAAAGTTTAAAACCAGACACTCTGGTGTGAGGTCATCAAAGAATTCACAGATTCAACCCTGATTTCTAAATCCAGGCCTATTACTTGGTACATTTGGTTTCTGCATGAACATGATGTCCTTCTAAACAGGCCATGTCATAATGATGTCAAATGCTACATAAATTCATGTTATGTTATCCTTCAGTGCCACGCTCTGTGCGGTGTTGGTTACCGTTTGAGGACTGTCCGCTGTCCATTTGAGGGAAAGTGTGAGCACAGAAGAAAACCTCGCAGACGAAAATCCTGTTTTAAAGGATCCTGCTATGACTGGACTACTGGGCCATGGGGAAGTGTGAGTTGTTTTTTAACAGTGAGATAAATTGCAGACAAAAAATATATACAACTCAGAAACAATTGTACATTGTACGCTGATGTATATACATTGTATTGTGCAATTGTGTTAGACGAAAAATTCTCTTCAAGTCTGTTTTCTTTTTCTTGTCCCTTGGCAGTGTTCTGTCGGATGTGGCTTGGGAATGCAAAGACGGTCAGTGACTTGTAAGCATATACTAACCGGGAAAGCTGGTAACACTTGCAGCACAGGCTCAAAACCAGCATCGGCACGCAAGTGTAGGCTCAAGGAATGCAGGAAAATAGGTAGGTGTTTCTGATACAATACGCTATGCTGGCACGCCATCTTGAGCTTTGGCCAAACAGATTCGTAGCAGTTGACGTTAGGCGCGGAACGGACTCACGACTGCATGTTTATGTGTTCAGATTGATTGATACAAATTTGAGATCATTTCATCGAACTGGGAGGCTTTTATTCGTACTAAGTGAATGCAGGTCAGCACAGGTTACTTAATACACACTTCATAAAACCCACACACGTCCGGGGCGAAATGAACTCACAATTGATGTTTTGTACGTGCACGTGACGTCGCATGTGCACATGACGTGAAATACATGTCACGTGTTCTCTTTGTAAAGTTTCATATGAAAAAAACAGTTAGAGGATATCTGATGATAAGTTTTATTGAAATATCTCTTAAAGATATTTGCAAGGATCCTTCTAGGTATTCAAAACTCCTTCAAGACCCTATGAGATTATGAAAAGATTTTCACCAGGGTTTCTCTGACAAAAGGCTTTCTTTCTTTTACTGGATCGTTACAATAACTCTTTATGAGTTGATGCTACAATCATGGGCATCAAAAAGCTACCCAATCATTGGTGAACATGCACACGCTGTACTCAATTTCATGACACAACAGGTTACTATAGAAATCCTTAAATACACCCTTAATTTTAGCTTTGAGTACATTAAGTACTTCACAGTTGTAGCTTCAAGGTTTTACGAAGACGACACGGTGAATTTTTTTTTAATATCAAATTTTGATTAGCCCATAAGATGCAAATCTTGGCAAACTCTTAAAAAATTCTGGTTATATGGTTAAGCCACCTTATATTTTTTTAAAACTTGCAGATGGCTCTGAACCCCAAGTAAAGATTTTTTTTGAAACTTTGCCAAAAGGTGCATCTTATCCTGAAAATCAAAATTTGATAAAAAATTTTCACAGTGTGGTTTTTGACTCATAAAACCTTAAAGCTGCATGTATAATTGAGCTTGTTTTTAGCAGGCAAGGCTGTTGCTATGGCAACCTAGTGTGACACGGAAATGATGACAGGGTGTTCAGCAATGATTGGGTAGATTTTTGATACCATGAGTGTAGCATCAATTGATAAAGAGCGATTATAATGACCCATCAAAATCAAAGTCTTGGAAAGTGTTAGGGACAAAACATGTGTTTTCCCTACCTTACATGTATTTATGCTGTGACCAAAAATTTGAAACCCTATTCAATGTGTGACTCCTAAACCAATACCGTGATTCACACCTGCCTTTTAACTAGTTCCCTACCTTCTAATTAGTTCAGACCAATGTTAAAGGAAATGTTTATATGCTTTTATTACCAGTAAGTAGTATACATGTACATGTAGCTTCCTCTGAAAAACATACCCAATTTAAGACTAGAATACAAAATCTATTTCAAAACAAAATAGCCAAAATCAATACCCTGTTCAATATGGCCAAAAGACCATACCCTTTAGGGCTCAACATACCTATATACATTCATCTGTAGCCCATATACATGTAAGGGAATAATGGCACGGGAGCATCACTCAAACTTACTTATTACCTTGAGGTACATGTACATTTCATCACTGAATAGATATTTATGATTAGAACATAACCCAAAGCAAATACGCGCACTAATTGGTTTAAAACCGTGTTTCTATTATTTTAACAATTAGATTATGAGCTCGAGATGATTTCTATGTGGTGAGGCCTTCAGCCTCATCAACTATCACCTCATAGAAATCTGGAGCCCATAATGTAATTGCAGTTGTGTACGGGCACTAGTCATTTTCCTTCAAAAATTTTGAGCTTTTTTAATTCAAAGAAAGGTAAATGCCCTGCTGTTAGTCTTCTTAGGAATTTGATTATCCATTTGTTTGTAAATGCCTGTGGCTCATGTTCCCACACCATTTCTCGTTCTCCCAAACTTTCACTCATTCACTCATAACTCGACAGAAACACAGTACATGTTTTCTATTTCTTAACTAGAGATTAGAGAGGATAGGATATTTTTTTTTTATTTTTTACCACATCTATCACCTCTAGTAATGGCAATTATTATCCAACACTGCTTCGTAGAGTACAAATAACACGCGAAACGAGTACAAATATCCCACGATATTTGTACTCGGCTCATTCCCCCGACCGTGCGAAAGATCAAAACCTTGGCAAGTCAGAATTTTGGGGAAACGGAAACGTTGGATAATAAATCTCTTATTAGACATTTTAGTGTGTAGTATCGCTGTACATTTTTACTCATCATTTGCATTTTGACTCACCCTTCGGGCTCGCCAAAATACTGCATGACTCGTAAAAATATACAGCGATACTACACACTAAAACGTCTAATAAGATATATGTATTAGATACTACATGTCTCCTGTTTCCATTACATGTGTGATAGTTAAAGCAAGATTTAGCTCACCACATGTACACTGTACATGTAAAAAGAAATTCTTCTTTCAAAAGAAGTAAGCTTGCCATTGTTCTGTTTGATTTCACAGAGGTTGTATTAGAGACAGTCTGTAACAAAGACAAGTATAGCAGCAAGCAATGCCAAGTGGTAGTAAAGTATAATCTCTGTTCCACCAGGACATGGCTGGATCTTTGTTGTGAAACATGTCAAGATGCTGCTCACCTATAATTTTATTATAGACATTATATAAAATTAATATTATAATTTAAAAAATAAAGCCTACTTTATCTTCAAGCACACTAATAAAAACATTGCAACAGTTTTAGCAATGTTATTTTTAAACAAATTAACATCAATTTTTCATGCAGTGTTATACTGTGTAATGTTATTGATCATGAGTTTTGTCATAAGAATGTCGAAGTCCTTTTAGCTGTGGATCCGCGAGAAAATAGTAAAGTGAATTCACAGACTACTTCCAATGTTACATAAAAATTCACTGCCAATAACAGGACAGCTGTATGAAAAACGGATGACAATTTGTTTTTTCAATATTGTCCACCCTAACCCACTGCATAAAACATCACATAAATTATAAATTAATGTGTCTGTTCCACTATTGACAACTGATGAAAATTAGCCAATGGGCATGTAAGAATTTCTGCAGTTATTGTAAAAAGCTTTATTATGTACAAGTTGTAAATTACGAAGATTAAATAGGTACTGAAAACATGTTTCAAGTAAGAAATAAACATCAATTCCACCATTTGTCTTGATTTAGCAAGTACATGTATGTAATATACAATAAGAAGAAAGTTTCAAAAACCCAAGTTCTTGTGGATTCCCTTTGCAGGCAGCTTACAATGATGTACAGTGTATCAGCTACCCTCACAAATATAGTGTAGCATATGCTGTGCACCTCCGAGAGAGGGACATGTGAATTTGTGGTATTGCTGTGTTTGTTTTTTCAATGCAGTGATGCAGTGAATAACATCCTACCTTGTGGTGTTGCAGTGATCTGAAAACCTATGGTTTATGATATTTGTGTTCTTCAAGTTACGGTGATCAGTGAAAAGTAAATTATTTGTGGTGCTGGGGTTTCTTGTTTGACCTAAATTCAACATGTTAACTTCATTAATCCATAACAAAAAGAGACACGCACTGCCTAGTCAATCTTCGATATGCTTCAGCTGCCAATACAAAGGTGGTTTTCATTTAAATCTACATTTACCATGACCATTGCCACCTAGAGCTCAGCTCTAGCGAGGACAAAGATGAAATTAGAGATGTTAATTCTGAAAAACCTGGAAATTCTGGAAATGATGATGCATAGCTTTTTTCTATGAAAAAGGAAAAAGTGATGATTACTACATGTACCAGTCAAAAAATAATTTCAGATTGTTAGCATGCCGGAAAGAAAGAAGGCTTTGTAAGGTAAGAAGAACATGTGGTAAGTTTGTAACTTAGACGCGATTACTTTTTCATTGCTATTCTTTACATGTATATCTAAAAGACCTAATTAGTCCTTACATGCTGGGGTACACCATCTACATGTAGAGGTCATTCTGATACCAGTCTATTCCTGCTCCAAGGCCCTGTGTTCTTTTCAGCCTTCTACAATTCAAACGATTATTGAAATCAAACACAAAAGCAGCTAGCTGCGGAAAGCAATTATCTTGGTCAGGATGGGACTCCAGTCGGTGGGTTACACACAAAAAATGTAAACTGTTTAGGTATAAAAATATTATGTCAAGTGTACATGTGCAAATCATTGGGTTAAACATAATGTGTTACTGTGAAGGCGTTCCATTGACGCTTCGTGCAGTGATGTGCTCTTTGCTAATTTTATTGCGGTGTTGCTGTGTTCAGAACACCCTTCCCCCCCTCATGTCGCCCTCCCCCCCTCATGTCCCCCTCTTCCAACAAAATTAATTGATTTGTAATAATTCACTTATGTAAAATTTAAAAGAGCTTTTGCTGTCTTCGGAGTGGTGACATTGAAATCAAGAGGCCACTGGGTGTTATTTCCAGTTTCTCAATTTCAAACTCCAATTAGGGTGCAGATTGTTCATTGTTCATTCCTTACGTGGAATATCTTTTCTTATCCCTGATGATGCCATAGATCGGTAAATGCTTGGATTTTTAAACAATTTTAATATCAGTACAGTAGTGTAAGGCTTCATTTAAACTTTTGCCCCGTACATGTTCAGGTTTAAGTAATGGGCTTAAAAGCTTACTTTTGGTAAACTTACGTGTTAAGGAACTTAGGTTTAAGGTGGATCCCTGCGGTTTTGCAATCGCAAATGCACTGAGGACAAAGCTCAAGTAATATATTATTATGACGCCATTATTAGGATAAAATGTAAAATTTAAAATAAAATTTGTCTGACTGCTTTTTCAAGGAAGTCTATAAGACCAGTTTTTTCACAGCAGTGAAAGACAAATTTGCAAAAATCGAAAAAAAACTCTACTTTTTTCGTGTTTCAAATTCATATCCTGCTGGATGCGATATGCTGTAAAAATTTTGGAGGATTTCACCAAAGGAAATTCCAGAAAATCCCAAATTAAGCCAGCAGAGAACACAGCACAGCACAGACAGCAAAAAACACATTCATTTGGGCATTTAAAATTCATGACTAAAGCCCAAAATTCTAACAGAGATGATAGGAAGACACTATTTACTCATCGTTGCTTATTACATTTGATAAGTTTGAGGTGACTGGGTGTAAACACAAATGCAAAAGACAGCATTTAAAACATAACACTTGCAGGTGCAATGCCATAAATGATCACCCTATGGAGCCAAATAAAAAGCTTACGTGTACATGTAGTAGTTATAGACAATGGTACTTTACCTGTGACTAAAAATTGAATCTCGGAACGGAAAGGATGAAAATTGTCCCTAGTTGAGCGTTTTTGTTTACCCAGGGTAAATTCTAATCAGAATACTAACCAAACTGACCTCCATATGGTCTCTGGAATTACCTGTTGTTCAAGTGGACTGCTTGTGGGGTGTCTACATCAATAAACGATTTTCAAAATGGACGCCAAAAATGACAAACTTTTGTGTAACGTCGTTCCCAGAGTCTTGGACGATTCTATTTTCAAAGTGGAGAAGACCTGGGGATGAGGATGGATTTTAAAGGGAACCTCCACTATTTTAACAGGTATCGCCTAAAATATTTAAAATGTACTTATTAGAAGATCTGAAATAAAAAAAATGTCTCACCTTGCGAAATAATTTTTTTATCGGCTTCCAAAGATCGGCCCTATAGCCTGTTTAAAATTCCCGCGGCCGCCATCTTGAATGGCGCGCAATGCACTACGGGCTGATGACGTATCGTGGTTGCTTCGT
>OMLO01004406.1_pt1 | contig 11774 bp, 16 predicted proteins | sample 1674811 | NCBI WGS metagenome assembly OMLO01 (sample SAMN06265003, study PRJEB25207) | coral metagenome | isolation source: Coral host | place: Mexico:La Bocana,Puerto Morelos, Mexico | collected 2008-11-13 | reverse complement strand
ACAGTGATGCCATAGCGAGGGGCGTGCGGCGCAAACGACGCAGATTTTCTTGCTCTTGGCACCTTTATTACCTCCTGAGGCCCTGCATGGAACAAGCTTCTTGCCAGCGAGTTTGTTTCCCCGCAGAGCTGGCTTCCCAGTGGATGGCATCATGGTATGCTTGGAGGCAACAGATTCTTGTCGGGTGAATTGCAAGAGATGTGGCATTTTAATACATTTTAGCATTCGAGTGCCCATATTGAGAGCAAGACTCCAAGAACAAGAAAGAAGGACTCAACTGTCAAAACTCTGAAAAGATTTGGGAGAGAACTTGACTCTGATTTCTTTTGAACAAAAATCCATGAAGTTCCTTTGCCTTTGGCTTTGTTGGCTTTGGGCATCCAATGGTCTGACACCGAGGTTTGCGACTCGTCACAAGCGCGAGAAACAGGGTGGGCATGAGCAAGGTGGACCATCGAACAACAAGGCGCCAAGAGTTGGTGGCCTTGACGTTGGAAAGCGGGCGAGGTTGGTGAAGCATGAAGTCCATCATGCCGTAGAGGTTCGCTGATGAGGGATAGGCAATGCCCCATCAATTCGCTTGTTGCGCCAGGGTGAGATGTACGAGGACAGCCAGTGTGTGTTGCAGCAAAGGCAGCACACTGAAGGCTTTTGTTCAACAGACTTCCGGATTGATTCCTGATTATACCATACACTAACAGCAGTTGTAATTCATTGTCTTTTTGCGTAACAGGTCCATGTTCCGTTATTGGCAGCAGGTCTCATGTCTCGTTTCCGTGTGAAAGATCAGCGTCCAGAAACATGCGTTCTGAATATGCACTCGTACTGTCAATCTGGAATTGAACCTGTTTGCCAGCATTTTGTAGGCCCTTTTTCCAATAATTCGCAAGTCTGAGTACATCATACTCTGTCTTTATTTCTTTGACTGGGGGGAGCAGAAGCTATAAACACTTGGCTCAGTCATTGCATTTGAGGAGAACGAGATGAACTTCGGTCTTCCGGATTTCACGCAGGCAAGCAAGAGTTGTGAAGTAACGTCTCAGAGCATTGTAGAAGCGGGCATAAGATTTCTGTAGGTTTATTTTTCTTCTACTTTGGTAATCTGAATGCGAATGAAACATGAACGTAGGATTTTTTCACACGGATTACGGTGCGATTTTTCCCAGCCCGAGTATCGTATGTCGTCCTGTTTTTTGGGTCTCACGACTGCTTCTCATGATACTCATGCTTTCTCTTTGTGTCCCTTAGTTTGGCAAGGAAATCTGGTTTCAAATCATGTCCGTTCCCCACCTAATGAAAGACAGACTCAACATCTGGAGGCCGGCTATTCGCTGGATAGCACGGATGAATTGGGTTGGCCAGACATCAACGTGCCCAACAGGCACCCTGTGACACTGGGCCAAGTCACTTGGGTGATCTGAAAAAAATCCTGGTGGAGAAAAAGCCTAAGAAGCGATTCTGCATTCTTTTGTGCTTTTGGATTCACAGATGGAAAGTATTGTTCGGAGTTGTCGAATAGTGCGAGGCTAGGGCTGGTGCAAGCCATTCATAGGAAGACCTCCATTCAGCGTCTGTGTCTCATCAAGTCTGGTCCTTGGTGCCTACCTGGGCCTACTTGCACTGACTTTGACTTGCACTCGAAGCTAATTGAATCTTTGAGGCCAAAGCATGAGCTTCCACCTAACACTGGACCAAAGGAGGCAGTATGGGATTTCGCAGATTCCAATAATGGGCTAGCATGGCCCGGCATGATGTATGTGTCATAATTAAAGCACATTTTATCCAATCCACTCCATTTTGCAGATAGCAGATGACCGCAAGTAGATACGGATAAAGTCAGTCAACTTCTTGCACCCTACACTGTTTTCATATGTTTCATTTCGACATCTCAGCATTTTGGAAGTTGAAAGGTGCGCTCCTTGGTGCGGAACTTGACGAAGTGTGACCATGCCAACGTATTGTATCTTCATGAGGCTCTGGTGAGTGATTTTCTGGGTCGAATTCCATTTGGAGCGTCAAAGTTGTGTCATGTATCTGATGATTCTGATGGTGAGGCGCTGGAGGACCAGTCACACCTTTACTTCATGTACGAGCAATATTTCTGTGTCCTGTCCTTATGTCCATAGACCTTGCCCATTTGGGTTGGAAGGTGGGTCTCGCGAACTTGTGCAAACTGTTTAAGAGTCTATTGAGCCATCAGATTGGTGTAGACTATTGACTATTGGAATCTAGCTTGAAACCTGATTCCACAATGACTTGAATCCTGATTCAAGTCTGATGGTTGCATGGTACCCTTCTTTTCCTTTGGGGCTTGAATCCAGATCAGAGCTTTTCAGGGGCTTGCATTACTAAGGCTTCACTTGAATTCAGATTCATGTATTACAAATGTTGGGCATGTCGAGCAGCTACTCGAATCCTGATTCAAGTGAATCCTTCTTTGAAACAGCTTTCATACGCTTGAATTTGAATGTAAGCTGTCTCATGCTATGTTTTCTCAGGCTTGCATTCTGATTTAAGCTAACTTAGTGCTGATCCCTGGGGACTTGAACCTAAATTTAAGATCAGCATTCGCACTGATTGTGTTGGCTTGGATCTTGGTTTGATTGTTTCTTTTGGTGAATACTTCACCATCCTGGAGAGGATAGAATTTACTGCAATTTTTTCTTTTGGATCGAGTTGCAAGATATCTCGAAGAGATAATGTTATACCGCCGAGGGGCGGTGAGGCAAGTTGTTTCACGTGATGTCAATGCGGACAACGATAGCGTTGCCGCCGTGGCAGACGGAGCTCCCAATGGCTTAGTTGCAGCGCCTGTAGCTTCTGAGGCGACTGCAAATGCAAAGGCAAAGGCCAACAAAGGCAGGAAGATGAAACTGGGCGCGTGCATTGTTCAAAATTTGCATTCACCCAAAGAATAGACCAGACTAGACCCATCCAACTTTTGGAGGCATCAACATTTGCATTCACCCAAAGACTAACATGACTTAACCATCATGAACTTGTACTTCATCATCGTTAGTTGGAAGTAAGCATATTAAAAATGGCAGCTTCAACATGGAGAGCTTGAACATGTTGTCCACCTGGAGCATTCACGCTTCAGCGATGCAGGTGGGAACAAAAGAAGAGATTGGCAGGAGTGTGCACGGGAAGATATTCCGGCTGAGGAGACTTTAAGAGCTTCAGCACAGCGATGGCTTTCTGAGAAGCAAATCATGCATTCCTCTCTGAGCACAAGCACGGACAAGGGGTTTCGCACCCTCATTGCTCGATGCAATAGGTGCTTGCAATGCAATAAGGCTTGGTGTTTTCGACAGCTACCCGCAGGGCAGCTTCTGGTAGAGCATGTTGGTGAGTGCGGCGGCCCTTTGAATTTGCAGAAAGTGAAGCAGTTCAACGCCCGACAGTTTGCCAGCCAGTTTACGCCGGGCCGTTCTTTGGTGGAAATGCATTCGCAGCAGGTCCCTGTGGAGGAACGTCCTTCGGTCAACCAGCTCAGGAACAGGAGACCTAGTAAGAGAGGAAGGAGTGACAAGCATGCCCCAGTTCAGTGCCTGGGTGATGCGCAACGTTTTTTGGAGGAGCCTCCTGCCGGTATTCAGTTACTGCGAGAGCAATCAATTGCTTCGGGTGAGACTGTGTCCATTTTGTTCACTATCCCTGGAGTTGAAGATCTCCTAGGTGATTTCCAGCTCACAGGTTGCTTGCTGGACTGGACATATCAAACAAACAGCGATGGGCTTCTTCTGGGCTGTGTTGGCCCGATTGGATTGCAGATGACTGACCAAGGTCCCAGCATGCGTTTGTTGCCAGTGTATTTTGCCCTGTCTTCAACGGAAAACGAAGATGCGACCCGCAAACTCTTGAAAGTGTATCTTGACAAGATGAAGGGTCTGGGTTGTGAAGTAGAAGATCTTTTTGCAGACTGTTCAGTGATTCAGGCCGCTTTGTCCATGCAACGTGATGGAGAATATGACCGGCTGTTCCTTCACCGCTGTTTACAGCATGTGAAAAACAATGTGTCACAAGCAGCTGCAAAAAGGGACGAAACGTCCGGAAAGGCTCGTCTCAGCAACAAAGAGTTATTGCAGCCAATTCTAGATTGGATAACTTTCAGCGCAACTCTCCCATCCGACGTGGAATTTGATACGATGTGGAGAAGCATCCTGGACCGCATGGCTTCAAACTCCTCTGCAACGGACTTTGCTGAAGGTGCCATGGCTGCCTATTTGCGGAAGAATCTATTGGATGATGCAGGAGCATGGGGTGTGTGCAACATGTCCAGTGTTTTCTCTACATGCCTATCCCCATGACCACCGCAAACAACATGCCCATGACCACCGCAAGCCGGACAAGCAGGATGCACTGTGGTCGCAATTAGATGATGTTATGGCAGAATCAGCTGAGCGATGGGAGTCGGAGCAGGTGGCAATAGCGTTGTCCCTTTCTGTTCAGGAAAATGAAGACCTGAAGAAGAAAAGGCAGGCTAGCAGAAGGAAGGTTGAGAAATTGCTTCGTGAAGATGTCTCAGAGCCAGTGGAGACACAGGCCGATGGCACGTGCCAATTTTTGGCGGTGCTGTATTCGGCGGGCATCGCTTTAGACCCCTTCAGGTTGCGGCAGCAGACCGTTGACTATCTCCGAACCTTGCCTGGGCTTTTTGCGGTGAAGATTGAGTCGAGCTTCTCTGCCTACCTCAACACCATGTCATTGCCTCACACGTGGGGCGATGAACTTACTCTTGCCGCAATGGCACATTTGATGCTTCGGCCAATAGAGGTAGTTTCTGATTCGGACATTGAATCCCGCCGAATTTTCCAACCACCCCCCACGATAAGTGAGGAATGCTGGGGGCCCAAAGTTACCATTTGCCACATAGGGCAGAATCACTTTGAAGCAACGATCCCGCTTGAAGCGGGTCAGCCCGTTGCATCAGCTGCCATCAAGCACGAGCTTTGATGGAGAAAATGCAGGAGAGGCTGCTGGGAACCGGAGCTTGCAGAGGCATTAGGACAAGAAGGGTTAAATCTGGATATGGCCTGTGTCCATTCATAATTTAACACACAAGGCTTGCATCTTGAGTCAATCCCCAGCATTCTCTGTGCAATCTTCAATACCACATGAACTCCAGATCCAAGCCTTGGGAGCAGCAGGGGGTTACCTCCAGTTTCAAGGAAAGCTTGAATCCTGATTTAACCCTTTCTGAATCTTGTTTCCAGCTGTACCCGAAATTGTGTTTAGTTTGGGGCGTCTGGTTGATTTGGATGAAGCGGACCAAGCGGCTATCATTGAATGGTGGGTTCCTGAAATGAACAAAGAACCAAGTATGAAGGCAGGAAGGAAAAAGTTGGCGCTGGGCATTTTTGGTGCATGGTGCCCAGTCTCTGAATCCAACCTGCCCGCTTCTGACCTTGGTGCTTTACCCTCATGCATTTTGGAAATCTGACAAGATCTTGATGTGGGGATTCGAGATGGAGGAAGGCAACAAGCTTCCGTTTTTGGTCCTGGATCGTATCATGGACGAGATGAAAGTGGACGTGACAGGTTTGATGCGGTCCAGCGCTGCAAGGGGCAACCCTTTCAGAGCACATCGACTCATGAGAGCACGATGAAAACAAGCGTTAAGCGGCCCATGTTTTTCATGATTGGTGGCGTGTCTTGCTTGATATCTTTGGACGTCGTTCATGATCAGTGGCATGTCTTGCATGTTTGCGATGGCCATGACTGGCATTTTTGCAAGTTGTGCATTTTTCCCACGACAACCATCTTGGTCATACTTGTTAAACCTTTCATGCAGCATGTGATTTTGACATGCAGGGCGACAACTGACATGAATGAGAAGGAGGAAGAAGAAGAAGATGATGATGGTGGTAAGGCCTTCCCGTACCATTGCTTGTGCTTCTTTGAGCTGGAAAGCCTCGTATATGTCGTTTATGAACAAAACAGCGCATTGTGAAAACGCTCAAAGCCGATGGAACCAAGTTCACACGACTAGCTGAAACTAGGGCGGCAGTGATCGATCGGCTGAACGAAAACGGTTGTGAATCTCAAAAAAAATTGCCTGTGACGAGGTTAGCTGCCATGATTGGTTCAACAATTGCACATTGCAACCGTCGTGCTGATAAAGAATCCAATACTTCAAGCCCGAAAGAGGTCTTGAAACCACTCCACAAGAACTCGCAGTAAAAAGGTGGAAGCCTGTGCTGGGAAGTGAGATCTCTTAGTAGGCTGATTTCAAAACTCACTTCTTCATTGCCAAACGCCTCAAACTCATTATAAATTGCACCAACTCTTATGAAAAGAATGTGGCCAACTGTCAATTTGAGGGTCCATCCTCAAGCTCATCAGGGATTGCACCAGCTCTTATGAAAAGAATGTGGTCAACTGTGAATTTGAGAAGGTCTTTCCTCAATCTCACTAGGGATTGCACCAGCTCTTATGAAAAGAATGTGGTCAACTGTGAATTTGAGGGTCCTTCCTCAATCTCATCAGGGATTGCACCAGCTCTTATGAAAGGAATGTGGCCAATTGTCACTTTGAGAATCCATTTGGTTTGAGAGTCCATTTTGCCAAAACTTTTGATATATATAGTACATTTCAGTCTTGATCCACCATCGATCACGGAACGCTGTGTTGCAAGCTCGAAAACCCTTTGCATTTTCGCCAACATCCATGGCGATATCATGGCAACGCTCGGCTTGTTTGGTGGGATTGTTTGCCACTATCATGCTATGTTGGCTCTCCAGAAATTTGACTGTTGGTGGTGGCAATGGATTTTCTTTGCGTTCTACTTTCTATGTGCAAAAGAATCCAATTGTGGCACCAGAGGAAGACAAGAACACGGTGAAATCGGCTTCCACTGGTGGAGTATCTTCGGGGATCCGAGTGAATAAGTTTGATGGAACTCTGCGATTACAACAACGTTCGCAGACAGGACTTTCGTGCAAAAACATTTGGCCGGTGGAGTCCAAATTTTGCGACAAATGGGCCGTGGTGACGACCATCAACTCACCTACCAACGGGGTTCGGAGTGTTGCAGCTTTGAAGGGCTGGTGCATGGTGATTGTGGGTGACACGAAGACAAGGGTGGATTATGTGCGGATAGCAAATTTCAGTAAGAGAACGCATGTTGTGTTCCTCTCAGCGGACCAACAACGGCGGATTCGGAACCAATTTGTTGAAATGATTCCTTTCCAGAGTTTTGCGCGCAAAAATGTAGGTTTTCTCTTTGCAATTCAACATGGAGCAAAAACCATTTACGATTTCGATGATGACAACGTGATCAAAGATGGTTTGTCCCCTTTCGGGCGAGTAGATCATGATCATTCGCAATTTTTGTTGCTGCGACGCGTGAATCATAACAATGACAATCGGTCCCTCTCTTTTAACCCATTGCCTCACATGAACCCCAGTGTTGAAAACATTTGGCCACGTGGTTTTCCATTGAATGATGTGATGCGCCAGCCCCCGGTGGGTGATGTTGGATTTGCTTCCATCAAACTGTCATCTCTGGGTGTCGTTCAAGCTGTGTGCGATGGCGATCCGGATTTTGATGCTATATTCCGTTTGACACGCAAGCTGCCAATTACTTTCGAATCCGACCCAAAGATGACGAAGCGGCTGCTAGTTCCAACTGGCAAATACAGTCCTTACAATGCACAAGCCACTGTCCATATGTACAAAGCGTTTTGGGGATTGTTTTTGCCCTCAACAGTCCCAGGACGTGTGACAGACATTTGGAGAAGTTTCATCACACAAAAGTTTTTCCATGAACTTGGCCTTGTTTTGATATACGAAGGACCGCTTGTGAAGCATGAGAGATCTCCTCATGACTACTTGGCAGACTTTCAAGCTGAACTCGATTTGTACTCCAAAACTCCGAAACTTCTCGAATTTTTGTCCACCTGGAAATATGATGAAGACGAGAAATACGAAAAGGAAGAGAATGAGGATGAAAATGATTCCTATTTTTTGCCTGCGCGGATTGAACGTTTAACAATTGATTTGTATGAACGAGACTACATTGGTTTGACTGATGTCTATGCAACACAAGAGTGGCTTTTGGCCTTGATTTGTAGCGGCTATGTTTTCCCAAAGAGGCAACGGATGGGAATCCAATCAGAACCATCAACCGAAAACCAACCATTTTTGACTTCACCAGCTTTCAATATAGGAAGGAATGGTAAACAGTACCATGAGATCAGTCTCGGAGCAGGTGGTGCCAAAATGAATCTCAGCAGTTGGATGGAGCTGAACCGCCCCTTTGCACGGCCTTCAGAGCAAGCTGTTCTGAAACTTGTGTTGATCAACAAGGACGAGTGGCCAAAAATCCAAGATTGGGTGTGGTATCACGGTGCCCTGCTTGGTTTTCAAAACCTCTACATTGTGGATGGGAGTTCAAAGCCAGATTCCATTCACTTCTTGGCCCATGTCCGTGATCATCATGGGGTGAATGTCGTTTTTAGTACTGCAACATTGTCAAGCATTGAGGCTCAGCTGACAAAGATTGGCAGGAATGTCTCAAAGTCTTGTGATCTTATGATGAAGATGGACACGGATGAATTTCTTGTGGCAAGCAAAGGAACTCCAAATTGCGAGAATGTTTCCGGTCTGTCTCTATCCCGCATTAACTGCTTTGTGTCGCCATATGCTGTCAATCAAGCGCTAAAGACCATTCGGTCCAGTATGTTTGGTGAGCGTTTACTGGTTGGATTTCAATCACGCGCCATTCCCACTGCAGAAATTTGCAGTTCTCCAGCCGCAAGATCTAATGTTTCAATGTACACATATGGCAAGTTAGCTGTGTATTCTCAAAACGTAATCTCATTCAAAGCGATCAGCGACTCTCGGACTTTTCTTGGTTTTGATCTGGGCGGACACAAAAATCACTTTGTCCCACCATTTGGTTCCAGAGCCAAGCAGTAAGTCACACAACTTGGAATTATACATATAGCCCACGCTTGCATACAAGACAAAATCCAAGATGCCCTCAAAGCTGTTATTTCCCATGGTTTTATCCAAGAGAACGACACGTATGAGATGATGGATCAAAGGTTTCGCAGTCGCTACAACGTCAGCAGAACAGCTGCAGCGTGCTCGCTGAGTGGCAGAGAGGTACATAAAGGCATGAGTTTTCACAAAAGCCTCATAGTGTGGAAATACATCGCAGGTTGCAACTACACGCAGGAGTACAGCACAATAAACTCCACAGAAAATTGGGACTTTGTGCAGTTCCTTCGAAAAGCCAGGACTATGTACGCAGACCAGGATTAAAGATTTGAAGCAGTCGCATGCCGCTTGCCGCAGCAAAACGGAGGTCGTATGCAAGGATCAGTGCTGGTAACTTACGACTTGTTTCAGTTTGGGTCCTGAATGGTTGGGTCGTTTCTAGGTTTCAGTTTAAGTTTGTGAAACATGCTCATTTGCCATCATCTTCTGTGAGAACAGGGGCATCCATTGGAGGGTCACTCACTAGCAAGGCAACTAACAATTTCACATAAAATAGTCAAGTTTTTAGACTTTAGACCCTAACTTTCCATGTAATTATATAGGCTGTAGGCTGTGTAGTCGGACCACGGCGCGTAGATGGCTGTGGTGAAAAACAATACCCTCAACTACTGAGGGTCTGAACAGATTGAGCCTGGGGGTTGGCCTTGGTAGGGTCTAACGTTGTCTAAAACACACTTTAGACCTTGGGCCGGTATTTGCTTAGACCTTGGGTCTCGATTTTGGATTCTGGATCTTGGATTTTCGGGTTTAGAGTTTCGATTTTGGATTCTGGATCTTGGATTTTGGGGTTTGGAGTTTTGATTTTGGATTCCGGATCTTGGATTTTGGGTTTAGAGTTTCGATTTTGGATTCCGGGGTTTTGATTTTGGATCTTGGATTTTTTGGGTTTGGAGTTTTTGTTTTGGATTCCGGATCTTGGATTCTGGTGAAAAATATAAAAAAGGGTTTCTGGGAAGTTAAGATGTTGTTTGTTGATTCATTTTGTGTTATTTGTTGTTTTCACTTTGTCATTCTAACTAACCTCTTTCACTTTTAACATCACCAACCCATCTCCAACCCTAATCTCTTTCGTTTTCTTTTCGTTTGCTATCACTCTTCCCAGCATTCGCTGAAAATCTCTGTTTCTTGAAGTATTGTTCTACCCTTCTTTGTTTTCCTTTGACGGTTCGAGCCCCCTGTGTCCACGTCATCGGGACATTTTTGGTAAGAATAACTTTCTGGGAAGTGATTACCCTCTTCTCCTTTTGCGTTTCTTTGTTTCTTCTTCTATCTTGCGTTTCATAAAGCCTTTGAGTTGCTTCGGTAATGGGATTGAGTTTCTTCTCGTCCAGTCTTTGAAGTTGCTCTAGTCTATTTTGTCTCCGTCTTCCTCTTCAAAATCCCATCCGTTCTCTACAACGTATCTTTCTATTACTCGGTACATTTCTTTTCTTTCATCTTCGCCTTCTTCTCCGTAGTGTTGCTTAAACCAGTTCAGTGCTCTTCGGTCTAGCCAGTCGAGGAAGTCTGCATCATAAAGATCAGTGAAATTTACAAGTCCTGTTTCTTTAATGTATTCTTTTATCATCTCCCCTCATGTCTCACCCATTGCAAACGTGTTGGTTCTTCTCTTGTTAAACTCTTCTTCGTGATATTGGATTTACTCTTGTTTGTAATTCAGGACAGTCCATTTTGTTGTTTTCTCATCGCTCATCTTTAAGACCCCTGACAACGAGAAGACCTTATTACACGATGTTGTACCTCCTGGTCTGTCGTCGATTACTAGACTAGATGTGTATCTAACCAACTTTTGAAATAATCCACATCGAATTGTTTGTGTTTAGTTTATTCTAGATACCTCTTCACTAGTAGTCTTTGCATATTTCTATCCAGTTTTTAAATTCTTGGTATTTGAAATCATCCATTATAATTTATTATGTAGTATGTCTTCTTTTCTTTAAGTGTTTTTACTTTCTTCTTCATTTTCGACATTAAAAAGAAAGTTGTCCATTCGACTTCTCCTAGGACTACCCATTAACTCACAAGCCTCTATGTCGTGTTCAAAGCAGTCGTGTTCAAAGGGGTCGCTATGCTCGCGAGCCTCTGGCGAGGCGTCATCATCATCATCATCACCATCATCATCATCATCAGGTGGGTCATCTTCTTCTTCGGGTTCGACAGTTTGTTCGTCTTCTGACTCCGAAGGTATATGTTCCAGTTCTCTCTCCGCCTCTTCCACCATCTCGTCTACCAAAGGGTCGTCCCACATTTCTTTAAACTCCTGTCGTCTCACCTTACCCATCATCCCCACCGAAGCCTTGAACAAAGCCTTGCAAGGACAATCGATTATATTGAGGGCAGATGACATGTGCACTAGTCCGTTGTTTTTTTTACAGGTAAAAGATAGATGACATGTGCTTTCGTGAAAAATCAAACAGATGACATGGACGAGTGCATGCCGGATGTGCACAGATGTGCCTGGGGAGTTCAAAAAGCAGATGACATGTGCAATGTGCGGTAATTTTCCACTAAACCCCATGTCATGTGTTTTTGTAGTCTTCGGGAATGCATTTCGGACCTCCAAGACTGCACATGTGATACTAGATACTAGCAGCTGAAAAATCACATGACATGTGCTTTGTAATTTTCATCCGCACATGCTTTGCCTCCAAGAATGCACATGTGATATCATAGAAAAAAGGTATTTATATAATATTCCATCCCTTATTTAATTAATCAGGACCCCCACTGAGTACTCAAATTAATTTCCGCCAATTAATAAACGAATG
>OMLO01004405.1_pt1 | contig 11776 bp, 9 predicted proteins | sample 1674811 | NCBI WGS metagenome assembly OMLO01 (sample SAMN06265003, study PRJEB25207) | coral metagenome | isolation source: Coral host | place: Mexico:La Bocana,Puerto Morelos, Mexico | collected 2008-11-13 | reverse complement strand
AAGGTTGTGGGGATTTGCCAGCCATAGAGGTAGAATTTTATCTGGGACCTGGACATACATGCAGTGAAAGCCTCTGGAATACGTCAGGTTCCCACCTCACAGCTGGTAAAATAATGCATGAACCTGATCAACTCCAATAAATAACGGAAACTAGTTTCATCAGTAATGATGTCAAGAAATATCTACAGGTACAAAAAGCTCACATAGTTTTCTGCACCTTCACAATTTAACCTACATGAATTTTGTGATTACAAATTATTGTTCAATAATGCATTATTTATATCATTGTACAGTTGATGACAAGCCAATTAGAAACAAATTATCAAAGCAAATTCGAGGTCCCTTTTTATGTGTTTAATTGAAGTAATTTTTTTTAAAAAAGGCTGACTGATTCATTTTACCTGATAGGAACCCATTCTACTTCCAAGTAACATGTTTAATGGAATAATGAGCACCATGACTCCTAACCCAGCTAGAATAGGCAGTCCTAGCGTGTTGTAGAGGAAGTACAGTGACACACCAATTTGAAGCGGGCTTGACCACAATGAGTTGACATATGTTGTAAGCTCCATGAGGCGCTGGGCATCCACAGACATCAGGTTCACCAGCTCACCTGCTGTTGTCTTTCCCTTGGACTTACTGTTCAACACCAAAGCCTTCAAGAGCAGACATCAAAATCAAATCCTGCCCTACTCTTCCTATAGTTAATTATTTTATTCTAATAATAAAACACAAAAGCAAAATAACAAAGTTTAATTACCAATAAATGGCAACCCTAGAGAAATGGATAGTGGCCGAGTAAAAGGGGTTGGCCACTTGGTAAATTACAGTTGAAAAGCCCTTATCTGTACTTTATTTACTGGCTGCCTAATATATGCGAGTGGATGTTACATAGGTGGCCACTTATGAGGATTTGATTGTAAAATAGATTTACAAAAGGAAAACATTGCACTACCAGAACTTTAATCTTGGTCCCAAAATATTGTAAAACAAGTTTATGAAAATCATTCATGTCAAATCAACCCAACTAGATTCCTGCTAATTCACTCAAACATTCATTCATTCATCCATCCACACCATTCACCCATCACCAACTGTTTGTTTAAAGGCCAAATACACCGGCCACATGCTTTCTTTGGTTACAGGATTCTTCTTGAAGGTGCATGCTAATTTCATGTTGTTCTCATCTACAGGAATTACCTCGGTTAATTACGTAATGTTAATCCAGTGATATTGAAATGTCATTTTTCAATTAATGTGTGTTTTCTTCACTAGAGAAGCATTGGCTCTGTTCCCCAACAACGATTTATAACTACAGAGCCCAAGCTTCTTTTATAACTTGATCATTTGGTTAATTTACAATTACTTCACAATCCTTTTTGATAATGTGTGTCTTTAATACTTAAAGCTCGTAATATATGCTAACAAAAAAATCGCCACTATAATGGCATTTTCCGCGGAATAGGGACTTTAAGATCCAACAACGCAGACAATGTCAAATATGCCATAGCCACGTGGGACCCGCGTCAAGGACGCCATGTTCATGGCGGAAAAAATAATTTAAGATGGTGTTATGGTCAAGGATGTAGATCTCTTTATTGCACATCTTAATTCCTCAGCAGTTGAGTAAAACTGTTGCTTGAGTTAAAAGTGTAATCAGGCAATTACTTTTCTTGGTTTTGGTCTTGCGACACACAATTGAAAACTGCTCTAACTGATAGTCAGTATTTACATTTTTATTAATTACCTTTTCATAAACTAAGCCAATAATTCCTGTGCGCATTCTCATGCCAATTGTCATCATCTTGTGGAAGTACTGATGAAGAGCAAGAGACTGTATGACGGCTGTGATAAACATCCCACCAGCATAGGCATAGCCCTTCCACTCCTTCCATTCACCAAACATATCATCCTTATCTTCAGTGTAGCCAATAAGTAACCTAAAGTTGCACCACGGCAATGATTAGTCACTCAATAAACCAATCAACCAATCAATAAATCAACCATCCAATTGATCCAATCAATCAATACAGTTATTAATCAATATTAAACAAAATGACATATCTTCTAAACTATACAGAGTAGATAGGAAATCTGAGAAACAGGCATAGCAGTTATAGCAGCTGTACATTATTTTGTGAACTGACAAGCAGAAATTTGGAGTGCGATTGGAAAAGGTATTAATTTTCTGACTTTTAAACACAAAGTAGGATTTGATAGTAGTGAAACACACCTCCACCTGCAATTTTGAGTCGGCTTGTGTAAACAGTGCCTAATCCTTTGTGTCACCTGGACCCATTTAACAATACTAAACATAATTATTATAAAATGCACTAATGCCCAAAGTAAGGGACCATCATTCTTCTGAATCACTGAACACTGCCTTGGCCCAGGTAGCAGTATACTAGCTGCATGTGTTCATGTACTATAGTTCTGGTTCCTCTACAATGTACGTAGTTTTGTTGTTCTTAATTTATGATGTTGTATTTCTTAATGATTCTCAAATTTTAAGCAATACATTTAAAAAAGAAAGTTGTCCACACTGAAAAAAATATATAATAGTTTACATATTAATTAAAAGAATATCTTGAATTATTACTTCAGCAGTTGAGGTTGAACAAACAACAACATGTCATTTAAGAGCTTGCAGAGGACAGCCACAGCAAAGTTGATTCCAAACAGGCTCCAAAGTAGTTTTGAGAGAGAGGGCTTCTTTGTTTTCTTTTGTTTCTTCTGTGGTGATGAATTTCCCACAGACTCTTCAGTTCTGTCTTCGTCATCTAGCAGCTGGTCTGTTTCTTTGTAATCATCTTCATATTCATATCTTTCTTTTGGTGCATTCCTTAAAAATAGATACAACAACATTCAAAATGTTACAACAATACCAATCGTACACACAATGCAATGCTATATGACCACAGTTTTTCTATGCACAAACTGACAATTTTTGGTCTGCATAATTGATTATTTTTGTTCTCCTGAGTGCTGCTAACATTTTTAATTTCATTTTATACCAAAATCAGTCAATTACAAGAGCTCAAATGGAATAAAAATCAATAAGCAACTAATAATTTTATTCTGCTTCTCTTCTTTATGCAAATATGCAAGATAATGGTAACTCCGTAACTCGACCCTCAGCCAGAAAGGCAAGGGGTGTTACGAAAACTAAGACCCTCAAAAACTAAGACCTAAGACCTAAGACCCATCTTAGTTTTCGTAATTACAAGGCACAGTTGCCTCATGGTTAATAGGCTCAACTCTGGATTGAATGGTCCAGGTTTCAGCCCTTGCCAGGGACATTTATTGCGTTGTGTTCTCGAGCAAGACACAAAAAGATACTATGTTATAGCTACATGTATACTCTCAGTGCCTCCCCCACTAAGGAGTATATATAAATGGGTACCAGTGATTTTAATGCTGAGAGTAATTATGCAACGGACTAGCAGCCCATCCAGGGAGGGGTAAAAGTATTCCTAGTCATTTCATGCTACAGAAACCGGCATAAGTGCCAGGCTGCTACAGCTGCAGACCACTTAAACTTTACCTTAAGTTCACATCCATAGCACTGAGCTATTAATTATTTAAGTTCTTATTGGGCACCAGTAACTTACAGTTGTTGGCATTTTCTCTGTTGGTCAGCCCATTTTTGCCTCAGTTTTGGCACAATATAAGATGCTTGGTTTCTTCTTCTCAATGCCCATAAATCCTTGTCTTCTAGGGGCCTTTTGTACCCAGTATAAATTATCCTGATATAAAAATAATTGAAAGCACAAATTTACCAAATGAACAGTTATAAATTAATAACTAGCAACTTTAAGATATGGTACAGCTAGGCTTTAGTATGGTGGCAGATTGTGAAGATCACTTCCGGTGATGTCATGATGCGTGTACCAGTATGGGTTTCCCGCTGTATGGGTTTCTCCTGCAGGAAATTCCCTGGTGTCACATACTCTTCATAAGTGAGTACAAGTCTGCTGTTCTTCTCATTTTAAAATTAACGGTTTTTCACTGTTTGAACAGGCTAGTTTGAAGTACAGTATTCAATCATGAAAATCAATTTTGAGATGAATATTTCTTTTGCAAAGAAAATTTGAATGATTTTCACACGAGATGATCAATTCTGTCATAGTAGTACATTTACTGGGCTGAAGAGCGGTAGATAAAAAAAAGCTTCGTATGTTCTAAGCTAAGTTATACATGCAGTAAAATTAAAGGCAAATCTAAGTTTTGAGAGATGCATGATGCATACAGGAAAAGGAAATCATTATCATTAATCAAGCTCATTTCGTATGAAAGTAGAATGAAGTCTCCAGTTTCCTTGAACAAGGTCATTTTTGTAAAGGCACAGAGGCTGAACCTGTCACTCAGTTTAGCAGAGTCCTGTGGCCAGTCAATTGTGCTGTGGTACATTTGTTACCTGATGATGTACGGCAATACAGTTGTTGACATCACCATTTCTCATTCCTTGTTTATGTTCAGTTAGACTCATATTATTGAGGTTTCTGCCAGTCACACTGATGTAGGAAGCCTAGCAGTCATTTGATTTTGTAAACTGCTTACTCATTAATTCCTGTCTTAACATTGGTCAGTACATGTTGTGACACAGTTGTAGGTTTGTGGGCTACACAGTCAGATACATGTATGTTGCAAGGCTGTAGGATCTGTGAGATGGTCAATCAGAAGAGCCCTTAAATTATGTAAAAATAGTCACACTGACTAGTAACAGGGCCTGGGTCTCTGTTAATTGTGTCCAATTGTTGATCTGTTTGTTCACTACTGGTTATAATGTGTGGTACATGTAATGCATGCACTTAACAGTTTGAATATTCAATAATTACATTGATTTATTGAGGTGTTTAATTTCATTTTTCATATGTCAAACAGTATTCTTACCAATTAAACCACCAGAATGTAAGCTTTGAAAGAAAATTAGTTCTATCTTCAGGATTTTGCTTCTGCGTTGAAAATAAAAAAAAGGAAAAAATAAAACACAGGAAAGCTTTTAATAGCATTACAAGGTTGACGATGTATTCAACCACTCAGACATGTGATTTTTATTAATCTATAGTCATCTTTTGTAAAACAAAGAAATATTACATTTTCAATATATATGTTGCCCTCTAAGTTCTTGCATTAACCAATCAAATTGTGCAACTTGGACCATTTAATCTATTACCAGTATCTGTTAATTCTATATCCTGTAATTCACCACCGTACAAGCCTACTTCATAATTACATGGTTAATACAGTAACACAAATAAAATATGAAAACCAACTGGTAATAAGTAACAACTTTAACAATGGCTTACCCTTCTCACAGGTTCTTTCTCATTTATCTCGGGAAATGAAGCCCAACCAACATCATTGAAATTGTCTGGTTGTTCTATGGAACTGTTAGAACCTTCTTGGATATGACCTTCCATGAGTACAATTCCAAATCTTTTCTTTTGTTTATCTCACAATGACCTGATGAACAAAATTAAAATAAAGGCAATCGTGGAAATCTCATCAGTTCCCTTGGGACTGTCAAGCAAGAAACTGCCAATCATACTGGAAAACAATTGGGATGCAAAACTAGCAACATACATATGCAGGGATGCAAATAGTTTTTGTCTTGTGAATGGTCATAATGTCCTCCTGAGACACCATCTTGGTCAGACAAGGAAGATTTACTCAAGGGAGATTAATACATGTGTTTTTAATCATCCCTACTGTAAAACAATTTATGACAAACAAATTGTACGGACTGCTACAAGTGTGTTCAGTTCAGAGATTTACAAATTGGTTTGAAATAATTTATTATATATTGCTTAGCTTCCATGTACCATTTTACTGTGATTTGATGTGAAAATGAAAAACCTGTCAACACTTTTATTTTGATTTGGAGATGTCAACTGTGTAGCCACCAATCAGATGTTAACAATATATAACACCACAAGAAAGCAAACAAATCAACAGTCTCTGATCAATACCCTCAACTGACACTCAATCAATACTCTCTCAACACTTCATCAACACCTCAGTTCACACTCAATCGACAATTGATTGACATTTTGGTCAAGAGTCAGTCGACAATCAGCTAATATTTTGTTGATGCATATGTTGTAGTTAAAAATTATATTCAGGTAAAAATAATCTTAACCTAGTTTGATTCTCAATTTCCTTTGTCTTCTAACCCTAATTATTCATAATCGATGAATAAGTAGGGTTAAGAGATGAAGGAATTTAATTTTTACCTGAATTCAATTTTTAACTACAACACATATGACAATTGGCTGACAATCAACCGACTTTGATTAAATGTCGATCGAGTGCTGACTAAGTACAGTATCGATCGGGATACCAATCGAGTATATATTTTTAGATGTTGATCAAGGATATGGATCAACGCTCTACTATAGATCCCTTTGGTGCATATAAGACCCCATCTTTTAACAAAACCTAAAACAGAAATATGTTATCCTCCCAGCTTGATCTGGGAGTCTCCTTCATACAAAACACATCGCACTGTTTCCTACAGAATCATGGCACCAAATTTCCCGCATAAATTAGGGGCAGTTAAATTAACTGTACAGGTTTTCACACTTATATTCCGGGAAATTAAAGTTATCTGATGCATTTTGTTATGGTTGAATCAGTGAAACTCAATTATGTAGTGTGTTTTGGGAGGTATAGAACAACAGGGAAAATCTGTGTTTTCTTTTTTAGGCTGACATTAGCCTGCATCTATACAGATCATGTGTAAATATGTTATCACCTCCATTGCAAATTCTTGAATACACACTGTAAAAGTTACATCGCCCAAAAGAGAAGACCTCATTTCAAATCGAATTGTTAAAGCACTTAATAGCTGTAGATAAATGAAAGCTCCTCCTAATACCGACATGACTGTGCCTATCTTCTAGAACACCGCACACCGGCTAATTGCTAAATAGATGCATAACAAATGTAAAAACCCACACGTGTCATATGCACGTTAAAAACGTGCGCCGGTAAATTGCAATCGTCTACTGAGAACAGATACATTGTATTTGCATTATGTTACTGGTGTTATGGAACGAGTTAAGTTTTAGAGCACACCCAAACCATAGATTTCATGACTCAGCAATAGGTTTACGTTCTCGTTCACTGTATTGATCTAAGCCTTATTCATATACATAGAAATGTAATCACACTTACCCAAACTCAAAGCCTGCAATGAAATGTCGAAATCTTGTGATGCTAAAATTTAACGCACATGTGCATCCTTAACCTGAACAGTTTATGCTTATCGTAGGATAATGAGAAATCTACACAGATGCCGGTCGCACGTTACGATGTCCACGTGTGTTGTGGTGCAACATCTCCGTCCCAGATTACTATGAGCATGCTTTTTTCCGAAAGAAGCTTCGTCGCGCGACAAACATTTAACCGGGTAGACTGGGGTCTAACAAGGAGACCAAAATGGCGGCTGTTTTCACCCGTTACGATATTGTAACGTTTATACCCGTATATTAACAGAAAATACCTTTCAAAATGATTTGTACTGTACGAGACATCAGAAGATTTCAATGCAGCCTATCAACAGGGCAAAAAGTTGTGCAAATGAGGACAATGAGGTCACTCTTCACAAATTTCCGACCTGTCCACGAGCTTGGAAATATCAATGAACTTTATACAAACTCTGGCAAAGATAGATCCTTGCAAAGAATGTTTCCTTTAAACCGTCCAAGGACCTTTTTCCTGATCCACACGTCTTCAATAGCTGCTGTTAACAAAAGGGCTGAAAAGATGGAGAAATCAAGAGAAAAATCAGCGCAGCTCTTAGTTAGTTTACGGAAGAAACGCCTTGAAGGTCTTGCTTATCCAAGGCCTGTATTGTCACGTGACGAAAAAATCGTGAAGCAAATAAAAAAGTTAGAGTCCATCAAGAAACTAGTTACTTCTTACTGGGTCGCCGTTAAAAGAAAGCAAGAACTGACTCCGTTGCATAAAGTCACAATTCTTGAATGTATTGTGAAGTACTTCAAGAAAAGCGTCCAAATGAGAGACGTGTTTCTGGTCCAAGAATTGCAGCAGAGGCTTTTTCATATGTTGGTGCAGGATATAAGGTCAAATCTAAATGAGTTTGATGCTGATCAGCTGTACACAGTTGCTATCTGCATGGCAACATTATGTGTAAAAAATCCCCCAGTTTATAAAGATCTTGAAAGAGGAATTTTGTACTATAAACTGGCAGGATATTCAACAAAGCAACTCTCACAGTTGAGCTGGGCATTTGCAAAGTACTGTAGACATACGAATGTTGATCAAATCTTCAATGCTTTGAATGAAGAAATATTCTCGAGGGAACTCTCTGATTTTACTTCTGAAGAAATGTTGTCTATAGTTTGGTCATTTTCGGAGTATGGTTTCCCAGACACTGGTCAGTTCTACCAGGTGATGGGTAGTGAGATTTTGACACGCGACATCAATCAATTCCAGCCATGGATGGTGGCAACATTTGCATTTGCATATTCTACCACAGAGTCATTATGTGCTGAAGTGTTAAAGGTTGTTGAGGAAGAACTTTTTCAGCGTGAGGATCTGACCCCTTTTGCTACAAATGATTTAGTGATGCTTGTTTTGGCTTTTAGTAGAGTTCAAAAACTTCATCCCATACTATTTAAGATGTTGGAAACTGTAATGGTGAAAAGAAGAGACTACAAAGAGACAGTTGTAGAGGATTACTTGAAAGAAATGCATGATCTGCTAAAGAACAGTGAGTTTCATTTAGCAGTGTTAGTGAAAATAATTGAGCGTGTGTTGGACCCAAGTGTTTGCAATTCCTTGTTTGACATTTTGTTTCGTCCTCGTAGATCATGGAAAGAAAAAATGCTTCACCAGTACTTGTTTAAAGCTTATTAGACAACATACATGTACTAAGCATGTAATGAATTTACATGTAGGTAGCCTTCTCTTGGCAACAGCTATCAACTTGTTCCAAATAATTATATTCCACTACAATATTGAACTTTAATTATTGAAGGATATTTGAGGGAAAACACCTAAGGCAAAAATTTTTAGGAAATTTGATTATTTAAGTGTTTAACTATTTTCGGATCTGTAATAAAAAATAATTATCAATAAAATTTGTTGTCTTCCTCTCCACCTTCATCAAAATTTATTAGTAAGAGTTTTATTTGAAACTCAGAATAATATTTTCTCTATAGCACATCTAGATCTAAGAATTTCAAATTTGATAACCTCAAAAAAATCCCAAAATGTTTTTATTTTTTATTCTTTATCCATGACAAGGACTGTCACTATTTATGGTATATCCCATGGTGTAGTCCATAGGTACTCCTACTGGACAATGTTCATTACATACATGTAGTCCTTGAGCCTGGAGGTTATCTTTCTATTCTTTGACAATCTTCATAGTGTAACACCTGGTTGTGTGGTTGATGATGATGATGCCAGGTAAATACCTGTCTTGAATAAATAAGTAATTACCTGTACCTAATACCTGTACCTGATACCTGTCCAGGTGAAGATGTTTCCAAATCAGCATATTCCCCTGAGTAGTTTTTTTGCAGGTTCTGTGCAGCTCTCCTGATCTGAGCTTGGGTTCAACCAATCAGCCTGAACAGAGTTCTAGCAAGGCAAACCCTTGGTGTAGGGTTCCCGACTACCTCTGCTTTGCCTACCTCACTGTAAATCCATGCATAGTTTGTGCTACATGTAGTTTTACTATTTAGGTTTGACAATTACTCTCTCCCCAAGGTATTCCATTCCACTTGTTATTCAGCCTGATATTGAACCAAGTGCCACAGGCCAAGCACATTTTTCCAGTGACAGCCTGCATTCCAGGCCAAAGGAGAGATTCACGGGCACATCAAATGCTGTGCTGATTTCATCTCTGTAGCTCCAGTACAGTCTGGCTTGTTCAGGTACTCCCTTTCTCTCTTCAGGCCCACCATTCATAAGCATTTGGTGCAAGGCCATCAGGGCGAAGTCCTTGCTGGTCTCATTTCTATTGCTTTGAAGTATATCAGCTGTGACTTGATTCGGCTTGAGATCCATTCCTGTTAACTCGAGTCGGAAAACTTCGGCTTACTGAGTGCCGAATGAAGTGGGTTCGTTTAAGGCCGCGTGCAATAAAGTTTCTGCAACATATGTAACCTTGAACTGGCACTGTTGGAGTCTCAGCAACCTCGTTTCCAGGGTCCTTTTATACTCGGCCCCTCTCTCGCCACAGAGGCCAAGTGGAAGAGGACCATGGAAACGAGGCTGGATTTTTAGCATCTTTCACTGCAGCCTACGTGAACCCTGCTCAGAGGCTTCTTTGGATCGTCTCCATTCCTTCTCTCTTTTTAAAACAAATAGATTGTGAGCTCGAGATTTCTATGAGGTGATAGTCGATAAGACCAAAGCCGGAATCATCTATCCCGTTTATAGAAACAGAGAGCGAAAAAAGATGTTTTGTAACGTTTCGCTAATGCAGACACTGGAGTATGTTTATAATGTATGATTCGTGTTAACTCTAGAAGTACTTTAGGCGTTCTTGCAGGTATGATGAATCCCTTGGGGCTATTAGGCTATTTACGACTTTTTAAGTTAGGCAAGAGCCACTCGAAGGCATCTCTTTCAACTTTACTTTATTCATTGTTCATTCACTACTGTAATTTCTTTATGATCATGATGTAAACACTCGCTGTATCAATTAATGAGATGCCCGCCCCTGATGCTGTGTTCGTGTTTATTAAGATTAGTAATAGTTACAATATTTTGTAGTCGTTTCAGGGTGATTAGAGTCTAATCTAATTGTTAAGTAGCATTCTAACTGAAATAAACGCAAATTACGCTTTTCAATCATTGCTTGGTTAAATCACAGTTAAGTTCCCAAGGGGTAGGACGGCTTCTAATAGATTGCTGAGATACTGGCACATGCCTAAGAAACGTTGAACAGCTGCTTTGTCTGGTGGTGTTATAGCCTCCACCTTAAGCGGATCAGGCTCTACGCCCTTGTCAGGTGTGTTCCATAGAGACAGAGTTAATAGAGGGAGTCTCCCCCTATTAACTCTGATGGAGGTAACCGAGTTGATCTTGAATTGTTGGAGCTCCTTAGCGGAAAGCCGGAGGCCGTGGTCTCTTCATTTATCTAACGGGGCAATCAATTTTCGATCATGGTCGATATTTGCCTGCACTGTCACCGCACCTAAATATGCAGATATCATCAGCAATCTTAATGATACCTTTCAAACCAATCCAGGAACTCGTGTTTGCGATGTTTGTATTCCGGCCCTGAGAAGATACCAAATGGCATGCGCCTGTAGCAATAACACCCGTTTGGTCCCAAGAAAGTGGTCAGCAATGGAGACTCATCATCCAATTTGATAGTATAAAACGCTTCCTACGCATATACAATGGTGAATACGTTAGCCTTTGCCAGCAATATTAGCATCTCTTCCATAGTCTCGATGGAGTATATCGGTCTTTTGAACGCTCTCAGCTGTAGATCGTGTGGCTTGGGTCGATGCAGCATATCCTAAGCTTTCCATGGCGTTTCTCTTTGAGTAGTATAGAAAGTCATACCGTTGGTTGCCTGACTGGCTTGATAATTCCTCCGTTACAAAACCGTTTTAGTTCGTCACAAAGTTTATCGAGTTTGGCCACTGGAACACGACGGGGGCCTGGTTTGAACACGGTACTTACCTGCAGCTCTAGGATATCTTCCTTTAGGTCGTAATACTAGCAATATAGATAAATATTGAAGAAAACGTACAACTATTTTTAAAGACATGTTTCGGCATGC
>OMLO01004404.1_pt1 | contig 11780 bp, 10 predicted proteins | sample 1674811 | NCBI WGS metagenome assembly OMLO01 (sample SAMN06265003, study PRJEB25207) | coral metagenome | isolation source: Coral host | place: Mexico:La Bocana,Puerto Morelos, Mexico | collected 2008-11-13 | reverse complement strand
TATTAGCCTATTCAACTCTACCGCGGCTTACTGTTTACCGCGGTATTCTGTGCCGCAAAAAACCTAGGTAAAACCGCGTCATTGCCAAGGCGAGAACGCGGTGTCAATCTGCAAATCGTCCGCGGCAAAACCTTGGCAAAAGGGTAAATACTTTAAGGCGGTACTGTATCTTGAGGCCATCAGGGATGCTTTTCTGGCTCTCTTTGACTCAGTGGCTCTCTCCATTCCGTAGTTCTTGGGGCATACTATAGTAAGCGGTCTCTCATTTTCTGCAGGCTCTCTTTGGAATTTTTGGCTTTCATTTTTAGCCATTGAATACATAGATTTGAGATGAACCTCTGGACATGGGTGCTGACTCTGACAAGTCTTCTCCAGCTTTGCAGTGAATCAATTCTGGCTGGTTAGCTAGCTTCACATTGACTTGAGGCTTGCATCATTCTTTCTCAACCTCAGACTGGTCAGCGGTAAATTCTTTATTTGGCCAGTCATCCTTGGGCAAGCCAAGAAACTTTCGTCTGTGTTTCCATCTGTCAGTTAAATGTTCAGCCAGTATTGAACTCTTCACAGATGTATCTCCAATGAGAGGGGTCTGAATTGCTTTGGAATTCTCTGGCTTGACTGTGGATCCACCACACATTGCAAAAAGCTGGTTTTCTTGAAATATATTTGTGTTTCTCCAATGATGGACTGATCAAGCCTGATTGCCAGTACTGCTTCTTATAGCTCTAGACAAGAGGCAGTCAGGGGTTTTAAATGTGCCACTCTTGATTTTGGTGCAATAAAGCTTGTGCTGAAAGAACTGCTTTCTGTCTACCACCTTGTGTATGCACATGATCCAAAGGCTGCATCAGTTGCATCTAAGAAAATGCACAATGCCAGGGCCTCAGGGCCTTTTTTTTCATTTTTTCCTAAACGAATTGATCTTATTCGATTTAAAAGAAATGTACCTTTCCGTTTGATATTTATTTAATAAAAACTTCATTCCAAAAGGAGGACGAGAAAGAACACTCAAAGAAAATATGAGATATCGTCTCTATAGTCTGATGACAGAAGGAGCAGTTGGGGTTAGAAGCATAGCCTATCTTACAAAGTAATTCATTTGTGTATAGAATTGAATTTAATACTTTATATTGAAAGGAACATAGATAAGGTTCTTTTGCAGCTCTCAGTGGCATCATAAATGCCTCCGATAGTTGCTTATCCTCTAGATTGAATTCTTCTCTTAACTTAGCCCATTTATTTGGTCTTTCGAATTTTTGCTTTATAAGATAGAGATTGGTTGCAATGGCTTCAGTGACCCCTCAAGGATTATGTCATTGAGGTTCTTCATTTCTTGGAAGAAACTGACCCATTCTTCCTGTGCTGGTGTCAGCAGCCCTTGATCCCATTCTAATCCTCTTTGCCATAATCACTGCATCCCAATTTTGGTGTGAACTAGGAATGTGGCTTCAAATTTGACAGGATCAAGTAGTCAGGTGATCTGACTTAGTATCTATGGGTCAGCTTCACCTCTCCTGGTGGGTTAAACATGAACATGAAAACATCTTAAGCATCTTTCAAGTATCTTGTCTTCAGTTGCACCCTGCAGAAGTTTCCATGAGGTCTCTCTCTGGCCTTCTTTTTTCTTTCACAGAGGCTGATTTGAGAGCTATCCCTTGACTTGAAATCCACCTTTGGAAATACTCTCAAATATTGTCAAGATACATGTTCTCTTTCAGCACCTTAGCAGCATGTGGATATGAGGACTTTGATCATATTAGCTGTTATTTATAAGGCAATTTGGGCCATAGCCAGTGCAGGCTTGTCTCTACATGTCATTGCTGTCTTAACAAAGACAGACTAGCGCTCTGTTTCCAGGTTTCTCCACAAGAACCAATGAACTTGCTGATCCTGTTCAGGGATGAGGATCCTTTGATACATCTGCACCCTCATTTTCTCTAAATCATAAAATAACTACAAACACGCTGTTCATTTCTTTGCAAAGTTCATTTCTGTGAGCTCAGTCATTTGCTTATCATAGGCCTTGGTGTGTTCTGGGTTCTTGGTAAGTCAACCCTTGGTTCCCTCCACCTTTATGAAATTCTTACAGCTCAAATATCGTGAGAATCAGTCAGATTGGTATGGTAAGAGTGGATTAGGAAAGAGAGGATTAGGATTAGTAAGAGAGGATATCGACTGTCATCTCCAGCAATTCAAATAAACGTGGTAGTCTGGGACTACAGTCCTACACTCATCTGTTCAATACATGTCAGCAGGATTGGTTCGCTGTCTGTTCGATCACAGAGAACACACTGGAAAGAATCAAGATCCAAAAGCCACACATCAACAAGTTTTACTTGCCCTTGGACAAAGCAGGCTGTTGTCATAAAACTCTGATTGCTGCAGCAAAAGATATTGGTCAGTGAGTGAATATAACCATTAAAGTCAGTGATACTGGGCAAGATATCCTGACAGAGACAGACATGATAAGGGCATTTTCAGAGAGATGTAAAACTTATATTCGCATATATAAATGCAAAGACACCACAGCAGAGAGTTCAATTTCGTCCAGTTCTGAATTAGACATATTTGAATGCTAAGAACCCGATTGTTTTAAGAGTTTCCAAACCTTTTCAGAGCCCGAGTCACATTCAGATATCAGAAACCATTATGTGAAAGAGGAGAGGTAGTCTGAAACTCTCTTTGATGTGTGTGAACCTGGCTACACAAGTCCTTAGTGCCCCAGTGGCTGCGGTGCTGAAAGAATTTAGACCTCCCAAGGCAGTAGCAACTGCAAAGCTTTGTGAGATGATGATGCCTTTTTCGATTTTCTCAATGTGCGCAGCACCACCGAGTATCGAAAGAAGCACAAGCCATTCCTTGCTTCATATAGATCTGATAACGATGAAAGGTATGTATGAGTCATAATGATTGCATAATAATGTCAGCAAGTCTTCCATAACAGGCTTGCAGAGCAGGCTAACCCTTAAAGTCCCAGTATTCACATACAGATTCTCCTGACCAAAAACCATATATTTTCTTCTTGTGCCAGTTGTGAGAATTTGTTAAAAGACTGCACTAGTCTTCCTTTTGGTGGTCATTTTATTACATGTAATATTAACAATTTTTGGAGTGGAAGGAAATATAAATTTATAATACCTATTGTAAGGAGGTGTCAGATTAAGTTAGAGTGAGCAATTTACAGTAAAACATTTTACAAATTTTGTTGCGATAAAATACTTCACAATTTCTGGAGGTAGTTGGTTTGCATTTTGAGAAATTTTTGTAACCTAGCAGTACATGTACACGGTACATTGGCACAATGTAAAACAAATAAATGCACACACAAAATAAATACAAAACACACAAACAAATGACATTTAACATTTTCAGGTTCCAGTTCCTGACTAAATTCTTGGAGTACCTATGGCTTTGGAAAGAAATAATTGAGAACCGGCCAGGAAACTACACCCAGAACCCAAGAGGCCGCATGTTTCTGTCCTGGCAGACGTACGAGGGCATTAAGGTGACTATTAATTCAGCTATTGAGGCTACCAAGTTCTTGCTCCAGGAAGGTACAGAGTTTGTTTGAGAGAGGCAGGAAAGACAAACCTAGAGCATGGGAGCAGGTTTCTGATGAAGTATTGCCATGCAGGAAGAAACTGAAACTAAACTGATTTGACTTCTCTGGAGCTTTGAGCCATTCTAGCTGGCAATAAGAATTATTGGTTTGTCACATAGCAATAGCTAATTAACTACTATTTACCGAAGTGGAGGTAGCTAATAGTGGACGTTCACGAAGCTGTGAAGCGGCAAGTTAAGTATTCCCTACTAGCCACTGACACTGAGTTGAATAGTTCTTTAAATATATACTAAAAATTTAATAGTGAGATACTATAACCCAATGAGGGATATTTTAAACTCATTATTATATTCTTGCCAATGATTACAGTTTTCATGGATTTCCAGAGGCTAATAGCAAAGGAGATCCAGAGTTTGAGTAGCCAAATAAGTGCATGCCAACAACACTATCAACTGTTTTAGTATATCCTTAAAGCCAATTAACTTGTTTGTACACGTCATATTGAGGTTATCAAAATGAAATAATAATTATTGTCTGAAAGTTTGGATGATGGAATTTTAAATATAGCAATACTTAGGAAAGTGGACCTGCATCTGGAGCTGATTAGTCTTTTGTTGGACCAAGGACCAAGGACCATTTGGAAACCTGTCAAGAATGTATCCTTGTAAACAGAAGCCAATCAGGTTCAGTCCAGTCCTATGTAAACATAGCCTCAGTGAATTAGCCACAGTTGATTTTCATGAATTTTTTCTCCAAAGTTACAGAACAGTTGTAAATAGCAATGTTCATGTACAGGTATCTACATTTAAATATAACTTAGTAAACTAGAACATTTGAGCATCACAAACATGTATTATTGCTTTGGTGTACTATTAATAAAATGACATGCATATTAACCAGAAATATTATCTGTATGATTTTAACAGTAACAGTTTGTAATTAACTAAACTAGTTATTTCTCTCTTGAGTTTGTTCGTGACAACTTCTCTGTATTTCTTTGCGTAGAGTCTTGCCTTTAGCTTGCTTTGCTTTAATTTTGTAGTTTTGTATAATGTCCTTGGCTAAAGAAAAAGAGTGAACCCTGATGTACAAATTTACAATTCTGTGCAGGACATCTGTGCTAACATTATTAGTAGGAACCAGTTCAGCTTCTGAAACCATGGTTTGGTAATTCAATACCACATCACTATATATATATATCGCTGACTGACTTCTGAACTATCCCAGCAATGTCCACTCTTTGCAAATTGCTAGCAACTCTTAAAGTTGTCTGTCTAAAATAATGTTCAATCCTGCAAAATACTTTTTGCGCAGGCTCTGTTATAGACCAGAGGCCACCATCGCTCAAACTGGAACCAGCTTTATGAGTCACAGCCATTCTCCAATTTGCCAACTTCGAGGATAACCATTGCCTGATAGCTTTCACTTGAAGATTTTCTTGCACACTTTTTGTGAAGATTTTGCAATACATATCCTCCCAAATACTGCAAACCAGCCTTCTCTTTCTCTGATAAAACAGTTTTGGATGGAATAAGGCTGTCGACAGGTGATGACTTCATACGCTTGCAGTGTGATAGTATACTATCGGCCATTCTAATTGCTGGCAATTTAGCTGCATTTCGTTTCAGGATAACCCTCTAAAGAAGCTTGTAGATTCCAGTGGAACCTGGGCATAATACTTCCCATAAAACTTTTCAGGGTCTCCATTCCTTAAGTATCCATCATACAGCAGTTTAAACACAGAAAATCCCTCAGTTTTGGTAAGCTGTGTATATTCATATTGGTTGAATTCACCTTGTAAGTCAGCCTTGAAGACTTTGTTTTCTTTCACTTTTTGCACAGCATACATACATACATACATACATACATACACAAACTTTATTAAAGTGTCAAGGTATTTAGCTAAAAGCTAATTGTGGACATTTTTTAATAACTAAAAGTAAAATACTATAAGATTAAATCAAGTATATGTAAAAATATTAAAAATATATTCTTAAAAATATCATTAATATATATAAATTATTACAAACAAACAGCAGGACAAGCGGAAGATTTAAATTAGACAAATTTAAATAGAGGATAGGGGAGCGCACTCTCAATACACCAGGCAGTCAGACAGCAGAAGCCACTATGCATACCCACCACTCTAAGATGAGCATGCACAGCAGCCACACGTACCGTCCAGCAAGCCAAGCTCATCAAGAGCATGCACCCCTCTCCTGAATGCCTAAAGACTGGTCTTATTGCGTAGTTCCTGGCTTATCTTGCACTACAGGTGTGGGCCTAAAATTAATTTCTGATACTGTGCTTACCATACTTAACAGTATTATATCTTGAAACAGGAAAATCACTTCGTAAGTTATGTTTATCTTGCTGAAAAAACATATTACATACATGCTCTGGAGCTAGTGAATTTTTAACCTTATACATTAAAATTAGTATATCTAGTAACCATCTGTTCTCAAGACTAGATAGTCTTCCCTTCTCTAGTAGTTCCTTATATGTAGCATTCCTATCATTATATATAGCACACAATGCCCGTTCTTGTACTCTTTCTAATTTTCGTGCATCAGATGCCTTGCAGAAATGCCACACTATGTGACAATATGTTAAGTTAGGTAAAATTGCTGATTTGTACAATTGTAACTTGGCTTCTCTGGGAATCATATTTCTAAGACTTACTAGAACACCAACTTTCTTACTTGCCTTTTTGCATACAATCTTACTCCCAGTAACTTCAAGTCTGGTGAAGATTTAATAACCTGTTCATCAATCTTGACATTGAGAGATTGACTGTCCTCATTTTTGTTCTTTCTGCCTAATAACATTAAATTGTACTTGTCATAATTTCCCTTCAAAAAGTTGTCTTTGTACCATTTTGATATAGTGCGCCCCCCATTAGTTAAAAGTTCATGCAGTCAACTGAATACCCCTTTACATACAGCTGACGATCATCAGCGTACATTGACAGGCCTGCATTATTTACTATATACGTCATATCATTTTGAAAAATGTTCCACAGTAAGGGTCCAAATGATGATCCTTGAGGACATCCTCTAACAGCATCCTTCCAACTGCTGGTGACTCCATTGAGTTTGACTCTGTTTTGTCAATTGGAAAAATATGATCTCACCAAGCTAAGTGATTCCAAAGTGAACCCAAAGCTTTACTCATGTCTGTTGAATCCACATAACACCACAGCCACAGCCAGCTTCCAATCTTCAGTGAGTCTGAGCAAAGTGGTTTCACAACTATGTTTTTTTTTCTGTACGCAGATATGCAGGGATCAAGTTTGGAATCAAAATGCTTATTCACTTGTATGCTCATCATAGACTCAAAAACGTTATCTACTGTACTTAGCAATGTTATTGGACGATAGTTTCTTTCATCCAGCCGGTCATCATTTTTGTGGACTGGGTTCCACTCACCTTTCTTCCATGCTTCAGGCCATTCACCTTTCCTTATACATTCATTAAAAAGCTTTGTTAAGGAATCTGCTATGCCACTTGATGCTAGCCTTAACATTCTAGGAGATATGGAGTCATAACCACAGGCCTTTCTGACATTTAGTTTCTCAAGGGCTAACTGAACTGAATTTCCACTGAGTGGTTGAAAGCAGAAGTTGTTGAGGTTGCTCTTGTTTGCATTGCAAATGTTAGTGAGGCTTAGATGACTCAACAGATCGTCCTCTGTTAAGCTATTGACACCTGCTCCACCAATATCATTGGCCATCGTAGAGAAGTACTTTGCCAGAACATTTGCTACTTTTTCTTGGTCTTTCTCAATTCTCCCGTTTGCTCTAATGTGGATCTCGCTTACAAGCTGCTTCTTATCACTAAGAAAAGGCCTGTAGGTTTTATAGAACTTGCTTGGCTTAGCTTTAAGGTCATCTGCCTTTTGTTTCCAATATTCTTTGATAGCTTTTCCTCTGTAGTTAGTAGCTTTATTTCTCCATATTCTCTTGAGCTCCCAGTTTTCCTCTGTTCTGCTTTGAGCATATTGCTTGGCAAATTTCCTTTTCATTTTGATTGCCCTTCCTGCATCATTCATGATCTCGGCAAGCATGCTCGGTGTTAGAGACAATCATTGTTCTTGCTTGTTGTGTTTAGAGGTTCTTTGTCTACGGTATCCTCCACTAGATTTGTACTTCTTCCTGCAGTTGCTGCATACAATTTCTGTTGATTGAACCTACAATTGACCCAGAAACAAATAAATAAGGATAGAAAACAAGGTCGCTTCAATTGCAAGGAGAAGCATGTGGATCATTAGGACAACAACTACAAAATTCTTTACAACTAATTTAAAGCAAAGTTTATCGAAAATTCACAGGCATATGCTAGCGCAAGTTGTATTTAGTCGTTTTCATTACGGTTTGGACATTAAGATTCAGCTCAAAGAATAATACTGATTAAATTTACTCTGAAGGGACAAACTTGAGGTTGTTGGCCCGTGAGCTCGTGTGCTGTACGATTTGAGTGTGCTCCAGCCAAAACAAAAAGCATAAAGTTTCTAGTTTTGTTCTTACATCGCTTACTGAGCTTTCAAATTGTTGGTCTAAGTCTTCATCGTTCTCTATAATATCCAAGATGGCTTCCAAATCTTCTCCAAAGAGTTAAAGCACGCCATCTTGTTTTTGCGTGTGCAGGGTTAATGTCATGTGATGGGTCAGTTCAGCATCAGAGAGCCGCTATTGTCTGGGTCCTTTGAAGTTCGTGATCAAATTTTGGTGTGTAAGTAACTAAGCGAGCTGCAGTATTCTGGAGACGTTGAAGTTTGGAGAGATGTGCAGCGGGAACATTGTATAGTAAACCATTACAATAGTCTATTCATGCCAAAATTACTGCTTGCACAAGAAGCTTTGCACTATCCTGTGTAAGATACTAGCGTATTTGTCTGATGTTATGCAGATGGTAGTATACAGACTGGCAGATCTTATTGATATGTGTTGACATACATAAGTTACAGTCAAACCAGGCTCCTAAATTAAGTACAGCAGTAGTCTCCACTGATATATCTACATGACCAACTTTGATGTGGTCAAACTTGATCTTATTTAGTTGTGGCTTAGTGCCTGTTTCATATGAGTTCAACCTAACAGCGTCATCCTTTTCTGGTCCATGTTCAGCAAAATGTCATTCTGTACTTTCAGATGGTGCAGTCTCTGTGCTATGACCAGTCCTATAAGCAGATTGTACTAGGGGGTATAGCTCATGTTGCAACCAGTGGCTGTGGGTCTGATCATAAACAGCACGCTCGATTAGCTTTGAAATGTACTGTAAGTTACTAACAGGACGGAGATTTGGGATGTTGTACCCTTTCCAGTTTTGAGTCACAGATCCACAATAGCATCCTTCCATTTAGATGGAAAATGACCCAGTGCCAGAGATGAATTCAGAATGCATGTTACTACAGGTAACAGTTCGTCTAAGCAGGCTACTACCATTGATGTTGGTATGGGCTCCAGGTTGCAAGTCTTTCTAGTAGACTTTTGTACAAGTGAGCGAACATCACGTAAGAGTTGCCAGAAATCTGAGAGTTTTTTCTCATCACTGACCACTGGATCCTCAGGCACCATAGCCTTCTCCTCCTGAGTGATTAATTAATTAATAGTGATAACATTGAGTCTAGTTCCGTTCTGATGTTGTGAATTTTGTGGCAGAAGAATTCACCTATGTCATAAGCAAGAGATTGATGGTCATTATAATCAGTGAACAACAAACACTGACTTGGAGCGAGAAGCCTTTTCATACTCCTAAACAGCTTTCCCTGATCTTCACTATTGTTATCGATAAAGTCTTAATAAAATGCCTTCCGTGCTTGACTTGGCTTAAACCCGGTCAAGAAGCTTGTTGTAAGATGTCTGACATTTTTCACTGGTGTGTCATGGAAGAAGACTTGTATGAGCTCAAACTTTGCAGATTTTTATGCCCGCTCAACTGTGCTACGAACGTTTTCTGGAGTTCCACCATCAAGTAACTGTGAGATGCTTGTTTTCTGAACCAAATACTCAGCAATCTCCTTTCCACAGCCTGTACACCGGCCTTTTGCACTGCTTTCGTCAAAAATTTACCGATTTGGCTTTTACCAAGTGGTGACAGCTTATACCAACCATTTAGTTTCTCAGGCCAACCTTTGTGATTTATGGCAAGGAAAAATGGATAACTTGGAGCCTTGGCCTTTTCCAGATGATGGCTTTCATAAAGCTCAAAGCGGAAGTAGACTGCATGGGCATCTTTCAGTTCCCGTTTGGGAATATTTTTGGGTTGAACTGTTGCTGGTTAGCACCTTCCATGCCTTTCCTGGTTTTGCTCTCTCTTGCTGCCATCCAAACCAAAACTTCTTTGCCTGTTTCTGGATCATTTGGAAGCTCCAAGTCACCCCAGCACAGTTTCTGGGTCTCATACCTAGCCCGGAAACCAAAGTGGAGGAAAAAGAACCACCACAATGTACACGTAAGTCCTTCGGGGTTGTGGCAACCAAATTCACCGCTCTCAAATAACTTTTCCTCTTCTTCCATTGTTAATTCACGGCACGCATTTGGCCTGTTTCCTCGTCCTTTTTTCACAAAATTTTTTAGCTTGGCTGCCAACACTTCCCTGAAATGACGAAATTCTTCATCTTGGAGGATATTAAAGGGCAGCTGTAACTCTTTAAAATAGCGCTGTATGCTTTTTTGAACTTTTGAAATACTGTGTGCCTCGCCGCCATTTTGCTTGCGGATATTTTTAAAGAACTTGCCAAGAAGCTAGTCAAGAGTAGCAGCAGGTACATTCATTACATTAGAATCCGCATTGACCTGCTGTTCACAAAATGCTTTAAATTTTTCTTGTGGATCGTTTGTGTTCAGTTAGTCTCGTGTTAAGGATTCTGCCAGTCTCACCAATGTAGGAAGCCTGGCAGTTGGAGCATTTGATCTTGTAAACTGTTCTCTGTCTGTCTTAATGTAAGGCATAGTCACTGTAGTGGCAGGTGTTGACATGAGAAATGGTGACACTAACAATCCCATCACTTTACATCATCAACTGACTAACCGCAACATTGACTGGGACACTGCCCAATGCTTTGTACAGTACAAACTATTTTCAACGACTGCCTCTGGAAAGCTGGTAGCTTAGAACAAACGCCTCTTAACAGATGTCAACCACTACCAGAGCCTTAGCAACGAATATCCATGACATAAACAAAACCAACAAACGGTCTTCTAACAAACCGACTTAATTTGATCAACAATACACGGATGTCCAACCAACTACAACAGACAGATCAAAACCGACCTATGACTGATGATGAACTTTACACAAGTCTTTCAGCCAATACCATCATAGCTAAACTAGCCAATCAGTTTCAACAGACCAGAATTATAACATCATCACCTGTCAAACACTATTCACTCTGTAGATGACTTCCGCTCAGGTTGTTGAAACATCAGTCACCAACAACAGTTCTTTTCAGAACTGCCCTCACCCGGACGATCACACTATACGAACTAGTGATACTCCTGGGTTCAAACCATTTGCAAGGATAAGCAAACTGTTTAAATGTTTTTCGCTAAAGCATTAAACAGATGCAATTTTTTTAAATGGATAAGTAAACCGTTTAAACACTTGCTTGAACCATTTAAACAGGTATAAACAGATTGTAAATTGTTTTGCCATATAAACATAAAAGCGTTAGTGTCCGTTTTCCCAAAGAAGGTCATATCTAGTTGATCTGAGTTACTTTCCAGGATCCATCTGCATTTTTTTTGCAACGTAGAGTGGCTGAATAGAGACTGTAAATCCATCAGAGAAATACGGTTTATGTTGTGCAGTTGCTCTTGCATATCATGTAGTATGCACAAAAAGTCATTTTGAGACTGATATACGCAAGAACTAAAAATAACGAACAACTAATTTGTTTTTCCTCTTTTCCTCTTCTTTAAAAACAACTGCTGTTACAACGAGCATTGCCAGACAGCAATAAAGTCAATAAAGTCATAACTAGAATAAACTGTAAGCCATCGATGTCTGCAATGCAGACCTATTTTGGGGTAAAAAGAGTAATTCCATTTTTGGCCCCACAGGGTTTTGGCCCAGAGGCCAAAACCTGAGGAGGCACCCTAGGAGTCCCTGCGTGTATACATACAAGAACAAAGAATATTAATTTGTTGAAAAAGTAAGAAATGTGTTTGTAATGGGCGAAAAATTCTCGATTTGACGAAACTAGGCGCGCACGGTGG
>OMLO01004403.1_pt1 | contig 11782 bp, 4 predicted proteins | sample 1674811 | NCBI WGS metagenome assembly OMLO01 (sample SAMN06265003, study PRJEB25207) | coral metagenome | isolation source: Coral host | place: Mexico:La Bocana,Puerto Morelos, Mexico | collected 2008-11-13 | reverse complement strand
CATAAGCATGCCGAAACATGTCTTTAAAAATAGTTGTCCGTTTTCTTCAATATTTATCTATATTGCTAGTATTACGATCTTTTGATATTCTGTCATCGCATTTCAGTATCAGATTCAGAATGGGCCAAACAAACATGCAGTAACATCCTAAAACATTCCTTTTGAAGGACTCTCTCTGACCCTGCGATTGTAACAATATGGTCTCTTACCTCCACTGGAGCTTGACGATGACACCGCTATTGGCAATGGGGAGCTGGTCCTACTTGGAATGACACTTGTTCCATTGCAGAAGCTGAAGAAATTTCTGAACTGTCCAGACAAAGTTGTCCTGATGGCATCATTTCCGCATTGTAGCATGTTATGGATCAGGTACGGAAATACATGTTCCGTAAACTCTACCTAAAAGTACGTTCAGTTTAATGTGGTTAGCATTTCTGTCGTTTAAGAATTATCTACATCTGCATTTAGTTAAGTCAGTAAAAATCGGGAGATGTCACATCAACTGTAAAAATCTGAACAAAACCAATTACACAAAACAAAATAAAAAGGAAAAAATCTAACTAAAATCTAATGAATGGCATCCTTACTGACTGCCCACACAGATTCAGGGTCAAAAGATCAACCGAATCCCAGCTCATTTTAGAATACCTAACTAATGTTAATACCCAAGTCGACACATTGTTGAGGCCCTGGGCTCAGAACCCAACCAATCACCATTAAAATACGTAGCCAACAATCTACATACATATGTTATTTACCGGCTGGGAGGTCCGTATAGTGAAAAACTGTGACCGAGGTCTTGAAAATGCTGCCTGAGGCCGTACGCCGAGGGCAGCATTTTCAAGTCCGAGGTCACAGTTTTTCACTACACGGGCCGATCCTAAGCCGGTAAATAACTTATTTATTTTTTTCCAGGCTCTCAAACGAAAAAACCCTCACGGAAAAAAAACTCACGCAAGCGTTACTGTGACCGTGGTCAGAGATAGGAAAATCCGGACCGTGCTAAGACCCAATCAGATTGTAGGATTCGTTACCGTGCCCGCTTGGAAAAAAAATAAATGTACTTATTTTTTTCCAAGCGGGCACGGTTCTGTTCTCACAAAACGAATGAACTTTGCTCACCCTATGCTACTAACAGCTTCAGTATCAGATATAACTCTTGTAGTTAATCTGAATCGGTTTTTCAGAAGTCAAAAGGCAGTGAAACTTCACAGCTGCTTTGTGCAGTCATCTGCTATGTCAAATGGTGAATACAGTTTATATCTAGGAGTGTGAACTTTAGTTTAGCGTTCAGCATCAAGTCAGCAAATGTTTCAACTTATTTGTTTCTTTTACCTGTTTATTAAAATGATCATAGATCGAAGAATGCAGTTTCACCTGACGACGAAATTTCCACTAGAGCTAAATTGATTCATATGTGCAGAGGACGTTATATAAATAACCTCATTGAATCAATGGTTACCTTTGTTTTACACATGGGCGATAATATAAGAAGAATTTCATCCTGGACAAAGCCACTTTCGATCAATGTGCAGGCTAGTGTGGTCAACCACTGTTTGTGATTGTATTCCTGACCGTCAAACCCTGGCATCCATAAATCTGCAGATTCTAACTGGACATCAGATAAACCAAGGCCCGTCTCCATAGCTGATGTAGTACCTGCAGACTGTGGCCAAACAGAGCAAAAATCATTTACAGGTTTTAAAAACCCTGCCACAGGAAAAAAAAATCTTCTGCTGTCCAAAAAATAACCATTTTTGTAGTAATGCAAACATATTATAGTCACGAATTCAGACTTAATTGCCTGTGCCTAGCTAGTATTTCACAGCCTGAATAAGCAATTCAGGATAAAGAAGTCCAGGATAAAGACGAATTTTAATGGCATGTTTGCACGCTTTCAGCGAGAAGATTTTCCCCTGTATCATACTCCGTTACGTTTGTCTTGACTGATGCCAAACGCCCTCAAATATGAGTGGTAAAATGATTTTTATGATTTTTGACTTCGTATTCTAGATTAGTATTAAATATTTGAACAGTCAGTTTGAGTAATTCTAAACAGAGTTTCTAAATTCATTCAGTGATTTATATCATAAACTAGAACATTTCAGGCTGATCAATTAAACCAGCGTTGCCTTAATCGAAACTTGCCCGTCTCTTCTTGGATGGCCTGAAAGGCTCCAGGTAGTACAAAAGCTGTTTTTGATTTGCATCCTCAAATTTCTTTAGGAGATCAGAGCCAGACACAGTGGCAAGAATTTTCTTCAAACAGGATGCAGCAGCTATGACGACACCAACACTGTATTAAGAACAAAAGTACTGTTATGAGTTAGCCACGTGATTTCAAAGATATGCATGTTACTTCTTATTGAATTTCTTGTCTCTCTGCGACAGACACCTGCTTCATACATGTATTATCATTCCAGTAGGTTATCCTTGTTAAAAAGAATATTATCTGCCAAGACATATGAAGCAAGACAACAGTAACAATATACCAAGAAGATCAATTAATTAAAAATGAGCTACAGTCGAACCTCCGGTTGCGACCACCTCTCGTAAACGACCGCGACCACTTTTTATAGCTAAAAATTTGAAATTTTCCTTGGTTTTTAACCTCCCGTAAGCGACCAGTTGACAAATAATGGAGCGAAGAATGGATAACAAGGTGTGGTAACATTATCGTGTTTCTGGCTAGTACAATTTCTTAAAGGAAAGAATCGGACTTTTTTCTTGAAATTGAATTTTACATGAATAAAACAGTGCAAGTCTAGGCAGTTATCATATTGTAATGAGGAAAAATTTTGATCCATTATGGTCTAAGCTCTCGTAAGCGACCACCTCCCTTAAGCGACCATCTCCACTTGACATTTTGGGTGGTCGCTTACGGGAGGTTCGACTACATTTCTTTAGCTAAAAGAATGCAACAGGTCTGAATGCCGGTATGCATGCCATATTTAAATACTTGCAAATCCACTAAAAGAGGCGATGTTAAAATGCTGGAAGGAATAAACGTAAAACAGCAACAAGCAGTAACAGTGCAGAAGAAATATATAATTTAATAGAAATCATATGGAATTAGTGCCAATGACACTAGTAATTCTCGTGCAGAAAAAAATATAATTTAGTTATTACTTACTCTCTGTCTACAAGGTAAGAATTAAGGAGAATGACAATGGCAGCATTTCTTTGACTCGCAGAGTCTCCTGGATATTTCTTAGACATCTCGAGAAAAGAATCTGAAAAATAAAGAGTTTTAACCTTCAGCTTTATTCAAGCGGAATATACAGTTCACTGATTTAAAATTCTTAGTATATATTACCGGTACCTGGTTTATTTCTGCAGCCAAGAGAAACTGTTGAGAGGTCTACCGCACCAATTTCACCTAAACAGTTTGCCACTTCACACAGCACTACCTTGGCCTGGTCCCCTTCACAAGACGTTAGCATAGAGCCAAGCTTGATAAGATCATGGACAAGGTCAGCGACAGGGCCACTGGTTGACTTGCTTTCTGTAACTTTAATTAAAACAATGCATTAGTGCTTTACAGTCTTTAGCTGTTACATGTTAATGTTGCAAATTTCTAATTTACACAGCACAGGACAATACGTCGTTGGAAAGCCATTTTGTATTGTAACAAGGTACACTGACAGAATAACGCTGAGATCTCACGATAGTGGGCCTTTAACATTTGACTTTCAATTCAGAACAGCTTATTTGTCAAGATGAGTAGTCTTTAGTCTCCTAAACTATTGGTGGTTAACTTAGTTCTTTAACATGTAGCAATTAGAAAGATGCTCAATTTCCCTGGAGGGGATCCCATTGTCAGATGTTGCTAGCCACTTTCCCATAATTAAAGCCTTAAAACAAACAATTGAAAAGGGCTTTTACCTTCTGCCCCGTTAACAAGATCCACAAGTTGGTGCTTGATTTCAATTGACTGCCTAAGAAGCCTAAGTCCTTCGAGTCTACTCAGAGGTGATGTGCTAGAATCAGTCATTAGGAAGTGAGTAATTTCCTGTAAAAAAAGAGAATAATTTATATCATGTAGCCAAGTATACGTGTGTAATTTACCTGGTAGCAATGTGTTTATCTAATGCTGTAAAATATGGAACAAGTTCATTAACATTAAATTAAATAAAACTTAAACAGAAACAGCACAACTTGAAACAACCAACGAAATAAAGTACAAATAAAAGGAACATGGCCAATGGACAAAGAAAAGCAACCAACAAAATACTCCACATCAAAAGTCAAAAGGACGTAGAATCAGTTATCTGATATCCAATTCTGAAGAGTATAGCATTAATGAACAAGGTATCAATGTCAGAAATTACTTCATCAAAACTTCCAATACCCAACTAACAGGTTTACTTACTCCCCCCTCCCCCTCCCTGTTATTTGTCCATTTGACTATTACTAAAAGAGAGTGGAAACTAGTAATACCTCTCTTAATGACGTTCTGTCTTTACGTATTAGCTTGTAACACTTGTTGATTTGCTTGAACTTGGCGGTGTCTGGAAAGGGATCCAGACAACCAATTGCTTCGCGTAGGCTGTCACCACAGTCCACTATTACGAAATTCAGCAACTGCAACGCCTGTAAGAATGACAACGTACAAGTTACCTTCTTTCTGACCAACAAATAAGCATTTTCAGCGCATAGTTCCAAAAAATAGACGCATGATGTACATGTAATCATCTCTAGGAGTGAAAGCCTCTGTCAACCAAGATAAAGAGCTGCTGTTGAGAATATATGTTCAAAATCCTACTTGAGGATCAGATCACATCACAGACCAACTGACTCAATTGAGACTTTCCTAATACTGCAATTGAGTTTTTAATCGAGTATCGTAAACCAAACCAGTTACTAGTCGTACCAATTAGACTACTTAGCCAATCTTAAACCGTAGTAAAACTAAAACCAAAACCAAAGTAATTACCTGATTTCTTTCTACACTCAATTGAAAACCGTTGTATTGCTTGGCTGGAACTGAATTTAAAACTATTTCTATAATCAAGAGTACCTTTTCAGCTCGTTCATCTTCTCCTAAGGCATATGGAGTTAAGGTGCTTGTGATGACATGAAGGTGGCTGCCAAACTCCTATTTAAGAAACGTTATCTCAGCGTTACAAAGTACTAACTCGATAGCCCAGGATCTTCATCTTCACTAACATTCTCTTAACAAATAAATAATAAATTTTACATTTGTAATCATATTTCATTTGTTATTTTTTGCTAAAAATGTCCTGCTACTGTGCTAAATTACCGGAACAACATTTGACCGGGGAAAAGTTTTTGTATTCCACACCATCAGGCCGAGGGAGGGGCGCCATCATAACGATGTATTAGTGGTAAATCACTTAGTCAGACAACAGGAAAAGTGTAATTCTAAAAAAAAAATGATTTGCGTTAATTTATCCCACCTGGCTACAACACTCCACAGCTTCTTTACAAACATAGTAAATAAGATTGCAACACGGTAAGAAAAGGTCGTCATCCACTACAAGGTTAACTTGTTGTTGCCTGGGCTGTTTCTTGGATTGCGTTTCATCACTGATAATTCTTAGAAGAGAATAAATCACATCTCGGATGAAGAAGGCCCATGTGTCGCCTAATCCACCTTTCAAGTCTTTCAGGAGGAGCAGAACAAAAAGCCTGTACATGGACAAGATTCTTCTCTTCTCGTGGATAAGGTGAGTTTCAGCAATGCGAGATGTAAGGGACAACAAGATCTTTTGAATACTATCCTGTTGAACAAAGAATAATATAGGTACATAAAGAACATGTTAAAGTTAAATAAAATTCTGTAATGTGTCAAGATAAGATTGATCATAGCAGATATATAAACAGCCTAAGCGGCTGTGAAAAAAAAAACTTGAGGCTTGAACGGAATTCGAACTCATGACCTCTGCGATACCGATGCAGCGCTCTAACCATTAAGCTATCAAGCCAACTGGAAGCTGGTCACGTTGTGAGTTCGTGATAATAGATGGTGAAGATACAAGTAAATATAAGAAAGATCAAATATTTGAACTGTGGACAAAGATATCAAGACATTTATTCACTTGTATCTTCACCATCTGTAGTACGAACTTACAACGTGATCAGATGCCAGTTGGTTTCATAGCTCAGTTGGTAGACCACTACACTAGTATCACAAAGCTGGCTGGTCACGGGTTCAAATCCTGTTGAAGCCTGAATTTTCGATCATCACGCTTTTAAGCAAGACGAGTAGTATTCCTTTTTCAATAACTTACATCTACAGTTTGTAATTAAAAATAATTAGGTTAGAAACTTAAATATAATGACAGATGAACCCGCAGGTAGTCTAGGCTATTCTAGGCGGGCAACATCTATTAGAATGGTCTTCTCTGTAGTAATGCCATTCGTACATTCAACTTACCACTGCTTCAGTCATCAGAAATTACAAAACAAACAACATTCTGCAAATGCCTTAAGATTTAAATAAAAACCACATAACAGCACATACCTTGCTACTACAGAGCACCGAGATGAGGGACTTCCCGCCAGTGTGACAACTGATAAGGTAGTCAAAGGTTGCCTTGATGGCGTGTGACGTGAAATAAGGAGGATCTGGTTCTGGGTCACTCTCCCTGTTAGTGAAAGAAGAACAAACATTCTGGGCTGAGACCCATCCCTGCAAGAGATATTTAGCTGACAAATTCCTAGTTCTCTCCGCTCTACAGTTCAGAGATCTTTAGAAATACCAAGGTGATGGAAAAGAAGATAAAGATGTTTATCAACACCTGCTACTTTTCTCTTGCGTAGGGCTGACATTCGAAAGTGGGCTTCACTAACTTGTAATGGCCGTCAGTTTGCATTTACCTTCAACTTGCTAAAACGCTGTTTTCACTTGCCTGCCGAGGCAACTAAACAGTTTGTTCTATCGTCAATTCTTAATCGTCTTAATCTTCCAGAAGTTACATCTATGCACTGGTCAGGGGTGAAGTGGCAGCAGGGTTGGAATGTTGTTCGAGTGTGTGGACTTTGGGCTGTTTGGTAGAGTCAGTAGATATGTAATATATGATATAATTTCCCAATGTTCCTGCATAATTGTATGTGAAGGGATTTGGGAGTGCGGTAGTTATGGTACATTTTGTAACATTTTCCCCTGAAGTAGGTCTGCTTTGTTGTTTCATAGCTCCACATTGCTGATCTTGTCCTGTCACTTGATCCTGAAGACACGCCTCAGAAATATCTAAATAGTTACGAAGTTGCAAAATAGTACTTACTTCGTAAACTGGGAAATATCTGATCCCTCTGATGTTGGTTCAAACATCCTTAAGAGTAGGCTTACTATCTGTTCACTAAACTTCTTTGCCGAAATCCTGTCAAACACCTACAAGACACTTCTCTGGTTTAATATGGTACAGTTGCGTTTTTTAATCAAGTCATAGCTGCGTATGCCATAATGCCATAATGCCAAGTGTAGAGGGAGCGATACAACAGGTTTTGAACATAGAAACCTCATATGCATTGTCATTCCTGATAGTTGTCTACTGCACCACAGTTCGAGATATGAACTCCTTCCCTTACAGAATCAAATGTGCATATCACGTCAATTAAGCAACCACTCCAGTTAATCTTAAGATTCAGCTTAAGATTGCTACGATTTGTCATATAAGTAATAATTACAGAAATAATAAAGAGTTGTCGTCACTGCTGCTTTTGCCGCTGGTGAATGTTAAAATTCGAAGAAGGAAGTAACAAGCTATCATTCTCACCTCTTGAGTGAGGGTGTTCACAAGAAATGCATGGCTCTTTCTGGCTTGCTCGACTTTAACCAGTTGCTCATTTGAAGTCGCGTTATTTACATCTGTTCTACTTTGTGCAGCAAACCATGGAAAGAGAAAGGAAGTGATGGTACAGAAGCTATCCCTGATGAACTCATTACAGTCACCTCTTGGATTCACTTGTCTGGTTAACAAGGCGATGGACTGATCCACAGTTTCTGGTCTCGATACGAGATTGGCCAGAATTGATGAATAATGATCTCTTTGGATATTGATATAAACAAAAACATCTTATTAGTTGAAAAAAATTAATTCATATGTAGTATAGGTATCTAAGGTGGGTACTCTGTAAACAATTGGGTAAGGGTGAGCTGCTGGGACACTGAAATTCTTATTCAACACTAGACCATGATTAGGTTGATTTTGGCACTTTATTGAAGACTAGACAACAAAATTCCCTAACCTAGATTAGTTATTTTCCATGCAGAAACTTACTAAACCAATATCTTACAAAATCACTTCCCAGTTTTAATTTTTATTTAACCCCCCTCCCTAGGAATCAAGAAAAGAAAACAGTTAATACTCACTGGAAGAAATCAGGCATAGTCTTGTAGTCCATCAACTGATAGGGGAATTCAGTGATCTTTAGGCCGTTATTTAACCAGTTATCAATGATGAATTGAAGATGACTCGTTATATAGGAACTTCTAGAAGAGTACCCCAATTCCAAAGCCAGCTGTGCAAGAACCTGGCGAGAGACAAATAAAAGCAGCAATTGATTTTATTTTAAAAGCGAGTAAGCTTGACTTCACCACTGAGTTAGAAGAGAAGAAGAAATTACATTGCATAACCTGTCGGCCCAAGTCACTTTACCTTCTTGACCAAATCCTTGTCCAGGAACTTCTCCTTGACAGCTTGAAAAAGCAAGGCAATCGCTCTCTTCTCACAGATGGGGCTTATCAGGGCAATCTGCTTCAGACAGGCCAACATAGAACTTGACCTGTTCACTCCTTCATCTTCACTCTCTTCATCACTGAGTGATAGCTTTATACAACACAATAACACACTTACGTTAAACAAGTTTCCTCACTCTACTCTCGCACCTGGTCAAGGTCAAGCTACTTACTTGAAGACTTCTTTGAGACTCTGGATTTTGATATCGACAATATTTGAACCTATGGCCTTTCACAATTATACACCAAACCAAAAAGCTTGGTTTGCAACACTGTTAACATTTCTCTGACTCGTCTATTCTTATTTATATTGCATTTCAGTTAGTTACTAGGAAGCTTGGAATCACCCAAGACAGAAAGACGTCAAGCATTATAATAAGGCTAAATGCAATTTAGGCAAAGTTAACCTCGAGCCAATGCGGTCAGCGGTCTCCCCCTCTTAGCGTACGTGACCTGCGGGGGGATCTCAGGGAGCGGGTCGTGCCTCGTGACCTGCTTTGCTCTGGGTCACTTTACATGCTGATCTTTGCGGATCAATAGCTTTGCTGATCGTTGCGGATCAATTGCTGCTGATTATTCTAGTGCTTGGTTCAGGCGAATTGTAGTGGAGTCTTGCTCCCACCCCTCCCACCCTTGTGATCGTTGGGTATAGGTAAGTATAGGGTTAGGTAAGTATTGTCCACTGAACCCCTTTTCAGTGTGACGGTGCCAGTTGGCGGCCGCTTCAGGGGGCGGTTCCCGCTTGCAGGGTTGCCATGGATACCTCCCTGCTGTGTCTGAATTGCTCGGGCCCCCCGCCAACCTGTAGGGCACCAGTTCCCAAGCTCATCTATTGGCGATGAGTTTAACTGAATTTAATTTTTAAGTGCAACATATACATGTTGCACTGCCTTACTACACTATGAACACTGTAAGTACAATGTAGAATTCCCTGTTATGTAGTTAGCTGATGTATGTAGGTTTTTGGTTTCTCCAGACTGAAACTGCTATGAACAATAATTATTATGGCAAGTTATCTACTATATATGTTATTGGCCTGCATTTCAACTTCAGTTGTGCCATAACATTTGCCCTAGCAAAGGTATTTGTCCTACCTTCAGCATTTGTAAGTCCATTGTAGTATAGTTTGTGTTGGTAGTGTTTTGCTGCTGTTTCTGGAGGCTGCTTAAATTCATGTTCTGCTCATTGGTTTTGTAAATGAGCCACAAGTTTTCAGAGGGGAATAAATTCTCTAAGGTTTACTGATACAAAACATGGCTCTGACCATAAACTGACTTTTCAGTAAGTCTCTGCTTTAAATATTCATTTATTCTAAACAAAATGTAATATCATTTACGCATAGACAGAATATGCTGGTGATCTGGGTGGAGCATACATGCAGTTACATCAGCCGCAGTATACCACAGTTATGTAAAACCATTACCATACTTTTTACACTCAAGTAAAAACTACGCTGTTAGCTGCTTGAAACTTGCTTATTACCCAACTAAATAAGAACAATGAAAAATAGCTGAGTGTACAATCAGTCCTACATTGTCTTATCCTACAAGAAAAGGGAGACATAAACATTGAGACTGTACTTTCTGTTGGTAAATCTGTAAGTGTTGCAGTAATTGCTGTGAAGACCTGATGTTCTTACATTATGGTAATTCTTTTTACCCTGTGAAACAGGAAGATGCTTTGTGTGATGGTTCCCTTTCAAGCTTCATTGAAGTTGGTCTTAAAGTAGTTCTTCAGAAACTTTTGCATCGTGATATGGATACAGTTGTTACCATGTTAACAAACATGGTAGGTTATGCACAAAAGAAAGAAGACATTTCACTGTTAACCACAAACCTCTCATGGGATTCATCTGATTATAGCCAGTTCTGCCCTCAACTGTGGAAGATTGGAAAATATAGAGTACATATGCTATGTTACCACTTGTCAACTACATTCCTTAAAGATTCCATTTTATGTGACTAATCAAAATCTAAGTAATGCAGCTGTCAGTGTTGTATGGTCACATGCATTGCCAGGGAGTGTAACAATTTATGTCTCAATTCTTCTTTTAAAATGAAAACATGAAGTAAAATTTGTCAGTAACAACAGGAGCCATCATATGGGTGTCAAGGAAGATATTGTTGAATTTAAGTTATGAACTTTTTTGTTACTGGCTGTGATATAAGCTTTAATTTTAATATTTGTATTTTTAAGACATACCGGTATTCCTTTTCAGGACCAGATTCATGTTAATATTTTAGGCTAAATGTGGTACAACCCATGCATACATACCAATGTTTGTACTGTGCTTATCCATCAAACATGTTTTCTAACTAGTTACCCATAAAACTATTTCTTTTAGGGTCGTGATGTTTTGAAACAACTTCACAAGATCTGTTTGTACACACTTCACAGACCTCTTAGAGATTTTCTTGTAAGTTGACATTCCTTTTACTGATAACTTACTACATGTATACCCATGTATAAACATTAACTTGATAATGGTTTCTAATTTTATTATTAATTAGTTTTTTGGAGTAATTTAGTACACACATGGTTAGTTGTTGCATCCTTAAATTTTTTTATACCTTATATTTATCATTTTGGTGAGAGATAAGCAGTTTCAATTTCTTTCATCTGAATAGGTAGAACTTTCAACTGGAAAAGTAAAGGAGATTATTTGATATTCCAAAATATCTCTGAGTAGAGAGGCATAAAGATAGTGTTTAAAGCACTATCATTCATAAGTTGCTACTATTCAGTAGGCCTAAAGAAGAAGTGCAGTTCCTAACATCTACGTCTTGAACAATGTCATGGAAAAGATGCTGATATTCTTAGTGTCCAAATAGAAACAGAATGAACAATCTGCGGTATTGCTGTTGTACTAAAGGGTACAATTTTTGTAATTGCAATATTCTAACAAGCCTTGAACAATCCTGCCTACAGTATGAAGTTCAGCGATTACAACCTAGCTTGGATGCCACCAACTAATTTGTGTTGTGTGATAAAGAGAACTGAGTATTACATGTATGTGTCTTGTTGACTACATGAGATACAACAAATCAGCGAGTGTTTTCATGGTTCTTTGCAGTTACA
>OMLO01004402.1_pt1 | contig 11782 bp, 9 predicted proteins | sample 1674811 | NCBI WGS metagenome assembly OMLO01 (sample SAMN06265003, study PRJEB25207) | coral metagenome | isolation source: Coral host | place: Mexico:La Bocana,Puerto Morelos, Mexico | collected 2008-11-13 | reverse complement strand
GTGGAACTGGTTGGGACACATACTCAGGAGAGAGGGTTCGAACGACTGCTTCACAGCATTGGGATGGATACCAGAAGTTCGAAGAGCGAGAGGGAGGCCAAAGACAACTTGGAGAAGGACAGTGGAGAAGGAAAAAAACAAGGCAGGGTGGAAGAGCTGGGAAGTAGCCAAAGCAGTGGCACGGAACAGGGAGTGTTGGTCGGAAAGCGTGATGGCCTTATGCGCCTACTGGCGCAACAAGAATTGATGATGATGACCTTCACACATCTGTTTAACAGTTACTAATTTGTAGCGCAGGGAATGGAAGAATGAGAAAAAGGCAACCGAGCACACTGCCCAAAAGGTTGCGTTGAACGAGCAAGGAAAGTTTAGCATTTGGTAAAGAATATCAGGTGTGATAGGGAGATAGGGAGACATTTTATACCTCTCATGAGGGGGACAGAGATCTAGTGGACAGAGATCTCGTGAGGAACGCAATGTACCGGAGAGGGTGTATAGCGCGGCAGGGAACTGGGGGGTAGCTGAAGAAGAGACAGAAACGAAGGAACGCTCGTAATTGTGAACTTGTACGTTGCTGAATTTGATAGCGCAAAGGCATGGCGACGGTACCCATTATATTATCTGGCATATATACCAGTGCAGATATTTCTTCAATAGGAAAAAATTGTAGCACATTTTTCTGTATATTAACAGTGCAGACATTTATTCGATATTTTCTGGCACATCCGCGCATGAAGATTACGGCTTCACCACAAAGTCATTTTAGTTTTTATGCTGTTTGCATTATTACACACATTTATGAGGGGGGTTCGTTACCTCATCTAGGCAACCAAAGGGAGCTGAGATTTGTATGTAGCAAAACTGTGCCAGAACCCTCCACAGACATGTGTGTACATAATTGCAATGATCAACTATGTCTTTGCATCTTTCTGCACAGTTCAAATATATATGATATTCATATATTCATTTGCATATATTCATATATTCATATTCAGATATGTTATGAACCAACAATGTGACCAGCTCCCAGTTAGCTTGATAGCTCAGTTGATAGAGCACTGCAACAGTATTGCAGAGGTCATGGATTTGAATCCTGTTCAGGCTTTAATTTCATGCTGTTTAAGTTGTGTACATAACTGTGATGATCAACTATGTCTTCATATCTTAATATATATCTATATATATCTATATTCATTTGCAGTCTATCACTGACAAAGTCACACCAATGAACTGAACTTGTGATTTTTCTTTTGTTTTCTTGTTAAGTGATCTACCAGTAATTATCTTGATCGGAGATATTAGCTGTTAAAGCTACTCTACAATGCGAGGGTAAATAAAGTATTGACTTATTGATCTCTCAAATTTTGAGTCATGCGATCAAATTAATTAAATTTTTAATTCACACTGCAGTGCAAATTAACACATACATTTTTGTGATTTTCCCAGTCATGAATAATCTTATGAAGGCTGGAGCAATCTCAAAGTCACACACTTTGGTTAAAAAGTCTGCCAAAAATTAACTACATTGTATGGGCAACATATATGAAGCTGATTGATCTTGCTTGGCTAAACAGGTTCTTTTATTTTTACTCAGGCTACCTGCAAGGTAGAAGCGATCCAGAACCCAGTACAATACCAGAAGCTACTCTGAAACGTCTCAGAAGAGGGGAAGGACACTAAAGGAATTTGTTTATGAGCGTATTCATCTAAGCATACCAAAGTCCTCTTGGCTACGTCATTATGAAGGTTAAAAGAGTTACAAAGAATGTTTGTAAGCTTCATACGAAGAGGGTAAGATTAAATAAGGTTGCACAACATGAGAAGTAGTATTTGTTGAATTGTTCTGTGAGGATATATCAAAGGACAATTAAATTTAAGTATAGAGCAATTAAGTCGGTATTTATCAATGTTTTCTTGTAATAAACCTATGTGTCTTTGTAAGCGTCAGACACACGTATCAAACTATTGTAAAACTGAGTTCAGATATAGAGAAAAACCCTGGTCCTACTCCAGTGTACATTGACCCTCGCAAAACAATATAGCCAAGCTAATGAGTTGGTATTTGAACAAAGTTCAGGACAACAATGTGTTGCAATGAGTTTATGCCCTCTGATTTACAATAACAAACAAGAAATCAATTCTGCTAATCATCTGGTGTCAATAATGAATATTGGAAATCAGTTGTATTCAAGTTTGTCTCAGTTAACTAGACAGAATTACCCGCACTTTGAAATTTTCAGTACTACTTTTTACACAATTAGGTACTACCCTATATCATTAAGAGTAGCCCGAGTAGGCATCTAGTTGGTTATTAAAATGGCAAGTTTCTGCCAGCAGGTTCTTAAATCACTCACAGGTTTTTTCAAGCGAGTTTTTACTGTATACCCCCTATAGCTCCCTCTAGTTAACGGTATATGCTATCACTAGTTAAAAACAAGTAGTATTTTAATGCACAGGTATGCTTCTCGTGTCATTCAATAATCCATCCATGATTAAGAAAATAATTGTCTTATTCTTAAGTAGTAACACATTACAACTATACTACTAATTAAAATAACTTAGTAATACTTCTTTTTGAGATACAAATAAACAAATGTTACTATTAGTGGCCAGACTGGTTACCAAGCATGAAAGGTTAATTTCCATTCAATTGAATCTAGTCACACTGGCGACCCCACAGGTTGCAATGTCAAACTCTCTCAAATCATGATAATATGGTATCAGCAGAAACTAGAAGTAGTTACACGGTAGGTGTGTTGGTGAAGAAATACATGTACTGTAAAGTGGACATGACATCTAAAACTCACCCTCTAAGAGCAAAACATCCATTTTCTTCACATTCACCGAGGCTGTCTAATAATGAGAGAAAGCAAAATATACATGAATGTACATTTATGACAAGTGTTACATGAAAGATGTGACCCTCTGCAGGAAAACAGGTAAAAAGGTGATGACACGGGCATGCTATTTTAACACACTGAACAAAAGAAAATTCTTTTAACATGCTAGCAGTGAGTCACAATGCACAACTCATTAAAATTTTCTTTTGTTTCAAATGGCACGGAAGAAACAAAGGAGCATGTTCATTCTACCAAAGAAGTGTTCAAGGTTTTGGAAATCAAAAACAGCGAGCAAATTGACACGCTTAGTGAACGAAATAGCATGTTAAGCAAGTGAAATGCAAACTGTGTTGAAATGCACGCTAGACTGACATGCTGTTCGAATGTGTTCACTTGCCTACCCGGCAGCTCGTCTTTGGCTGTGTTGGCAAACTTCACGTTCATCATCAAGTGAATCATTTTCAACAAAATATATTTTGCAGTCATTTTAAATGATTCGCTTGTTTGCGTCTCTTTTGGAATATTGTTAGTTGATTATCCTTCTTTTAAAATTCGTTTTATTTGAGCTAAAGTAATGTTTTAATCCTCCGCATGCTTTCTATGAAAGTGTCCCACCACCATGTATAATTGGCGCATGACCAACACGTCGCACATTTCTTCAATTCGATTCGAAAACGTCTTGGCTTATTTCCCCACCAATTTATCGCTTCAAGTCTTTGTGGCTGCCCCTCGTGAGGCATAGGGCCTCCACCATTGCCTTTAACTGGACTCTGTTCATGTTTCTTTACACGCTTACCAATTATATCTTTAATCATAAAAATTACAATTTCCTCGATTGTGATTGGTTTAAAAAACTCATATTTTCCACTAATTCACTTGTCAAGTTGCTATCGAACAGCTTGTTTTTGGACAGTTTGTTATCAGACAGTTCGATAAGCCAATCACATTCAAAGTTGTAGTTTAAATCAACCAATCACATTCTTGGCTTCAATCAACATAGAAACAGTGTAAAACCTGTTAATGTAAATTTTCCCTTTTCGTACCTTCGTATATTCTTCTTTTCTTGGAAATTGTAATTTTTATGATTAATTGGTAATAAGACTCGTGATAAACAAATCGGACTCCTGCTGCGCGGTCGTCTGATTTTGTTATCACTTGTATGATTACAGACCGAATTGGACTCCACTCAGTCCTATTACCATTACTTATAGCCTTCCACTAATTATGCGGCACCATGAATTCAACAGATCACTGAGATATTTATTTATATATAAGGTTCTACTAGGTCTAAAAAAATTGCTTGAAATGGGAAAATACTCTATACATGTAACTTAGGGCAGCGCTAGCTAGGAATATTTCGCTGATGCGTTGAGTATTCTTCTTACATTATGTTTTTTTTATCACAGACAATGCTACTAGGTTTACATTGAACGTGCGCCGACAAACATCAGCATCATGTTTCAGTTTAGCTTTGTGTTTTGCAGTTTCTATCTCTGTTTTATCTTCTCTCGTAAAAAAAAGGCGACTTAAGCCGCCAGAGTACAAAGAACAAAGTACAAAGAAAGTAATGACAGAGTATTCTCTCAGGGAATACAATTTTATCTTAAGGCAAAAACCACTCGATATTTTGTGAGAACATTTTCGGGGAAACTAAATTAAAGTTAGCCTTGAATAAAAACGTGTATCATAATCAAGTGTTATGAGAAGTGGCAGAAGAACCATGACCATTCACAAAGACGTTTGTAAACACCGCTTGCAATTTGGGTAAGTCCGATAATTATAATCATGAAAGCAAAGATTAGTCAGTTGACAAGTCCTTCGAAGTGAATGGCTGGGTAATTGTTTTCAAACAGATAGCCGTAGCTGATTGCACGGATAATTATTTTTGAACGGATACCTTGATCCGTCTGCACGGCTCCCAATTTTTTTTGAACAGATGGCTTGACCCTTGTGCACAGCAGGCAATTTTTTTCAAACGGATAACTTGACCTGTGAGGCAAGCTTGTTATTTTTTTTTTTGAACGGATGACTTGATCCGTGCGCACGGCTCACAAATTTTTTCGCATGGATCATGCACGGCTTACGCACAGCTATTCGTGTGAAAACGGCAAATCGTAAGAACGTTTTCGTGTGAGAGGTCACAAATGTTGAAATTTTGGCAATTAACTATTTCTTCCTTCGATGTTAATTTAAATACAAAAGGTCATTTTCACGCTTGAGTATGAGAACGATAGTGAGCTACCACTCCGCCGCACTTGTAAGTTATGCTATTTTATGTACAATTTAAAATTTGGTTTCCTTTTTCTTGCGTATCAGTTTTATAAACAATTATGTTAAATGTTTCGATTTCTACTTTTGCTGCTTCAGTGGATTACAATATGCATGTGGTTTGGGAAGTGATGCAAACGTGCTGATCCAATATGATGTGAGTATATTTTGATTGCCCATTATTTTTTTGCCAAGCACTGCCATGTCATATTGCATGGTTTACCAGGTTATATTGCACGCTTAGCGTGACAATGCACACACTAACTTGAATAAAAGGTTAGCTTGGTAAGTCATGCCAAACAAAAGCTACCGTGACACCTATTATTTTGCTTATAAAATATGTGCATATGCGTGTCAAATGTCACACTTTGCGTGCCGTGTCATCGCACACGTGCCCATGTCATCACTTTTTTACCTGTTTTCCCATGGAGGGTCATATTTCAAGTGCTCATTTAGAGCTACAATGACATGACAATCATGATTATTTTTACCTCTTGCAAATTTTAGGCGCAACAGAGAAATTCACAGACAAATAACTAGTGGTAGATAGTGCAGACTGCAATTTTCTGCTCTGATACAGCATAGTTACTAGGGACTTTAAGGTATGGTATAGCTAGGCTGTAGTATGGCAGCAGATAGTAAAAATCACTTTCGGTGACATCATGACAAGTGTTCCAGTACAGTGTTCTACTACAGGAAAGTACTTGGTTTCAAAAACTCTTCACTACGTGAGTACAAGTCTCCTGTTTTCTTATCATTTCAACACTTTTTTCACTGTTCGAACAGGCTCATTTAAGGATGTTCGTGTGAAAGGTTTCTACTTGATAGATTTTTTTAAAACTTCTATTGCAAACAGGTGATAATTTACTTGTTTCAGAAATGAAATAAAAGTTGGGGGTCACTGGCTTCATTTAAGAGATAAAATGGGTGGAAAACTAGTCTGATTTTGATAAATTGGTGCACATAATTCAGCATGGTGTCCATGGTTTTTAGGCTAAAAAATCAAAGATAAGTGAACAGAGGCAAAAAATCCTTATAATATTTTGTACATGTGAATCTATAGTGCTAATTACTTCAAATGTTGCCATCATTTTCACAAACATTAACCCTTAAAGAGGCGTTTGAAACTGCCGCATAGCTAAATGAAGAGGTCAAGTCAATGGAATTTGATGGAACATTTTTTGATGTGGTGTGTGAATTTCGTGTGCAGTAAGGATGTGCAGAAACAATTAACGTGAACGTCCTTAAAGATAAAGTATTCAGGCATAAAAATCAACTCTAAGATAGTTGTTTCTGTCATTTGTACACAAAACTTGAATGATTTTAACACCTACCGCATGATGATCAATTCAGTCATTAGTATTGGGCCAAACAGCCGTAGATAAGAAAGCTTTGAATACACTATGCTGAGCTATACTGATTGTTAATTGCTGTTCAAATTGTATTTTATTAGAATCAAAAGTTTAGTGTTTTCAATCATTTCACATAATCATTAAGCAAATAACCTGCCCATGCTGAGATAAGGCTTTTTATCAGTGTTTACCAGTATATTTTGTTTTGTCGCAGAAGTTACAGGCGGTTCTATCATGCTTTAAAAGACAAATCTGATTTCTGGGAGACATTATTTAAGCCTATTTCCTATGAAAGTCTCTGGTTTCCTTGAACAAAGTCATTTTTGTAAAGACACAGAGGCTGCAACTACCATTGCCATACAACAAAATCTTAGTAATTTGAGTTTGTTCCTCGAATAAATAGTTGAAGATAGCAACTAACGACAATTGCGAAGATTCGAAACTGTGGTCTTGCTGCAAAAAACCACACATATTGCTTGCTGAAATAATCATGGACATGAAAGACAACCTATTGTCTGAAATGAGCCCACTAACACACCTATAGATCACATCCTTCCTGGGATGTTCAATGGACAACCAGTTTGAGGGCATCCCAGAACCCGAGGATGAGGACAAAACATTGAGCTACCAACCTTCTAGAAAACCGATAGCACCAAAGAACCATACAAATAGTTTGTATGCAGGGCATACAAAAAACTTTCATAAAAAAAAAAACCAATCCCCACACAACCTCTCAGTGAAATGTCAAGACCTATCCTTAAAGAGAATTCTTTCCAATTCGACGGTAAGAATTATCTACAAATCCACATTACTGCCATGGGTACTAAAATGGCCGCTGCTTTTGCAAATATTTTTATGACCGATATTAAGACACATATTCTTAGCAATAGCATTTTAAAACTGACAATTTGGAAACAATATATTGACAATACTTTTTCTTTCTGGGATGTCAACAAATGTGATATAGACTAGTTCATCGAACAAGCAAATTCACATCACCCTACAATCAAATTTACAGCTGAAATTTCCAACACTGAAACTACATTTCTGGATACAGTTGTGTTCAAACGTGAATGATTCAGAGGTTAATCGATCCTGGATATAAAAACACACTTCAAGCCAACTGAAACCTTTCAATACACTCATTTTTCCTCTAGTCACCTGCCAGTGAAGGGATTCGTGAAGGGAGAAGCTCTTAGACTTTTACACACTAACTCTTCAAGAACATTATGTGAAGAGAGCATTATTAAATTCAAATCAGGTCTCCATGCTAGAGGTTATCCAAAAAATCAGATTGAGACAGTCCTATCAGATATCAAATTCACAGAATGGGTATCAGGGTATCAGCCCTACTGCCTACAAGAAAAATGCAAAAGCCGAAAAAGATATCTTGCCTTTTGTAGCACAATATTAACCATCAGTGCCTAATCTCAAACATGTTTTAATAGAAAAATGGCACTTGATACAAAACCAGCCTACTCTACAACAAATCTTTCAAAGACCCACCACCCATACCTTTTAAAAGAGGGAAATCCCTTAAAGACATACTCCTAAGAGCGAAATTATAAAGGGGTCAGAGATCACGCACATGGTCCCAGTTTTGTTTGTGTACCTATATGTAGGAAATGCTATCAACTTTTCCATCAAAAATCATGTAATTATTTTTGATACATAGTTGTAGACTTAAATTTAAGGCTGTGACAGCACTGATGTTTGAAGCTACTACCACAGAGACATATAGGAAAACCGATTTGTGTGGAGTGTGTGTTGTACTTTATTGGATAAATTTGAGATCGCAAACAAAGACATCAAATCTACATTTAACACAATCATAATCAAGGTGCAAATCAACATAAGCTTTCTTAACAATAGTTGAAGGTCGGAAACTAATGGTAGTTTCGTGGTATGATTTAAACGGTGGTTGGTCTTAAATCATTTTTTTGGCTTGAGTGATATATAGAAAATCTGTTTTAGTTATATTTTAATATAGTAATAGAATTTTTAAGACCAAATCACTTGGTCGATTTTACCACCAATAGTGGGTAGATTTCATTGATGTGCAAGGGAACAAGTTCGTAGCATCTCACACTAACTTTACAGAAACCTCTGATTTTTAATTATGTATTGCAAAATGCTTACATGAGACTTGACAAAATAATTAATTTGGTGTGTAGCTTGTTGATTTTAGAATTGATTGAGAAAATTGAAAGAAACAACATCTTGGCATCTGTAGGGCAGTGATTTTGAAATTCTTTGACTATTTGGAATTGTTTGTTTTGAACGTTATGAAAATTTGAACGCATTTTTGAACTAGTGGAAACGCAAAGCGTTGAAACGAAGTTTGTTATGGAGACTCCGATATGCAAATGTGTCACTCACTCACTCCGGTGTAGACACTCTTCGTAATTAGTCGGGCCAAACGAAACCACCCGAGCCTGACTTTGGAATGATCGACCAAGCAAGGAACGATCGACAAAGCGAGGGAATCCGCGCTCACTTACTAAACTTCTATTTCGCATTCTGCAAAATAGTCGTAAAAAGGCACTAGGGGAACACATGCTAATTCTGAGTGATATTCCAGGCTATTCAAGATTTCTCATGTGATCATGCGCTAATTCAGAGTGATATTCCTGGCCACTCAAAGCAATCGTTGACAGACATTAAACAACCAACAATGTTCCAAAACAAACGAAAGCTAAGATCAAGAAATATCGGTATCGGATCAAAATCGGCAGAGTTTGTAGGTCGTTCGTTTTCTATTGTTAGAGAAGTAGTAAACACTATGGTGCTTCCCAGCCAGCAGCTCCAGTGCTGGATCCAGCTCGAAAGTCATCAGGAGGAACCATGGCAGACGAGCTGGTGCTGGCTGGGACACTCACTCACTCACTCAACAGGACAGCATAACGGCTTCGCCTCCATAAGGAGGCAGTAAGCCACAAAAACTACACTTTCATTCATCACGAAACAGGTTTGTCGAGATGGAAGTGTAGTTTTTTTCTATATTCAATATGTGTCATACTCTACCTTAGTGCATCGAGCACTGTACTACGGAAAAATTGAAACACTGACTTCCCAATTAACCGAAACATATGTATTGTAAACAAGAACTGGATGGGACATTGATTATTATCAAAAGTTACAAGCCAAATAAAGGAACTTTTGAAAACAAAAGAAAACAACCTTGAGAACATCAGAGAGATGAACAAAAATGCACATTACAACTTCACACCCCTTTAAGTGTGTCTTTCTGAAATGGGTGATACCGCTGGATTTTTGAGCATGAAGGCTCAGTTTATACCTTTGAGCATTACCTTTGGCAGTTGCGGAAAACGTGTCGGCCACTTTCGGTTTATTTGTTTTGAAAAAGGTGAGATATTTTGGAAGAAGATCAGGAAGCAGGCGGAAGCAACTTCAAAAGACTGGAACAATAGCGAAATTAAGCTACCTCGAGTGAACAGAACTTGTAAATTAACACCAGATGTAATCTGCAGATACTTCTTTAATTTGTTTTTTTTTCGCGATGCATTTCAAGCTTTTATATGTCTTTACCAATAAAGAGCATGTTGAGAACTTTAAAAGGAGATCTTGAACAAGTTGCTTTGATGGCCATAGGGGAAATTAGGTTTGTTTATTGTCGAGCAGCAGGCCTGACTCATGGAGTTAATAATGAGTCGCCATTTTCGGACTCATGTTTTGTTCAACGCAATGTGTGTTGAATCAAAATGCCCAGATTGTTTTAATGACTTTAAACTTTTCCTTTTGGCTACAAGTATTCAATTGAAGAAGTTCTAAGGACATATAAAAGAGATCTAAATTAGGATTCATTTCTCTGTTCAAGGGGAGTGTGTGGTTTGTTTCCCAGGGTATCACACGAACAAAATCGAACAAATTTTTCATCGAACTCAATCGAATGAAATTGGAATCTAATCAAACGATGAAATTCGATTTTGTTCGGTTATCAAACGAAATCAGACAATTTTTTTTTGTGAGTTCAATTTCCGAACCAAATCGAACGAAATCGGAATTAAGCATTCAATTTAGCTCGATTGGAACCTAATGAGCAAGCAAAAAGTTATTGATTATTCCTTAAACGGTGCAACTGTTAATTTACAAAACTCATGTAACTCATTCCCATGGTAAAATCTCGGGTAACAAATGCCCAGAAAATGTTGACATACTCTGTGAATGTCGGGTCTAAAGGAAAAATAAGTATGGAAATAAAGGAAACATAATTTTAGATGCCTGGATTGATTGATCCATTTACCCGGGCATTTATCCCCGTGACAATCAAATGAACATTCGCTTGATTCAGATCAAATTGTGAGATGACGTAAGCCACTTGCTTAGGTGTCATTCAGCAACAGAACTAAATCGAACGTCGACGGACTTTATTGAACATTCGATTTGGTTCAATTTGCATTAATTTTTTGTGAGTTTGATTTCATTCAATTGAGTTCAAAAACCGAACGTTTGATGTGATATGCTGGGTTTGTTTACAACTTGGCCACACAGCTACGCTAGCTACGCTAATAAAAATGTGTTTGAACGTCATTGAAGCAGTCTGTTCCCCCAGAATAAAACAAAAATTATTTGATCAGTTTGATCAAACAACAAAGCAATTAAACCTTGATTTATGTATTTGTGAACGTATTGTGGAAATTCCGACATTCACGGTGTCAACACACGAGTATATGCACCTTTTTTTTTTTTCGATCGAAATCTTTCGAGATCGAGAAGTGTTTACGCAGAAAGAAGTTATGTTCCAAGAAAAAGGAACACAAACAAGGAGAAGGAAGGTCAACAGTAATGCTGAAGTCATTTTCCAATGCGTTACTGGCTAGACGTATAGCATGCCGCATACTAATATGCTTAGTATATATTCGCTCGTGTGGTGTAGTCATTTCTTGGTCTTGATCAAAGTATGTCAGAATAGTTTAACAAAGGTCAGCACGCAATAATAGATTACAAGCAGATATCATCTCAGTCCCTGGAGATTTTTTGTCTTCTGTTAACAAAAGAAAATATCTCACCTACATCAAAGTGTTTGAGCTCTTCGGGATCTTTGGAAGCACGCTGTCTCGTCGGTAAATACATTAGAATGAATGAGTAATGAGTAAAAACAATAGATTGAATATATGAATACTTAACAACCCCAAAATTTGGGGTACACACTTAAAGTGGTGTGAAGTTGTCATGAAAAATTAGAAAGAGATTTCTGAGTTCATAGCTACACACAACTGACCATGAGCTATTATTGCCAGCTAGGAAAAACAAAATTTCACTGTAGCAGATGGAACACATGAAATGAATATGGCTAATGTG
>OMLO01004401.1_pt1 | contig 11782 bp, 7 predicted proteins | sample 1674811 | NCBI WGS metagenome assembly OMLO01 (sample SAMN06265003, study PRJEB25207) | coral metagenome | isolation source: Coral host | place: Mexico:La Bocana,Puerto Morelos, Mexico | collected 2008-11-13 | reverse complement strand
GAGTTCATGGAAAAATCAAACGACTATGACAAAATCCACAACGAGGTTGTCCAATCAGAACAGGTTGGTGAAGTGTTGTTGTGTAGGTCACGCAATCGGTTTAATTGGTCACGCGAAAACGTCTTGTCACCGAGTACACCCCTGTTTACAGGAGAATGTGTGACTGACGTTGCTCATTCGTTTTCGTGTTTGGTGTGTTACTTCCAGTCACCTTTTTGCCTTCGGATTGAAGTATACTGTTTCTTATGAAAATAAAGTTATGTCTTAAAGGTAGAAATGTGAAATGACCAAAGAAATTACTTTGGCCAGTCACAAAGTTTACAGGCAATCCAATGAACCAATCAAAACTCAAAGCATGTAGCTGACGTAAAGCGCGGGAAAACATGACCGCGCGCGTCACGATTGACTTTGGTTCTGCTTCTGATTGGACGAGAAAATAGCACGAGATTTTTCAATCCAATCACGTGTATTACATCACTATTCCTTCCGACCGTCAAGGAAAAACCATTCTATCATGCAAATTCTGTTTTGACCAAAACTGACAGTTGTAGAAACATACAGTTTGTGATATGGCAAGGTATCGTCTAAAATGCAGGGCGTATTTTTACTTCCAGGAAATCACAGACTATCACGAAGAACTTGATGCCCACCGTGAAATTGTTAACATGATCGAAGCGCAAATGAAACTGCATGAGTCGTTTCAGAAGGAAGCTTCCCCTCAAAACAGAGCAATGTAAGTATACACGGAATCATGTCGTCGTCACGCAACGCTTCTCCCCCACTAACGTAGTGGCGGAGAAGCGTCGCGTGACGACCCAAATAACGGCTGCAGAGGAGACTAAATAGGCGCCTATTGGATTAAATGAACTAAATGAACCCAATGGTACCAAATTTTGAATTTAATTTAAGTAAAAGATATTAATCGTTCGTCAATATTTTTTCCATACTGCACATTTGTTATTTGTCAGCTGGGAGGTCTGTATAGTGAAAAACTGTGAGCGAGGTCCTGAAAATACTGCTTGAGGCTGCAGGCCGAGGGCAGCATTTTCAAGTCCGAACCGACCCTGAACCGGTAAATAACTAACTTATTTTTCCTTCTCTCTCTGTCTCGAGTCACTTTTGTACTACTTGTTGGCCTTTTCCACACACATATCGCACTGGCGTTACAGTGATCGTAAACGGTAATAGAAAAAAATTGGGACAGCACTAAGAACCAATCAGATTGCAGGATTTGTGAACGCGGCCTCTTGGGAATAAAAACAACAAGGTTTTTTTTCCGACGTAAGCATAAACAAGTAGTTTTTATATTCAGCATAACTGCTCTTTCCATTCTATTTATTCACAGACTTCGCCAAAACTTCGAGTTGTTAAAGCACAAGAAACAAGAAGCGAAAGGAATCCTGATGACTCTTGAAAAAGACATTGCCAACATGACAGAGAAGACTCGTGTTCTGAACAAGCGCATGAACAGCATCAAGCCAGAGATTATAAAGCTACAGAGAAGCAAACAGCAATACTATCTGTAAGTATTAATACCCGACAAAAGGAAACTTGGGACATCCCTGCGCTATCCCCACAGGGAAGTGTAGCGGGGACTGGGAAGCAGTGATAGTCTGGTGGCGATAGCGCTCGCATTTTCAGCAGGTTCGAGTCAGGTTGGAAGCTGATGTCTATTGTTTTACTGATCATAACCCCTTCATGTATACTTTCCTGTCTACAGGGTTCTCACAACAGAGAAGGGCATGGAAATAGAGAAAGTGAAGGAAAAAATCGGCGAAGAGTGAGTGACAGTTATTAAAGTGCACTATTTCCCATTCAATATTATGATAAAAGTTCTCCGGCCACAACCTTCTCTAGAACTCCTCCTCGCCTCTCCGCCAGTCACATTTCATTGTTTATCGTTACTTTTGTTGTGGACATATGTCACCTGAAATACAGGAAAACAGTCTCTCGAATGAATCTTTGCAACAAACGCTAGCTGATTTGAAATTGAAAAAAAATCTTCTCCATTGACTCCAATCCTCCAAAGATCTTGAGATCCCCTACCCCTAGGGGCTAGGTTCCCCCTACCCCCTACTCCCCTACACGCTTCATGTCGTTGTATGTTTACCAACTTGTTCGTGTCTCGCAATCTAACCGAAATTTATTTTGACTTCGTGTTGTTTCTTTGTTCTCCTTACAGAGGAACTGAACGAATTCGAAAGTAAGTACTTCCTTAGCTTGTTCTACTTCTTACATGTTAGTTCTTTTTTGTCCCTTCTATTCTCTTTCCTTTCCATAGTTAATAGATGGGAATGGTTATGAAGCCTTACGAAGCTTTGGAGGAGGAAACAAAGATGGCAAGAGTTGGATTTAAAAGTCTACGCTCTTGTCAGGGAATTCGTTTGTAGGCCGGGCACGCCCGGCTGCTTTGATAACTTTGGTCGGCTGGTTTCACCATCCAGCGGAAAGTTGTTCTTACAACCAAATTCAGTTGTTATAGTTTTGGCCACTTGTGAAAACCAGTTCCCCTCCTGCTTCCTGCTGAAAATGTTAATGTTGAAACCCTTTTCTCACTGCTTATGCTAATTTGAATTCAACTTGTATGAACAGTGCTTTGGAGGAGAACAGTTTACTTAACGGCGGCCCCCAAGAGGACATCTATGACATGTAAGGTTTACTCAACATTTGCCGATCATTATTTTATTTCTCTTTACTCTTGCCACACAACATCAAATTAACAAGTGATGAGAATGTATGACTTCGTATCATTCATAGGGTGGTATTCACTTAAGGTGGCTTAGTCAAAACAGTTTCCAACACGTTTAAGACTTTGATTTTGATGGATCGTTAAAACCACTCATTATCAGTTGATGCTGCAGTCAGACTATCTTGAAGATATTAAAAGAAATACAGTGGAACCTCCGGTTTCGACCACCGCTGCTGGCGACCAGTTTTCCAAAACAGCAAAAGTTTCCAATTCAAATCAACATATCTGAAACCTCTACTAAGCGAACACCTCTCGTAAGCGACCGCGACCACTTTAAGAGCTACAAGTTTGAATTTTATTGATTTTGTTTTTTGTTTTAATTTTAACCAGCCGTAAGCGACTACTTTACAGATAATAGATCAGAAATTGGGTAACAAGGTGTTGTAACATTGTCGCATTCTGGTAAATACGAGAAACGGGAATTTATCAATTGGAAATATAAGATTTTTTTCTCGATATTGCCTTTCCACGTGAATAAAACATTTCAAACTTGGGACAAGTCTCTGCAGTCATATGCTATTGAGGTAGAATTTTGACCCAATATCAGATCTAAGCTCTCATAAGTGACCACCTCCTGTAAGCGACCACCTAGGCATTTCATTTAGGGTGGTCGCTTACGGGGGTAAAAATACTTATCTTCGCGCAGCCGTGAGACATCCTCTATGTATCGTCGTGATTTAATATTTTGTTCTCATTCTGTGTTATAGACCTGATATAGACCTCTCTGAACCTCAATGGCTGCGTGGGAGGCTTGACAGGTATTGCATTACGCTGATCAAGTTCTAAAATCGCACAACGAATCAGAAGTGTTCACAGCCTCTTTGTGTTGTAGAAAGTTTGCAAGCTGAGCTTTGACAATTTGAGTCATGAGCTTTTTATGTGTTTGATTGCTCTTTTGTCCTCGACTTCTTGAAATTTGTTTAGATAATATTCATGCTTAAGCGTACCGTATTGGTTCGCGTTGGCGAGACCAAACATGGCGAGACCAAACGAGCCTTGTATCCCACCGAAGCGTATCAAGAAGATACGATTAGGTTCTTAACGTACATAAATTCAGCCAAGTGACCATGATATCGTAGTCGTATCAGGTCAGTGACTTGATATCGCAGGATATCAGGACTGTAGACAAGTCTTATGATTGGCTAGCTAATTGTGAATACGGTAATCTACAGAACTTCGGACCTTCGGACGGAATTTTTTAATATGTTTTGGTTGTCATGTTCTTTAGGACTGATGTTCAAGCGCTCTTAAAAGATAAAGTAGACGGTACTTTCATGATCAGGCAAAGTAGTAAACCACCTTACCACTGGGTTGTCTCCCTCAAGTAAGTATATTTTAATTTGTGCTCTTTAACTCTTCTTCTCACTTCGACATAAGCACAGGGGTACGCGTAATGGTAGTGAGGACATCCACGAAACGAGCATTACAATATTACTTTTGTATTCAAGACATATATTAGACTGTTATTACACATAAATTAGGCTGTTATTTTTAGAGAAGCCTTCTGAAAACTAACTTTAGGTAATTGGAGGCCCCCTCTTCAAATTTTAATTTATTATTATTATTATAATTATTAGCACTTAGGGACACGCACAATGGTTACATAAGGTAAAATAAGATGGCGGACTTATGTTTTTAGTAATAGTAGTAGTAGTAATAATTATATTGATATTAATAATTATAATTATAATTATAATACTAATTATAATAATAATTATAATTATAATTATATAGCGCCAGTATTCTAATGTTCAAAGGCGTTTTACAATATCAGAGAAAATCTAAAAAAAATTATCTAAGTTATGCTTGAAAATCATGCTTATGAAATTTCGTTGCTTAATTCATGATTTAATTTTGCTTTCTCGCTTGCCATAATCATACGTACAAGCACAAAAACAAAAATCTTCGTTCTGTTTGAGCTTTTGCTTACCAGGCTTGTATTGTGTGCGTCCTGACCACCGTTTGCTTGTGCTTATTCTTATGTTGTGGGCGTCCTCACTACCGTTGTCCTTATGTCGTAGCAAAAACCAAACTTAACACGTGAAAAGTTGGACAAGATTGATGTCCAAAATTGAGCGGGCGTGGTTGGCCGCTTGGCCTGTACTCTGACTTGACCGTACCTTTTAATTGTCTCTTTAGGCACAGAGGTTTTGTCAAGCACATTGAAGTGAAACGAGGCCCAGAAGGCTACTTTGGTTTCGCGGTCAATTACACCACGTACCCAACGTTGCTCGATTTAGTGAGACATTATCACGAGAACACGCTACAGATTCATAATCCCGAACTCGATACAACCCTTAAATTCCCCGTGGGGAGTGCTGTGGTTAGGGTCTCTTAGAAATGTCATTCGTAGCTTTGTGTTCCTTGCACTCTTGGTCAAAGTGAAAGAGGCTTGTCCAGGGTGGGGTAGCAATGGAAGTTCCTTTTTCCCTGGGGGCAATTTCGTAGTTCCAATGGGAAGTTCCTTGTAGTATAAATTTGTAATTGTAAATTATTTTCCTTTGCGCAACAGCGTAGAAATCATTTATACTGAGATTTATTTTCATTCATAGGTTTTTTTTTTTTTATTTCAAGAAAATTGTGTCTCGGTAACTTGTTTGTTTGTTAGGCGTGTTGTCCGGAAATTACGTCTGGGTGGTAGAATAAGAGTTCTCCCCCCCTTTCCCCCTTCCCCCTTCCCGCACTCCCTCCCCCCTCCCCCTACAGACACACAAACTTCGTGTTTACTTGAAAAGAAGAGTAGAAATTAACGGTTTCTTGCTTTTACACCCGCTTTCAGTGTTACGTGCACGTGCGACCATCCTTCAACATGCCATCTTTCGACATGCTATATAAACGGCGGAAAGACCATGTGAAACTGACAATTTTACGGTTATAAGCGGGACAAATGTCAAAGGATAATTATTGACTGCAAATGGGTGAAGAAAATTGTGGACTTTGCACGTTTCCCGATGTGCGGCAAAATTTTAACCCTGTAATGTAGTCGAGCCTGCAGTGTAGTCACCGATTCACAATACTGACTTACGGTGGTCTTTTGGCCGCCATCTCTCAGTTAATGTTTGACTAAGAAGGAAACATTCGAAACAGTCGATTTATCTCTTACAGAATGGCTTATGGATACTGGCCTTATACTGATGTCAAATAGATCCATTTTTCGAGACTAAAAGTGGAGTTCGACCGTAAATAAGTCCGTTGTGCTTACATTTTTGACGTAGCATGTCGAGATATGCATGTCGAAAGGGCGGGTGCCATTAGAAGGACAAGAGTTACATTTGTCCAAGTCCCACGCAATCTTTGCCGATTCCTATTTTTATCATCGATTTATCCTTTGTTGATTACGCGAGTGAGCTATTCTTATTTCTTTCAATTTGAATTAATTTTTGTAAATCACTTAAAATGGAACTTTATCTGTAGGTTCAATTCCAGCCCCCCACCCCTCTCTCCTGAGGAACAAAAACATTGAGCCCAACCTTATTGATGTCGAGACCAACAGGATGGGGGAAAAATAGTTTAAAAATGTCTCCTCCTTGGCGATTTAACTTTCTTGCTATAAAATTAGGTGACAAATAATATTTAGATTTAGAGTTTGAGAAATTAATTCTTAAGTATTCCTTAGCATCAAGAAGCTATGATCGTTTTCTTACACTGTGCGGCTAGGTTTTTTCTAATGAAGGATCTCCTTAGCGTCCAAGAGTAGTATAGTGTAGTTGAATTCTGAGAGTGAAAATAAATTATTATTATTGTTGTTTGTGTTTAGTTGTTATTTCTGTGCTTGTAGTCGTTAACGTCATATCACGCAACTGTTCTCCGCGGACGTTGTGTGACACGACCCAGATAACAGTCTTGTGCCCAGGCTCTCTTAACTTTCGGGCCGGTTTCCCGTCCACATTATGTTCTTTCTATCACCGAAACTAGTTTGCAATGAATATATTTATAAGGAACACGTTTCGCATAACACATAAAGTTGGTTCCAAAACAATCTCTATTGGTAATTAGCATTTTACAATAAAACTAACTTTTTCGTGTTCAAACGCAGTGTGAACGCATCAGAGTCGTAATCTCTTTTCCTAGTTCTTAGGCGTCGATATTTCGCGTACGTCGATCGTTTTCGGGTCACGTGGTCTGACGCGTTTCCTCTCCGAAACCTCACCGAAGTCCATTGATCGTGAAGACCTGGGAGAAAGCCGTATAGTAGTTGAGTGACTGGCATTGCCAGTCACTCAATGGGAATAATGTGCACTTCAAACCTGTAGTACCAGTTTGACCGTACCGTTTTTAGTGTCTTTCGAAAATATGCCCCGTTAATGTATCCTTTTAAGTGCCCTACCTCCACCTCTAGGCCAAATTTCAACACCACAAAGGGTGTTGACCAAGTGGCTAGTTTCAAGTCCCGCTCTTACCACTTGGCTGTTTCTCGGTAGACCCTAGTTCAACCCTTCGGCTTGCAAATATCCAACTGGTCTTACCACAAGCCCAAGTCAACCACGAATCAAGATTTTGATAACAAGCTCAGCTCGATCACGGCTCGGGCCATCTTGTAGTGTTACACAATGAGTGGAATATAGAATGTAAAGAATATAAAGCAGTTTTCAGCACTTAGGTTTTGATGGGTCATTATAATCACTCTTTATCACTTGATGCTACAATCGTGGAATCAAAAAACTGCCCAATCATTGATGAACACGGTGTTATCCTTTTTATTACCTTAGCAACAGTATGACCTGCTAAAAACACCCTTAGAGCTCAGTTTAGAGATTATAATTAAAAAAAGTTTCGTTTTTGAATTATAATCCCCTAAAACTGTAATTGGGGGTGTTTCTAGCAGGTCCTAATGTTGCTATGGTAGCGAAAAAGATAACATGTTGAACAATGATTGGGCAGTTTTTTGATACCACGTTTGTAGTCGTGGCACGTGATAAAGAATAATCTAACTGCTGGAAACTGTTATTAGCCTACAACCAATTAAAAAGGCGGTTTTTTTAATAGATGTAAATTGAAAAAAACACAACGTTCATCACGGTCAATCCTATAAAAATTTCCGGACTGCCGGGTATCTAGTTTTTTGAAAACAATTCCCGGCAACCGGATAGTTAGACACAACGATAATCAAAATCTCGTGTTGTTAACTGCTAAGAAATTAAAATCCATATTCATATTTTTTCTTAATTTCCTACAACGTATTTTTTTCCGGGACTCAATGATAAAAAAAGAACAAAAAACTGGACTGACTCGTGGTTTACTCGATGTTGACTCGTGACTCGCGGTTGACTTGGGCTCGGAGTGGGCTCGTGTTACGCTACAATTCAACTGGTCTGCCTAACTGCCTCGCTCGATTTTTAAGCTATGCCAGAGCTACTGGCGTATTGTCCACTATATAAATATTTAGAATATAATCCAAAGCAAATAAGCACGCCGATTGGTTTCAAACCGTGTTTCTATAAAACAGTTAGACTAGCTCGGGATTGCTGTCGCATGGTCGGACGGGAGTGAAGACATTTTGACGTTTTGTTAAATATAATTTTAAACGTTTCTATTTGAGCGTTTTTTCTTACAAACGTGGGAAGGATGGTTTTTCCTTTCACAATTCACTGTGCTGTCGTTACATGGCGGCTAAGGTGGGTCCGTATAGTTCGCACGCGCGCTGGGGACGAAAGCTAAAGTAATCTGCGCGCGCTCGAAGGAAAACGTCAGCAGTGTTTTTCGATATTTTAAGACCTCAACATAAGCAAAAAAAGCAAAACTGACAATTCATTTTCACGCGTTTCCTTTGGTGAAATTTCTTAAAATTGGTATAATGGTAATAAATATTTTTATTTAGTTGGAGACCGTTTTTCAGGGAAATTTATCTGGCCAGTTATTCAGAGGCGGTCAAAGACATAAATTTGCAAAATTCGAAAAAAAACTGCTTTTACAAACCCTATTTTATTCGTGTTTAAAATTCGTATCCCACCGGATTCGCTGTATTGTGTATTTTGGAAGATTTCAAACAGATTTAAAGAAACCAAAATAAAAACGGTAAAAAAAACATATGTTTTTGCATTTATTATTCTAGACTTGAAGCTACAATTTTAACAGAGATCATAGTAAAACGCTTTTTCGCCATTGCTTATAACATTTTGAAAAGGTGGAAAGGATTACAGTGAAATATATGACACTAGCGCGCGCAACACGATTCATGAATGATTTTTAACTGGGGATCAATCAGCTGTTGAGAAGTCTGGGGCCCAGAAACCGTTCTTGCATAATACTAATAAAACATTCAACATGTCTCCCGCGCGAACAAAGACTAAAATGAGAAGTGAGAGCCCCCAGTGTTTTACGTGAAAACAAATCGGGGTGGCGCACTCTTTGGGAACAAGTAATCGTGGCAATAGAATTAATATCCTTAAGTGTGCTTTTTGTTTAGCACTTGCCAAATATTGACTTTTTTTCTTGAATTCGTTACAATTTTGATTTGCATCGACGATTCTATTCATTGTGTTTAGAATTTTAATTAAGTCGAGTCGAGTGAAATTCTAAACTCCACAGTCCCTGAGTCCTTAGTGCGGCTTTCAGGGTTCCCGGAAGCGACAACTAGTCACGGACATCCAGACGTGTGGTGCGTTTTCATTGGTTTGCTATCATCACGTGGTATATTTGCACCAATCACAGTACACCACGCAGAAGGCCGGTGAAATCGTATTCATTCACATGGTTGCTTGTCACAGCGAGAAAGTGTTCATTCGAAGAGAGGTGTATCTGTTGTAGTTTGTGTTTTGTAAATTATGGCGCTTTGTCGTTTAGTTTTCCTAGCTCTAGTCTCTTGCATATTAGCAGAGGACCCGAAAATCTACTTCGTGGAAAAATTTGAAGGTATGAAGCAGTTAAAATCATTGTAATGTAATGCACAAATTTTGTCAATTTCATTTCCCATAGAGATTCGCTGTGCGAGCTTCTTTCAAACTTTACGTTTTAACTTCCAGACCAAAGTTACCAAGATAGATGGATTGAATCTACTTTCAAGGGAAGTGATGCCGGAAAATTCTTGTGGTCAGCTGGAAAATTCTACGGCGATGCCGACTTAGACAAAGGTAAAATTTTATTCTGCTTTGATTTGGTCGTTGCATTGTAGTAAAAAAAAACGATTTAAAATTGTCAATTTTGAGTTGTTCAGCTGCAATGCTGTTAGATTGAATTTGGCGAAAATTACGATAAACAGCGTCTCGTGCCGTGCAAATAGTTAATCAAACAAAATTTCGTTTCAACAGGTATTCAGACTAGTCAAGATGCGAAGTTCTACGGCATTTCTGCTAAGTTCGAAGAACCTTTCTCGAACGAAGACAAGACTCTTGTTATTCAGTTCCAAGTAAAACACGAACAAAATATTGACTGCGGTGGTGGTTACGTTAAGGTAAGCCTTAGACATGTTTGTTTTCATCCGAAATCTCGCATTTATTGTTTTGTAAAGACTGAGTGTTATTTTGTCTTCAACTACTAATGAATCTAAGCTACATTTCAGATCTTGCTGAATTTGTATATCTGCTTTGCCTTAACTTGATCCTGAAGGTATTTCTCTTGTCCATTTAATTTTCAGGTTTATGATAGCAAAGTTGACCAGAAAAGCATCCATGGAGATACCCCATACCATATCATGTTTGGTAGGTGATAAAACAAATTCTCTGTAGAATTCAGAGTTTTTAAAACCGTTACTTCAGTTGACTAGAATACATCTATTTTATGCTCATTTGCTATGTAACATTCTCCTATAGGACCTGATATCTGTGGACCTGGTACCAAAAAAGTGCATGTTATCTTCAACTATAAAGGAAAGAACTTGCTTACTAAGAAAGACATCAGATGCAAGGTAATGGAACTAAATAAAAGACAATAAGAAAAACATAAAGATAACTAAAGTCGCAAAACATCTTCAATGCTGATAAGAGATAAGAGTTATTTCAGCGAGATAATCTTCGTCTAAAGAAAAGAAAGCCTTTGTCTAAACATTTTTAAGTTTTGCCTAAAAAGTTCCTACATATTTTACGTAGCAAGAACTTATTCTGATTTCTGTAGCATTGAATGACTTAGAGTATTTCTGCTCCTCCCTCAACTGAATACACACCAGTCCATTACAGGGTCTTTCCCCTCCTATGCATTGAATTCACTCGTACCAATTTCCTCACTTGGGTGGAGAGAGGGAAACAATGTTGCCCAAGAACACAAAGCAGTGATGGCCCTGACCACGGTTTGAACCCTGACTGAATAATCACTGTTCCTTCTTAATGTGCCTCGGAGGACTGCCACTGTACCTTGCTAGTTCACGTAATCTAACAGAAACTGCAACATTTTTCCTCAGGATGACGAGTTCACACATCTTTACACACTCATCGTGAAACCTGATAACACCTATGAGGTTCGCATTGATGGCTCTAAAGTTGAAAGTGGCGACTTTGAATCAGACTGGGATTTCTTGCCGCCAAAGAAAATTAAGGATCCTGAGGCTAAGAAACCTGAAGATTGGGATGATAAGCCAAAGATTGATGATCCAGAAGACTCCAAACCTGAGGTATTTATTCTTAGTTTTGTTATTGTTTCCTTTCCTTTTTTTTTGCTACACCTTGAAGACTGGCTTTCAATTCAGTGTCGGGTGATCAGGCAGTTACTTTGCCTTTTGTTTTACCATGATTTGAGATTGGCTGGGTAGTTAAACTGGTAAGTAATTGGTTTGGTTTTGGTTTTCTGACAGTCATTTGAAAACCGCTCCATAGCACTCATAACCCCCTCAAAATTTATTAAACTTGTGTTTTCAACAAAATTTATTTAATCAACCTCAGCTACAGTGAGAGTTTATGTCTCAGGATGATGTATTCTATCAGGAACAGGGTTTACCCACATCTAAGAAGACCTTGACTTTGCAACAAATAGCTTTCCATAAAAACATCCGATTTTGACTTCATGTAAATATCCTTGTTCAATTCTGCAGGACTGGGACAAACCTCAGAACATCCCAGACCCAGACGCCAAAAAGCCTGATGACTGGGATGATGAAATTGATGG
>OMLO01004400.1_pt1 | contig 11783 bp, 3 predicted proteins | sample 1674811 | NCBI WGS metagenome assembly OMLO01 (sample SAMN06265003, study PRJEB25207) | coral metagenome | isolation source: Coral host | place: Mexico:La Bocana,Puerto Morelos, Mexico | collected 2008-11-13 | reverse complement strand
ACCGCTAGCCATGATAACCACAAAAAAATCACTTCATGGGTTTCCTTTGATTTCCCATGATGCCTATGGCGCTTCGCGAAGCTCCGCTAATATATCCTTCAAATTACGATGTATCTGCTGTTTTGTCAAAGATTAGTAATTTACCTTGAAATCTTTCCAGAAAGAAGTTGAATAAGAGCAATCATAAAAGAAATGCCGCATTGTTTCTGATTCACGTTTGCAGAAAGAACCTAGATAATCTGCAATGTACCCGATTTTATGTAATTTGGATTTCGTGTGAGTATAGAGTTGAATATTTTGAACTGCAAGGCCTTGACATATGGCTCAAAAGCAACTGAATGGGGAAGAAAAACCCTTTTTTAGTGCCTCATCAGTTAAATTAAATTCACATTTTAATTTTCTGGCGTTATTTGGAAGGCAAACCTTTTTACGGACTAAGAGAGTATTAGTCTTTTGATTTCTTTTTAGCTACAACAAAGAGGCCGCCGTAGTCAATTTGAAAGATGGATTTAGGACTGTACGATCTGGATTATGATAAGCAATCCTTAAATCGAACGGTACAGAGTGACGAAGTCCGGTCTATTCTAGAAAAGTTGTCTTCTGTGTGTGTTTTGCGATTCAGTAGCTCATAAGAATCGATGTTGTTAGATCAAAACGCAAGTCTCCCACTGTCTGAGTTCCATACTTCAAGTATCTTTTATAAAACACTGGTTTCTTGTTTATTTTTATTTTCTGGTTGTTCGAATTAGTTTCAACTGCATTATCTTTCCGAAGTTCAGACCACCATTTCAATAACTCTACGTAGAAATGAGAACTGATAGTTAAGTCTTTGACGTTATAATTGCAATTAAAAATAACCAGACCACCTGTTTCTTTTAGAAGATATTCTAAAAAAATTTTTCAAGCGCCAGAATTACGCCAAATGATTCTTTTAGGCCAGGCCGAGATGGAGGGATTTAATCATGCTCTCAATATCAATCGTTTTGATGCCTCCTTCTTTCATAATCATTCATCGCAGATTTTCTAGTTATTTTGCCTTTACTTTTCCATAAAATTTTTAAATGACTTAATTCTTTAATTGTATTTTTAGGGGTAGGTAACAAAGATAATATGTACACAGCCTTCGGTAGGAATAAAGATTTTATTATAGTCACCTTTCCGTAAGGACCAAATATTAATAATTTTTTTTTATCTTGTCAAGTTTTTCAGATACAGCTTATTTTTATCGCACGAGAACAAGATCCCTAGGGCTTTTATGGGATCTTGTGGCCATTTAATTCTAAGTAGTTTCATTTCACTTCCTTTTAAAGATCCTAACAATTTACCTTTAAACCTGATCCTTTTTTAAAATTGTCTAGCAATTAATAAAAGTTTGTAGGCCGACTCTGTATCAGAAAGAACCGCCGTTGTATCATCCGCATATTGAAATAATTTGGTCTCTTGTTTATCAATAACAATTCATTTTATTTCCACGTTTTCCCTATGGCAATTTTCGTCTGCCTTTGTAATCAGCAACACGTTGAGTTGCTTTAATCTCAGAGGCCGAGGTTTAGCTGGTAGGTCAGTCCACCCGTATCCCAGAGGTCATGGATTCGAATCCCGTTCAAACTTGATTTTTTTTCGTTCTTTTCACAGCTGTTTTTAAAACTTGTGTATATCACCGCAATGATCATTGATGTCTTCACATCTTTCTCCGCATATTTGACATTCATATATTCTTTTGCATTCTTCACCACGTACGGGTACGTACGACAGCGTGACCAGCTCCTAATTGGCTTGATAGCTCAGTTGGAAGAGCACAAAAATAATGACAATGACAAAAAAAAACTTAAAATACCTTTAACAGAAGGCAACCATGGATTTTAGCCTGATCTTGAGTAAAAAAAGAAAAAAACAGCTAAGTGCAAGTAACAATTGTAGATAGAAAGCAACTAAAAATTAAACAAAAGTTACAAAACAGCAGTGCACCGGTATTGCAAAGCTCATGGGTTCAAATCCCGTTTAATTCTTTTCAGGCTGTAATTTCACTGTTGTTTAAGTTGTGTTTAATATGTAACTGCGATAATTATTGATGTCTTCCTCCGACGTTCAAAGTACACGATCTTTTATACATTCTCTTGCATTCTTCATCATCTACGGGTACATTACGAACGCACAGCGTGACCAGCTCTAGGTTGGCTTGATAGCACAGTTGGTAGAGCAGTGCACCTGTATTGTAGAGGTCATCAGTTGTATTCAAGTTCACAGCCTGAATTTTTTTCAGGCCTTCATGATTTCACTGCTGTTTAAGTTGTATATGTAAAACCGCGGTAATTATTCATGTCTTCTTATCTTTCTCCGCAGTTCAAATATATGATCTTTCATGTATTTACTCTGCCAATATTCTCCCGCAGAAAGAAAAACCGGAAAGAGATTAACTGCAATTCACAAATCACGATACTTTGCTTAATCTTTTCGTCAATAAAATCCTTTTTATAAATAACCAAAATGCCTTATTGCTTTACTTCAGTGCCCTTCCATTTTCCTTGATACCAAAGTTCGAAATTCCAATTCAATGCAGAGGCAGTGGACAAACAGCCACTTTGTGGAGTTCCGACTGAGAATTCCCAGTTATCTATTTGAAAATGAACGACCTAGATAATTAAGAAATACAGAATATTTTCCGTGTTTCTATGGTGTTAAAAAGGAAAGAGGGTTTAACATTTTGGGGAAGTAGAAGTACTTTGGCAACTAAATCCTCGGGTGAGTGATGTTGTTTTCAGAGCTGTTTCGAGTTCTCCCAAAATTTTCAGTTTTTTTTTAAGAAGGGAAGGGAAATCACTCATCGCAAAACAATTTCTCATAACTGCAATTGAATTTCAAATCAATCTTATTCAGAAATTCCTTATTGTGTAGGACTGAGACGCTTCGTATCCTTTGTTAAGAACAGTTGAACATCAATGGTGTAAATAACTCAAATAAATATTTGTTTGTTTTTCAGACCAGTTGTTTAAGAAGCGTTACGAGAGGGTCAAGTACTAGGATGAATGGAAAGATTGTGATTACGCTCACAAGATCGATAGTTATGGAAACGGCTGTAACTGCATATTCGTTGTTTGCACCGGAACACAGCAATGCTCTAGCCTATCGGGGTTGTTTTGTCGATTCTTGCATAACAATGTTAATGTTAATGATATGACCAGGCAAGATTGTGCTTGTACATTTCTCTAATATAAGATACTTTGATATCACATTGTGACAAAGCGTTTGAGTACATTATGTCAATCATTATCGCTTTCGTTTTAGTTTGCATAAGCTTTTGAAATCCTGTATGTATTTATGGTCATGCAAAGGTACTTGTTGGTGGTGCTGTTGTTGTCTTAATGTAAGTGTATCACAAAGAATGTTAAAAACTGGATCAGTGGAAAATGCGAATCAAGAGTTTTCATTGGTTTTGCCATCACAGTATAATATATAGATTTAGCCAAGCCTAAAAGCGGATCTCCTCAGTTGTTGTAACACTGCACTCTTTTTATTCATAAGTTTATTAGAATACGTATAATTTTTGAAGAATAATCCCGAGAATGAGTAATTTTGAATAAAAATGTCTGTTCGGAATGTGTAAATACAATACAATACAATACAATTATATATTTTAACTAAAGCAGATGAAATTCTCCTTTCTCGAAACGGAAAAAAAAACAAAAAGTAAGTAGTTTGAAAGTGAAAGTAGTTTGAGGCACCCGTTTTAATGCAGCAGTCTACGTCCCAAATATTTCTCCCTTCAATGTGAAAGTAATCCTGATTAACAAGACCCACGATACAATCATATGACTGGAAGAACAGGGAAGCACAAAAGTGGTGAACATGGCTCCTTAGAAGAAGGGTAGTCAGATTCAAAGCGAACCAACATGGGGGATGTCAAAGACGAAACCTTCGTAACAGATTCTTCGGCCACCTAAGACACACCACAGAGAACCCAGTTAACGGGACTTAAGAGAGATGTTGGTGAATAACTGTGAATGTAAAGATAACAGTCAATAATATTCCACTGGAAATAATAAAATCAGCGAAAACGTAAAAGAACTAAAATCTCGCACTGTAAACAAAGAGCAAAATGAAATTGTCGACCTCAAGTTCAGTTCAAAATTCTACTCTGAAATTCAAAATAATGTCCCCGCAACAGAAACCTCACCAACAGTCAGTTGACCAAATTTCTCAGCTGATTATTGATTACTCATAACAAAATTCCACCCTAGAATTCTCTAGAAATCAGAACTGATTTTTCGGTTTTTTAAAATGGGTCCTCTTCCTCAGAAATATAAAGAATGTAAGTCAGCAATGAATGAGCGTTGAGGAGGGGAGCTCACTACTGTACCGGCACTACCTGACCTGAGTGTTTACCGCTCATGATATTCAACAGACACCGGCGTTGTGTCGGGTAGCCCAACAGCTAATAAATAATTCGTTCACTATATCCTGATGTTTTTTGAAGCAACTCGCTATACCAGTTTATTCGATGTGGGCAAAGCCGATCCGATATCTTAGCTCAATTTTTGCGCCCTTTCTTGAGCTAATATGGTAAATGGCGAAATAGTGGAATACTCATCCAAGTTTCGCATGTTACGGCCCCGTTTTGGCCAGTACATCGTCAATCTGGTCACGTTACGGATACCGTACAGTGAGAAGACGGGGTTTTTAAACAGCCTGTTCCCACGATTAACGTTTTATAATGTGTAAGCACTTGCTTCTGGTGAAAAAATACAATGGGATATTGGAGTAATTCAAAGCAGAGATGAAGAAGGTAAAGGTTCATGACAGCCTTTTTTTGCATCGCATTAAATATTTTCGCTCCCGCGCGATTGGCCTAAACGGGTCACGTGACTGAATAGTTCACGGTAAGATGGACAGTCAGAGTATTTATGCAGCCAACCCAAGTGTGACCCACAAAAGGTGGTATTTTTTTCTGTGTTTGGTCAGTGATCACGCGTACAAAAATTTTTATTCTCAGATTGCCACATAGACTTAGTGTTCTGAATGAAGATTTGAAATATTGCTTTTGAACTCTTAATTACCGGCACGATAAAGTTAAAATAATAGTAAAAAACAGTAGAGAGTTAACAATTAAGGTGATGAGATGACTAGCTTGCTCGCTATAGGATGTCTCACGTCTAAATTATCAACGGGATTCTGATCGACATGGTTGACACAGGCGTCGCGTTTCTAAATTAAATTCCCTGACTTTTCCCTGAAAAGAAAATAAATAAATAAGACTTCCCTGACAAAGAAAATGTCAGATTTAGTAGTGACTTCTGGCTTCAATTTATACAGCCGTCCTTTCTATCCCTCTATGGCAACTAATAAGTTTCGAACAAATTTTCCTTCTCCACTAAGAAAAAAATATAGTTGAGATCACAATGACACAAATGTTTCTTCCGGTCTTTAACACTATTAAATCAGCTGTGTTACATTGTTTTAATGTTCCCTGACTTTTCTTTAAAATATCGATTTTCCCTGACCACTTCCTGATCTGTGGCAACCATGCTAATGGGCTCTGGAACTCTGTGCATGCAGTTCTCTTACTATAAGGGAAGACGGTGTACAGTGAATGAGAGTCTTGGTGACAAACTAGAGCGACAACAGGGCAATAACTAGGGCTATTGCACGCCTGCCTAAATTCCTAGATAGAGTATCAAATGATCTTTTCGAGCATTTCGGAGCGGCGCTTTTCAGTTTTGCGAACACGAGCAGTGATCAAATTTGTCTCGCGAACAGCGAGCACTTTACAAAACACAGGTGTCGAACAGGGAGCACTTCGTGAATTTTCGCTAGCCGGAATCCATTTCGTATCTATTTTATTTGTTTTGTGCCAAGTGATCGAAAACAAGACGACAAGTTTGATCGTGGTTGAACCCATCCCAGCAGCTTACAGCCAATTATGCCTTGTTTGATACCAAACTTATTTACGTGAGTCGGTGTGTGGGAGCAATCATCTAATTTTCGTGAGCAATTCGAGCAAAGGCTAAATTTTGCGAGCAATTTTAAATTGAATGTGACCATTCTATACCAGTCCAGATGGAGATGGGATTAGACCAATGCCTGGTCTAAAATTTTATTAGGCTGTCAATACACACTACTGAGCGGAGAGGTTAGGATGACAAGAACGAACATCAGTAATAATGACAAGATTCGGTTAATTTCTTTCATGCTCGATGGTAAATTATTAAAAACTTGAGCTCCGAAATAGTAACAGCTTCTCTTCGCCGTTTCTGTAGAAACCTCAGGGACCAAGATGTTGAGACCATCACGCCTAGTGGAATAACTGCGCGACGTTTTGACAAAATATTCCTTGAAAAGATCTGGAGCATTGCTATTGACAACTTTTATTTAAATACCGTCAAAAGCTACAATATGCGTATTAGAACGGGCCTTAAGTGACATCCAGTTTAATTGTCGTAGCAAGTGCTCGTGGCTGATGCTACTCTCCTTTAAAATAATTCCAGCAGCTCTCGTTTGTCAATTGCTTTAATACCTTATATCTCGCAGGTGGTAAGTTGCTTCAAACAAATTGGTATAATCGTCATAGCTGAAAAGATCGTTGCAGCTTCATGGACCCAATCTCTCACTTAGGGAGAGAATGTAGTATTTCAAATCGCACGTAATGAAATTTGTAGGCGTTTTTCATGCATTGTGATTGGTTAACTGTTTAGGAGATAGTTGCCTCGGTTACCGTAGCCGTATTACAAACAGGAACTTAAAACTGGGAAGGAAACTCTAGTGAGAACGTCTTCAACCAGAGATCTGATGAACAGCTCTACAGCTTGGTAAGTGCGTTATCGATCTTGGTAGACTTTTTTTTTTAGCTTTGGCGGTTGTTTTCCTCATTTCAGACCATGTGATGATACTCGAGAATTCTCGCTTTCAAATTTTCAAATGAATGAATAATTTTTAGAAAGATAAAAGGACAATTCTTTTTAAAGAATATCACGTGGTCCATAATGGATAAAACAAAGTACCCAAGCCAGTCTTCTTCCTATAAGACATCAACGCCAAGCAACCGAATTCAGAGCGGTTGTCCGGAGAACGTCAGTCACAACGTGGAATTTGTTCTTGTTTCAAGTTTGAATTCAAACACCGCCTGATAAACTAGGTTTCGTCAAGTGAAAGATGTCAACTAAAATTCATTGTTTTTCAATCGGCGCTTGGTCTTCGGCGGCGTCATCAAGTGGCCTCTACGCGCATCTTATCCTTTCTTGTGAAAAAAGAAAAATCAGGAAAGCGTTCCTCGTTCCAACTTCGATTTGACGCAGATAGTCATTTTGACAGGAAACATAAAATTGTTTGCTTTTCAAATTTGAATTCCCAATTCTTGTGTCCAGACTGTCACCTGCATGGTTTGCACCTTAAATTTATTAGCATTCTCTAAAATTTATGGAAAATACAATCCCAGACAACATGAACATCTATTATCCTGTATGAGACAGTCTGTTAAATTTCAGGGTGTTTGTATTTCATATTTCATATTTTTCTTCACGCCGGTTTACTCTCAGAAAACGTTCATTCAGTAACCATCGTTATAACTGAACATAACAATTAGCCACCATTTGGGAGAGATTAATTTCAACTGATTATTCAGCATCTTAGTTCCAAGAAAACAACCTAACTTGAGCATTTTGTCTCCATGCACTTTTTCAAAGTTTGACGAAACCATTAGGGAACTATTTTTTTTAAAGTGTCTATGCTATTAGCCCCAAATTACCGAACACGGGAGATTAATAGCGGCGTGGTTTTCCAGATGTCTCCTTACGCTTCCTATTATGTAAACACTTGAGAGGGAACACAAATTTGTCAATGACGCCGATGGGGAAAAAAATAGTTGCCGGTAATAAGAACGCCCGATGAAAAACCAGAATAAAAAACATACGCTATTAATTTCGGGCCAAAATGGACAAAATCTATACGTGCCCTTTATAGACAAAAACAGCTCAAAAACCATAATCTTTGGGACCAGAGATACATATATATAGCCCATATAAGGAAGATGCCACGCCCCCCCACCCCCCCCCCCCCCCCACAAAAAAAATGACTAAGTTTATCGCTATCTTCATCGACAGAATGATCGCTGTTGCGGAACGGAGGAGGTGTTAACAACGGTGACAGGAATAAGAAACTTGGTAGTGTTGAGTATCACGTCTTTCGTTGTTCTTGTTCTTTTTCTATAAACATAAGGATTTCAGACTCCACTTTATACAACTAGTATTTTTTTTTTAGTTTTTTTTTCAGCGAGTTATTCTCAGGATACAAAACTGAAAAAGCGTCGAAGAACATTCTTTCAACGGAAAAGAAATGGAGAATGCTACAGCGCTTCCAGTACGACAAAGAGTTCCACTCGACCGATCACGCGCGTCTGATGAAGTAAAAGTGATTTCGCTAATTCTTAAAGCGATTCTGATAGTCCCTACCGTATTTGGCAACACTCTCGTATTCAGAGCGGTTTATAAATTTCCAAGCCTGCGAACTGCATCCAACATTATTTTGGTGAGCTTGTCTGCAGCTGACAGCTTGACGGTGTTGCCCTTCATACTTCATATCAGCTTCATCGCTCTCAGCTTTGAAAAGAGCGGTACATCTACAAACAACCAGTGGCTGTGTAAAGCAAGTGCGTGGTTAAGCCTTGTGCTTGCGTCTGTCATCATTCTCCACCTAGCTTTAATCAGCGTGGAGCGCCTCATTGCCGTTAAGTACCCCCTGAGATATTACACGATTGTTACGAATCGCCGAGTGGTGATCGCCTCCATCACAATGTGGCTGTGGGCTGCTGCTGTTACCCTCTTGTTTCCTCAGGTTCTCAGAGCGGACAGCAGCGGCAACGCTTACGAAAGGCTTTACAGAGCTTTCCATCCATGCTTCAAAGACCAGGTACGGGCACCACGCCGGGGCTCGAAAACGCCATCTTCAGCTAGAGATTCGTATCAAATCTTCATGGTGATTTCTCTGCTTGCTATCCCCATTTTCATCATACTGTCTTCCTACGGGTATGTCTTCGTCGTGGCTCGTAAGCACAGAAAACAGATACGAGAGCAACAGGGAGAGGAGCAGAGTGTCTCCACCTGGAAGAGTGAGCTGAAAGGTGCCTACACCCTCGGCATTGTAGTGGCAGTGTGCCTCTCAAGTTTCCTCCCGTTGCTAGTGGTCACAAGCTGTCGTGTCTTTGGATCGCGGCACCTCGTACGCAGCCTTGGGAAGGGTCTCAAGTTTATCGTTTACGACCTGGCTCTTGGTCTAAACGCCTGCCTCAACCCTCTCATCTACGCTTGGAGACACGAGAAATTCAAAAATGCATTTCGCCAGCTCCTGAAGTGCGCTTAGCAGGTATCTCGCTTTGCGCGAAGGTGACGGCAAACTAAGTTGCTAAATAACAAAGTCAACTGGAAGGAGCATAGTTAACTTCGCAATCGAAGCGACCAAACTGACAAATAAAGTTTCTTAAAAGATCACAGTAACCCCCTGTAACTGAAGAAGGCACAGTTGGCTAGAATAAATAGTTTCAGTTGCTATACGTAAAAACGACAGGTCTTCTTTGATTTTGTTAATAACCATTAAGTGTTAGATCGACTGTGCCGTGTCCTTGAGGATCGTACTCTCACCAAGTGCGCTTTACACGGCTAGATTGTAGAACTTACAGTCATACAATTGCTGCAAAGGGTATTATTTAAGCGCACAAATACAGCAGTATTTTCATAAATAGCAATTTTTTTTCCAGTAATACGAAAAAAACCCGATGTTTACAATTCGTTGCGCTAATAAATACAAGAGTGAATCGACTAATTGCAAAAATACAACAGAAATTAGTCAGATTAGCCAAGCATGTTCTTTAAATCCGGTGATCCCTTTAATGGATTAAATATTGCTACTGTTAAAGTCCTTGTGAATTAAAAAAAGTTAATAGAGTGCAACAAATGCTTTATTTTACTGGCTTTTCCTATTAACCCAAGCGCTGATGGTTTTGTCGGGAGCTTTTACGCGGTTCAACTGTCGTATTTAATATAGGCGTGGCACTTCACTATACAACGACACCAATTTTCTCAAGATTTAGAAGGCATTTTGAGTCAAAAAGTGAGATACCCTAATTCCCTACCTGTTTTTCACATGATTGAAACCGAATTCTACATGTATTAAAATAATATTTTTTTTCTAAATTATAAAAATAAGCTTCTTATACATAAGAACTTAAGCAGCTGCTCAAAACATGGCAATTAAAATTAGCATCAGCTTGCACGCCGAAAAACAATTAATCTGCCTCCACAATAAATGGCGTTTGTTCAGCAAATTTGCATTTGTGGTTTGTCTTCGACATTTTTCCCTTATGTGAAAAAAACACAATAGATATTTTTATTAGTCCAGAGCGGATTAATCTTAATTTACGATTTGCACATTCAAAGGAAGCACAACTAAGAGTCTTAACTATTACGCACTGAAGTTCACAGAAGGCCGCTGACATCTTGAAAGAGAAAATTTCGGTTTCATTTTTAAGTGGATAACGCGCTCTTTGCGGACTGGATTCCATGCCGGAAAATAGCCCCTTACCACGAGAAAGTGTTAAAAACAAGTTAAATAAGGGTGTAAAATTTCAAAGAGTGCAAATTATGAGCGGAGATTCCCATTACGAGAAAACGAAATTTAATACTAGTTACATCAGACTGATGCTGACTAAAATTTTCGACGTAAATTTAAAAAAAAAATGGGATCATAGTAAAATTCATCTTATTCTCTAAGCTTTATTTCATTTTCCCGTGCAGAAAAATTATGATTCTTTTCGACCTTTTAAATAAGAAAAATAAACAACCATCTGGAACTCGCTACTATTTATATTCTTAGATATTTTAATATATTTTTTTGCTCTACGTGCCCTCATTAACCCATGCGTGCAGTACCAGTCTGTTTGTTCGGCGGAAGCGTCAACTGCGGTATGTTCGTCATTCCTTGCTTGAGTTAAGTCTTCATAACGAAAATTTTATTATTTCAGTTTTCATGAGAGAAATTGAGCTTCACCTCTAAGTAGTTTTCGAATATAAACAAAAACATTTTTGACAGGATCATTGACACAGCCGTCGAAAACGCAAATTATAGGCATAAAAGGGAACAAATTAATTCATACTCATTGTGGAAGAGAAAATTTTTATCGACAAAACAAACAAAAACAACAGTTGGATGTCACTGTGTACCGGCGATCTGTCGAGGTAAAGTTTATACCCAATTGTTAAATGCTGAAAAAACATAAATTAAAAATGCCTTTAGTTCTTAAGTTCTTGTCCAAGAGATCTATTTATATTTCTACTGCCGAGTAACAAACCCAACGTTAAGCCGCTCAATTCTTGGTTTTCATGTGCCGTTATCATTTTCCAAAATAAAAAAAAACATCAATCCTTTGACAGTAAGATTCACGTTTTGCAACGTTTAAGCCCGAGAGGTTACCTCATTACTTAACAGAGAACCTTTGAATTTCCAAGTTTGTGCGTTGAAATGGCGTCCCTTTAAGGCTTTCGAGTATGTCAAAAGATGAGTTGTTGCTCAAGTTTTGGCAAACTAAACAGTTCTTGCCGGCTCTAGAAGGAGTATTAATTCCGATGATTCGGAGTTCTAGAGTAATAACATTTCGTTTCGATGGCAGAACTCAATGACAGATGTTTCTGTTACTTAACGGCCGCCACGTTGGTTCCCATATGGATACACCCCTCTGTAACAGACCCAGCGGAACCCGACCCAGTGGATTATTCTCCCCTACCCAGTGAAAATTTAGCCTC
>OMLO01004399.1_pt1 | contig 11783 bp, 4 predicted proteins | sample 1674811 | NCBI WGS metagenome assembly OMLO01 (sample SAMN06265003, study PRJEB25207) | coral metagenome | isolation source: Coral host | place: Mexico:La Bocana,Puerto Morelos, Mexico | collected 2008-11-13 | reverse complement strand
TCCATAAACACGCAAAAAAAGAACTTGGCCAATATCCAGCCATCTTGACCTCACGCTTGGTCAATAACCCATATATACTTACATGTATTTCCCGCCATTTTTGTACCGCGGCTGTCACAGCGTTTCAATACCTTGTTTCCCGCAATTTGCTTCGCGACTTATCGCGGTCGTCATTTGTTTTTCGCCATTTTGCGTCGCTGTACACTGCGACCGTCACAAGCTCCGCCTAGAAACCTCGGCGTGGAATAAACATACATTATTGGAAATGAAAGTTTTGCCAGGCAATATTAGAAGAATAGGTGGATATCTAAAGGATGTACGCGCTGCAAATGGTTTTATCTCTTTGTAGAAACTTTTTCAACATATTCTTGGTTTAATCAGTTTAATGTTCTAACTCGTGTTTAATTTGTCTTTCTTTCAGTATGGTTTCCAAATTCAACCACTCCCATACAGTTGGAGATGTCCGACGATTTATCTGTGCGTATCCTTTTACCTCCTAAAAAAGTACGAAGCTCAAAAAACTAATTCTCCTCACAGGTGGTCGCACATTTTCCCCTGATTTGGTAAGGAGAAATTAGATTTCATTCGTCCGAACGGTTTAGAATGGGCAAGAGTAAAACGGTGTAAATAAATTGTCCTTTTCGCACACAACTCTTCATATTTTACGTAACATTATTGTCGAACGTAGAAAGCGTTTCAAATTCAAAGTGTGAATCTCGTGAATTTCTTAAGTTTTTAATATAGGAGAACTTCATTTGAGCGTTTATAAGATTGCCGCCGTATTGGTGTTTCCCAAACGAAAAGAAGTATTACGTGAGAAAAGAGCGGATTTCCGAAAAGAAATTTCATTGATTAGCGTACCCAAATCCGTAATAAGCCAATCAGAAGCCGTGTCTACTGTCCTGATGTCCTGAGATATCAAGTCACTGACTTACGATCTCATGGTCACTACACCGAATCTGGGTACGGTGAATAAATAATCGTTTCTTTTTTGGTACGCTTTGTGGGCATATCAGGCTCACTCAGTCCCACTGTGGGTACACTCGACTATGTCTACTCTTTGTGGGCATATCAGGCTCACTTGGTCCCACTGTGGGTATACTTGATTATGTCTTGCCAAAATACGAACCATGGCTTGATCAAACTCGCCTGATATGCCGCTGACGCTTACCAATTCTTGACATCTTGTAAGGACTAGCTAGCTTTCGTCGTTTTTAGAAAATTCGCATTTGCAACACGAACGAGAAAGACGGAAATGGCGATGTCAACAATCGCATTTTATAGTACCAACAAAACTACAAAAGTGACTGAGGCACTGCTCGATGCTAAACCTGCAGTACAAACTATTTTTAATTACTTTCTGAGAAGTCTGAAAAAGCTGGACCACCAACTTACAACATCTCTTAACAGATGTCGATGCTACAGCTTACTTTTGATCTCAGTTAATTTTTGATTTTAACTGTATCGGTAACGGTGTCGCTACTCTTTTTTTTCAAAGAGTTTTTTCTTAGTCAATACTTATTATTGCATGCAGCCAATACCCGCACGACAAAAGGACCAATGAATTAAAAAGGACCAGAATTTTAACACCAGACACATTTCAGTTAATTCTGAAGATGACTTCCGCTCAGGTTGTCAGTGAAACGTCGGCCATCAATAACAGTTTTCAAATGTCCCCTCAGCCAGACGATCACACTATACGGACAGCTGCTAAACCTAGGTTTCAAACCATTCAGTATTTATATCGGGGAGCTAAATATAAAACCGAGACTTATGCCTAATTTGCTAGTCAGTTAAGATGCACTGCGTCTTTCGTTATTTGGCCTTAACTAAGCCCACTGGACGTACAGCTCAAGGCCCCAAATGGCAGGAATGAACTTTGTTCTTATGACAACGTTTCCAAACAAAGAACTTAAAGATGATACCGAGGAACTGTCTGAAGCAAACCTTTTAAATGCTGTAATTGTTCAGCGGCTCAAGTGAGTGAAAACTGGGACCTGGTTGTTGGTGACGAACGATGAAGTCTGGTTTTGAATCAAAATGCACGCGACACGCATGTGATTCGAAACACGTGAGTCCGATTTTGAATTCAGTCTTCTTATTGGTTGTAAAAAGTGGAGTCGAACTCCTGGACTGCATTTGAAGGGCTTTATGACGTTTGTGACTTTTTATTGCCCTTCAGCTATTACTGAAAAGAATTTATTATAAATAGGCTTCTTTGAGAAGTGCTTCTAGGAAAGTATCTCCTATAAAATAAAATTGCCGTCGTGTAGCTAATGTTAAGTTGTGTACCGTTCTGTGTTCAAGCTTCCGAAATTTAGTTGTTCGTGTTGACAATGTCCTGTTGTACTTAAAATTTCCTCCCAGCAGTCAGCAAAGTGGGTAGAAAGTGTTTCAATACCCTTTTGCTGATGTGTTTCTCTTAAATAGTGCGTTGTTTACGTTGCGCGTGTAAGATGCGTGCTGTTCACGTTTTTCAGCGTCACCTTCGTCTTGGTGTGTTGGACTCGCGTTGACTTTCTAAACCTCAAGGTAGTTGATGTGGTATTAGTTGAAACGATCCTACAGCACATTCGTCGACGTACTCAAACGATAAGTGCTGTCAAGTAGTACTTTCATGTGGTTCTAATAGTTTTTTGGGAGCTCGGGGTTCGGCTTCTAATTCTTGATTTTGACCACTTTTGGGAGTTAAAAGATCAAGAAACTCGGACTGGAGAGAACTGCGAAAGTAAAATCCCAAGTATGAGAGTTGTAAGTATGGGAGAGAAAATGACTTAATATAGACTGTCTGGGAAGAGAACGCCGATGAATTACTGCGTAAGAAAAAAAGCGAGGACACTTGCTAGACATGGCGGATTAATGACTAGGGACAAGTTGTATTAGCAAACAAAAAAGCAGACGACTTTGTCTTCATTTTGTTACGGTTTATTCGCCTAAGTTTGATATAAATGCAGGTACATTTCGCTTTCTTAGCAGCATTTTCTGTTCGGTTTCACTTGAAATCAAGAAAAAATGGGCTGAACTTCCTTCGTAAGATTTATTGTTATTTCCTGAGTGCTTTGTTAAAAACCGTTTTATTACACTCCCTCTTCCTTATTTCGTTTAATTAGGACTGGGCCATTTGGCAGCTAATTTTCCATTTAACGCTTCAGCGCACATCCTTGCTAGTAGAGTCTTCCTTTTGGAAAGAGAAAGTGAAGACGATTTGCGCTGATTGCGGAATGTGAAACGAAACGTTCGCTTTCATCTCGCTGAAGGAAGTAGTTGACTTCATAAAGGGGTTCGAACCTTTCAGAAAACGAGATAATAGGAGTTATTTTAATGAATTCTTGGAAGCAAAGCCTCTCGTCTCTCTAGCTAAATCATCCTTCAGATTTAAGACACCAGTATCTGAGCAAGTAGTTTTGATTTATTTAAATACAAAACTTGCCTTTTTTTTAGCGCGTGCTCGCGTGTTTCATTTTCATCAGATGCGTGTTTAATTTGGCCGGAATAACCTCAGCGTACGTGAAAAATGAGCTTTCGTCTACTTGCTTTCTGTAAAGGAAGTTTAAATACGCTCGTAGCAGTTTCTGGATATTTACAAAATCTTGTTGGGTTGCTCAAGCTTTGACAAACTATACCTTTTGTAAATTCTTCTCTTCTCTGTCACACTCACTCAGAGGCGCGCGCTTTCGTTTACAGCTCAGCGGCGTCCTATATATTTTTGAATTTGACTGGTTTTCTGTAGATAAACTCTAAAATTATACTTAAAATCAATCCGGACAACATCGTCATAGTGAACGACCAAGCTTGAAAGGTTTGTCGATCTCAACTGAATTTGCAGGATTGTAACAGAGTTTTTTTGTTTTTTTTTTCTGCGACTTTAATTCTTCGGTGTGTCCTTGCATGCGCGAATTTTTCCAATCTATCTCGGCTGCTCGGGCTCTGTGTTCTTTCTTCCTGCAAATACGAAACGAAAGAGAAATGCTCAGCAAGATAAAAGCTTTCTGATGTCGCGGTTTTAATAGCGAAAACTTGTTTACTCTTCTCACGAGATAATGTGTAATAAATGGGAGTATTAATATTTTGTACTCTCAGAATTTTCCCAGGGTGCTATGAGAATGTCTAATTGCATTATACCTCCTTTTCTCTTCATCGCCAAACTTGATAACCCTTGAAGAGCCAGCCCTTCACGTGTGGAAAAGAGCTTTTTTTTTCTTACGCACAGATTTTGAAAACAACCCCTTAATTTCTTTGAGGAGTGATATGTAAATTGTAGATTTTATTTTAATAAGTTGAAAGGTTATAATATAATATTGGAATATTTATTTCCATGTTCGAGGATTGAAATACGTCCTTAGCCAGAATTGGTTACTTAGAGACGGGAATGACCATGGTTAAATGTTCCTTGGATTTGAAAGAAATAGCTTGAAAACTTGTCAGAGCGGGGATTTCAAGCTAGCTTTTAAGCTCGGGGCCATTTGGGAGAGTATGGAGGGTGATTTATCTCCAGCGCAAGGGAACTATATTTTGCACCAAAAGCCAGGTGCTGCTCGCCTCAAAGGGACATATGTTGTTTTTTAAAGTGCAGCTGCAGCTTCCAACCCAACTACCGGATGAAGAAAACGATTCACCCGATTTTTCTCCCCGAAATTTCACTTTCTAACACGGAAACCCGCGATCTTGACTCGTTTTAACCATGCGCAAAGCGTCCAGCTTTCAACTTTTCAAACAGCAAAAAGAAAAACACAGATTTCTGCAGACTTACTTGAAAATTTTCGGCGCGCTGGAAGAGTGTGTCTCTGGGTTTTAATCATATATGAAGCCAAACGTTGTCTTTTTTGCCTGAGAACTTTTGGTCGTCTCTCGCTGTCTGTCCGCTGTCCGGTTCCTTCGCCGTCGTTGTCTGTGAGAGAGAAAAAAATTTACTCAAGTTTAAAATGTGCGCTCAATTCACTACACTGGAGTTCCGGCAAATTTTTCAGTTTCAAACCTACTTTCGTTGGGTTCTTCAAAACGCGAACTCAGTGTAGCCTGTAGATATGCGATATATTTTATCGCTTCCTCGATAACTTCGATCTGAAAAACACAAGAATACAACGATTTACCTTTTGGAATTTTTCTAAGCCCTGGTCGCCGGCAATCAGTGGCTTGCTATAAAGTATCGTACCTTAGAAACACGAGGCCGTGATGCTGTAGATGGAACAAGTGATCGTAGCCGTGAATATTCCAGCGACTTCATCTCCTTCTTGTAGTTTCGAACACATTTCTTCATCTCGCGACTTCTTGAGTCCTGGAGTTGTTTTTCTTCGCTGCTCCCACTGCTAAACATTTTACGAAATCTGCAGGACTGTACGTGGAAATAGTCAGACGTAAATAATCTTTACCGGTTAACCGAGAAATCGAGAGCTATTATTCGCATTCACGCTTGGAAAATGAACTGATCACGTAGAGTCTGTGAAGATTAAAGCAGATATTTACCTCTAGAATTTCGTCGGTGAGTTTTTTTTTTCAAGCGCAGTAGCGTATTTCTTGTGCGGCCGTTGTTTCACTCACAAGCGAATGAGTGAAAGGCCCTCCTTTCTGGCGCTAACTATAAATTACCAACATTACAATAGCACAATTCACCTGTAACGGCCGACAAGACAATGAACCATAAACACAACTGTTTTGCGCCAATCACATCGCGCGCTCGCCCGGTTAACAATTAAATGTCTCTGCGTGCCGACCAATGAGCATCGAGGACATCACACTACCGAACTACTGGTACGGTAGTTAATGAAGTTAAGTGAAATTTTTTTTCATTCTTGGCGGTTTTTTTTCTTTCTGTTTTGAGTTTTAAGAAACACTCACACAGATGAAGGTTATTTTGACATCGTTTTCAAACGCAAAGCATTGCGTTACCTTAAGCAGTCGATAGCTTAGTGTGGGTTTATGACAAGATAAGAATCGTTGAAGAGAATTGAAAGAGAAATGTGTTAGCTGTGTTGAGATTCCATTCAGCAGTTGAACGTTACCTAGTGCCACAAAAACACTTCTAGTTTTTATTATATTCCACACATTGAGATGGGCGATCTTTCGTTTCCATAGCTTTCTCGCTTTCAATTTCGAGAAGAAAATATATTAACATTGCAATAGCCAGGCCAAATTGCTTGCTAAAATTAAACTTTCATAAGCTCTCCTTTCACTCCGTGGTCGAATATGCTAGTGGATCTACATATATGTCAGTACAGCTGTTTTGCTGTTTTTTTCAAATCGCTTAGTCCATACTAAAAACTAAAAACCCAGTGAAACCAGTGTAAAATAGAAAAGATAATGTTAAGCGCGTGTAGCTTAACACTCTTGTGTCTTCCTGTGTTCCGTTTTTCGAAAAGTCGACGGTATTTTTTTTTACGACAGTACTTTTATTTTGCTACAGTTTTAAAACACGTGGTTTTGTCCAGCTGCATTTAAATGCCTGCTAGCTCAGATAACAACAAGAAAGAACCAGTTTACTCGCTTTTTCGGGTGGTTGTATTGCTCTGGCAAAACGGAGAAGGAGCTCTTGTTCAGACGATAAAATGTTTTACTTCAATGTAATTTCGACTTTTTTCGATTTCTTCTTTCCAAAAGCCGGCGTTTAACTTAATTCTGTCGGTATTGTGTAACTCTTCCTGTGATTCTGTATTTTCTTTTTCACGTATAATTCAATTGACTGGCGTTCTGTTGTTAAGTTCCTATGTTGCAGTTTGCCTTTTTTTCCGAAATAATGACATTTTTATGTCTTGATAAAGAGAGAACACTTTACATTTAAAAGCCCGCTAAGGACAAAGTGGAGTTTAATTACGGTCGCCCCGTTTCCTTCAAACCCTTTCGCTGAATGTCGAGGGTTTCGAACTGAAATGCCCAAAATCTTTTTTTAGCACTTCGAACGCGTGAAATTAATGTGACGATTAAATTGAGTTGTGTTGCTTTATGCGGTAATAAATAGCCTGTCTTCAAAGCGCGTCGATATAAAATAACACGCAAATTATAACTGCAGCCAATGAGAATGGAAATTAGACTTTGTTTATGAAAGGAACAGCGGGAAAAGTGTATCAAACAAGTGTTTTTGTCAGTAACAAAGTGGCGCAGTTTCGGAAACTACACCTTGCCCGCTGCTGACTGTTAGCGGTTATTTTGATATTTTTTTCGGTGGCCGTTTCACTTACGGCCTGTGTTTAAAAGAAGAAGAAGAAATTGCCTGTCACTTTGTGGCATATTTGAATTTCTTTAAAGCACCGGTAAATGATTCATTGAAAATATTTTCGTACGCTTTTCAGCGCGTTCAAATCGGCTTAAAACTCTGATGCGAGATGACACATTTCCCAGTTGCCGACTTGCGCAACGAACAAAGCGAGCCTTCGGTTTGTTTCACCGCCAGTCATTTTCTATAACTCAAATCTGACATCGTATGTAAATTTGCTAAAGTGTTTTTCTTTCTTCGGAAGATCCAAATGCGAAACTGCCATTTATGGATGGTAAATAAAGTGATATTTCCAGCTGGTGCGCATTAGACAGAAACATCAGCACATTTTGCCATTAGAAACAACTTGGGTTTGATTAAATCTTCTAAATACAGATCGGATGTTAGGAAGAAAACAACTAATTTAACGAGCGTTTGAGAAGTGAGACTACCGAATGGCTGGTGCAAATTGCTCCCCTTTTAACATCAGAGTTTCTAAAATCGTAGTGTACATGCTGATTGAGTTCCTGTCAAACTCATTCCTCCAGATTTTTTTTCGTGTATCGCTTGAAGAATTTTTCAATCGCTGTGTTAATTCCCTGTGCCATAATCTCTTTAAGTTGTACCGGTACCCCTGAAAATATTGATTCCCACAGCCATGCAAGGAAAGAAGCCGGTCCAGGCGAAGAAGGTCAACCTGCGGAACACGCACACGAAGTTTGTATGTTAAAACGCGATGTTTATCTACGCGCGCGTGTCGTGTGTTACACGCGTGTTTGAGGATGCCACATGTGCGACAACTTCACGTGTAGGCTTTATGGAGGCGGAGAGTCTTGCAGAATGCTCCCGACCCCTAGATGTAGGGAAGCGTTAAAGAAAAGTTATTAATCGTGAGTAGAAGATGCGGTGACTCTGGACTCCGGATCGAACAGTAAGGTTTGAAAACAGACCGGGGACATACTATTGTCTTCTTGTGCTCCACTCCACCCAGGTGTATGACCAGGTACGGGAGAATTTATTGGTAGGAATAACCCTTCGATGGTCTAGATTCCCATGGTCGCTTCATGCAGCGAAAACAGGAGATAACCCCCGCGATGTGTGCTTCTAGGATCGAACATACCTTAACAGAAGCTTATTGGTCCCTTTTTCTGATGTCTGTTTGGTGTTCGTCTACCGTTGCAAACATTATTTTCAGGTTTCCTTCACTGAGAAGGTATTGGATCGTTCTCATAGTATGCCTGGCTAGTTACGAACCCCACTTTAGTAACGTCAAAAAGAGAAACTGTTCGGAACAAGATCAGAATGTGACATGATTTACAATAATAACCTTTTGTACCTTTGGTAATCTAGAAATTTAAACAATTAAAGTTCTTTTGGAAAAAAGCCGTATTTGGAGCGATATTGCCACAGAATTGTTGTAGCGGACAGCAAATGTCGTTAAAGGCTTTCCAACTGAGGCCCTCGTCCACCTTTGCTGGAGAAATTTGAAAATGGAGTTTTCGCTCTGAAAAGGCATCAAATGTTTCCTGTCCAAACTAAGCTGTAGGAATTAGTGTTTGAGGAAAACTCGGGTAGGGAAATCTCATTATTATTGTGACAACATCGTTTTTTAAAAGCTCCGTTTTCAATATGCTAAATCTGTCCACATGAAAACGGAAAGCCGGTGTTTTCAAATTCCTCAGGTTTGAAGAGCGTTTTCGGTAAATACCGTTTTCTTGGCGGATTAGTGTGGACAGTAGGCCTAACCGTACAAAGAAAGTTTTTAGATTATCCCGGCGTAGTGTAAACAGGGATTTTTTACCAGTCTGAGTTTGCGATCCAGCTTATACTAGTAGCACCTTTCAAACCTTGTAGTGTTTATGCTTTCGATTGTCGCATTTCACACAAATCGCCAGGTTACCGACTTCTAACCTCTTCTAACCGGTCAACGTCAGAGAGAACGTAACTAAATTCATCTGTTGAGTTAGATTCTCTGCATTCTCTTATCAAATTCTCTTAATGTTTTCACTCAGTTTTAACCAGTTCATCTCGCGAGTGCTCCACGCACGTTCGAATTGATAACCAGCTCGCGCGAGTAGCAGATGACGAAAAAGTAATTACTGACACGCGGGAAAAAATAATTAAGTAAAAAAAAAAAATTGGCATGTGACTCTCGATAGCATATGATCATCCAAACTTATTGGCATACTTTGTAAACAAAAGCCTCATCGAGAAACGTATCTATGTGTTTCTCTTTCATATAAGCAGACAAAGCCCAATGCTTGAGCACAAAAGAACTCGAATTTCTTTTGTCTGTGAGCTTTTACTAACCCAATGTGTCGTTTAAAAGAAAAATCAAAAGTAATTTATGTATTTTCACGCAGTTCGCCGGCCATTTTACTTCACTGAGAAAAGTTAAGGTAGTTTTGGTTATTTTTTAGTTAGTAACAACTTTTCGTCGCTGTAAAACATGTGTCTCTTATAAAGAAGTGTAACAAGGTCCGTGAGAGAGGATCAAAACTTTTTGTTCTCCGTAATTCAATACGGCATGTATTAAGTACCTCAATAAAAGGCATTCGTTTGAATTGTTAAAACCTCCATATAAGCGACAACTGGTTCATTTTCTCATCCACTAACGTCCACAAAATCATTTTGTAAAACCAAAAGATTAATTTTGTCACTTAAATCAGTGTGTGATTAGTAACATTATCACTTTGATTTCTTTGGTTTGTTTTAGTACCAGGAAACGCACGCGAATTGTAATTTTCTTTTAATTCCAAATGGTCAGACTTCGCTTGATTAATGAGTGCGCAATTTTGGATGCTGTGCAAATAACCGCTGGGTAAGAGAGATTTTATCACATTTTTGTCCCGTGAAAAAATCTGAATGTTAAATTTTTTGCACGCAGAGTCATAAATATATTAAGGAAACATAAAAACAGCAACATCTGTCTTGTGTCCAGATTACAAGGGAGATGACCTGCCTTTTCGTGTTGCAAATACTTAATTAATCTCTTATCATACGAATCACTTCTCAAAAATCACGAAACCGCTTTTGCCAAATAGAATTTTTGAAATATACTTCGATTCGAAAAAGATTAAAATATCACATTACAGTATTATGAGAAGGTCATTTTAATATATTTTTAATTTTGTCAAGGTAAAGCAGTGGACGAAGACGCGACGTTTTATGTCTTTTACTAACATTAAGCCGGTCTTTGAACAAAGATTCGTAACGATCGAATTATTTTATGTTGTGTGTTTTGTAGCAATTACCGACTTCCTTACATTTATTTGCCAGCGCGCGATTTCATTGGCGTCTTTCCTGACGAACCCACTACAGTGCACTCCCTGAGGCCTTTAACCCGCTTCGCTTGGCAGAATTTGTATTTTAAAGCAGTTAAAATGTTTACTCGCGACAACGAGTATTGTATTATAACTCGGTGTAGCTCCTTTGAGAGCCAGACCTTTCCATTATCATGAAGACCAGTGACCGCATATCGTTTCTTTTTTTCTTTTTTTAAGCCACGCATATTCAATGTTTTCAAGTGGTCACCGTCATTAACGATGATAAGACCTTTTTGGGGGGACGTTAATCTTCTCTTTGATGTTATATCGATTTGCTACAATGTGTGTCTTATAGATTTGTCTGGAGTGGCTCTTGTGTCTCCAAGACAAAGTTCCATGGTCGTCGAAAATATTCTTTTATCATCAGCCATGTCACACGTGCTTTTTATTGTCTGCCCGTTTTTATTCAGTCGCCAAGTCGCTCATTTCGCTCATAAAGCAATTGTTATAATTCGTTCAAACAGCAGGTCTTGGTTCAGTTCAACTGTGTTTTTTTAACTGAAGGCCAATTTATTAGGCCGCGGTAATGTTTTTTTCGCTCTAATGGAAAATTAATGCCGACCAGGAAAAAAGAAGAGGCAGACCTGATACCAAATTATTCCGTGCAATTTAGCTTGAATGTTTCTGAATTTCCCGTTTTCCGTACCTTTAAGAAAAGCTATAAGCATGTTTTTCAGTGTGTGTGCTTGTTGAAGCCGGTTTTACAACATCTCCCCTTTTAATGTGGCAGGTCTCACTTCAGTGAAACCTTTGTTTTGGCTAATAATATATCATCTTGTTTTGTAGCAACACAAAAAGGAATATAGCAATTAGACTCGCCATAAAATGCAATCACAAGCATCGGGGAGACTGACTCTTATTTATTTTAACTTTATTTTTTCGCCGAGTATAAATTAAGTTGTTGACTCGCGCAAGACTGAGCAATACTGTGATTGTGGAAATTTGTGCTTGATCGAGGCTGATAAAAAGATTGATTGCTTGGAACTGAATCGTTGGCTTGTTGTTTCTTACTATTTTGGTCTTTGTTGTTTGAGCCTTCTGTCACGCAACGTTACGCTCTCCGAGATAGAGGGACCCTCTTCGAGAGCGTGGCGTTGCGTGACAGAGAGAAAGAGTGAGAACTGGACTAGTTTGACCAATGAGCAACTTGCTCGGCCCAGTAATACCTCTTTTCTGGCCCAAGCTCCAGGAATCAGGTATGTGCCGCCCCAAAGGGTATGGTTTTTGAGCCGTTTTGGACTGAAAACGGGTATAGATTTTGAACATTTTGG
>OMLO01004398.1_pt1 | contig 11784 bp, 11 predicted proteins | sample 1674811 | NCBI WGS metagenome assembly OMLO01 (sample SAMN06265003, study PRJEB25207) | coral metagenome | isolation source: Coral host | place: Mexico:La Bocana,Puerto Morelos, Mexico | collected 2008-11-13 | reverse complement strand
TTTGGCATTTTTCAGGCCATTTAAGCCACAGGAAGGACACAAATCAGCTGCTTCCCCTTTGTTGGGAAGATGATATTGCTTTTCCTGGGTGGGGATTTGACTTTGGAAGATTCATCCGAAAGTTGCTTAGCCTCAAGATTTAGACTGACAAGAGTTGCGAAACATGCGAAACATACAAACGTTGCCAGAAATTCAACGCAGCAGAAGTAGCATGTTGGTGAATTCTGCTACAACCAACCGTGCAGTGGAAGCAACTTGCAACATCTTGGAACCAGAATACTGCCGTACAAAAATGCCACGAAATCCAGCGACACAACGTAAGTGGTGAGTGTGCATCAATTTGGCCGCGAAGATGCGCATTTTGGTGATCGGTTGGGAGTCCTGATTCGGGCTGACAACTGTAAAGGAGGGTTTAAATGGCTGACATCCAAAGTCCAATGACAAAGAGTCGATATTTTGACTTCTGATAAATGAAATCAACCATACAACCAACCAACCAGTTGCTATCTTTTTCCCCTAATGAACCCAGCCAACTGAATGTTCCATTTTAGGGTTGTGTTGAGCTTGAGGTGCTGGTGCCTCAGGGCTGGTGACAGCGAAGACGTTGAGGGAAGCTGGACATGAGGCCGGAAGGGATGAGATTGAAAACTACCAGGATTTGGCGCCAGATTTAGTAGGTTTGCCCCAGTTTACCTTCTTATCACCTAACTCGCCCGGGTACATCAGAGGGTGAGTTTTGCAGATTTATCAGCTTTGGGGATCGGCAAACCGGCTTGTTGTAATTATGTATCGACCCATAGGTCAAGGAATCAAGGGAATACCAAAAGGGCTAACGAGAAGATGTAGAATGATGAAAGTTGTCGCAGGTCCGCTTGTTTCGCAAATGTGTACAATATCCACACATTTCCTTGGCAGTTTGTGCCTGATGAGGAAATGATCAACGGATGAATATTTTCTATACTAAACAACGAACAAAAATGATGAATTGCCGGGTGTGAAATTGACTAGTAGCCATCCTTGTTGATTTGTGCGGTATATCATATAGTATCATACCGACTATGATATGGCTTGATGAATGATGGGAATCCCTCGAACCAATGGGGGGGGCAGGTGAGGATTGTTGAGGCCAGTTCTACCATTGGTGGTACGTTTGAGAACAAGGCCTACAAGGAGCGGGCCTGAGCAAATTAGATATTGTATGATATTGTCATCCATGGAAATCTCGCGGTTGAAATTTGGCAAATCAGCTGGTATGCAAAAATGCTGTAAATATTTGCAAAGAGTACTAAATATAGATATAAAATGATATAGATATAGCATGATATTGTATGAGATAGTATAATACAGTATGATATAGTAAACTATCAACTGGGTAGCCAGATTGGACCGCCACGAATAGTAGTACCCAACTAATTAGTGCACCTTCCCCCTTAAGTCGACCTTGCATGGGATGGTGAAGCAGGATGCGAGGATGGTGTCAAGCCACTTGGATGCAAGTACTACAGGTCAACATGAACGTCAACAGTGACATCCAGCCACTATGTTTCTTTTCTTGTTGGCATCATCGATATTTAGGGGAGTTTGGGGGTTGGGGGTTTAGTTGTTTTTTTTTTTTAAGGATTTGTGTACAAAAGGCCTTGTTATTTTGGTGGGGGTTTCCCGTCTCCAAGTTCCAAAAATCCGGATTTTGAAGGTGTGTGCAGCTGAGTTTACTCCCCTGAGGTAAATATCTCACGTGCTTTTCAGATTTTCGACGTCCAGAAGCTGAAATGCACCTTAACACCTGAAGCATTTTGATGAATTTTGAGTGCCAAAAATGGAAGCCATCGTCGTGTAACTATAGGAAAGAATCCTCCCCTCAAAGCTGGAGGCATATGACGCTCAAGGAGTATGTCCTTTACCTCCGAGAATATGCAGCTCACTTTGGAATATCGGAGCTGATTCGCTTCAACGTCAAGGCAGCTGCTGGTGGGGCGACACATTTTTATGTGCTTGCTCAAAGCCATCGATCTGCTGAGGTCATCACTGTGCAGAAGGGTTGCAATACAAAGGATTCCTATGAAGTGCCACTTCTATGCAAAAGAAGACATCACGAATCATGTTTCTCCTCTGATTTTTTTGCTGTTGTGAATTGGAACAATATTTCGGATCTTTTCCTTCCCTAGAAGCTTTCCCACTTCCCGAGAGTTTCCTGAAACAACTTGAATTGGACCCATGGCATCCATGTATGGTATATTTACCTACATTTACCATAAAGATCAGCTAGATGTAGGTAAGTATACCATACATGGATGTTATGGGGGAGATTGGAATCGGCTTCACCTTTTCAGTTCTAAGCCATCTTTGTGCTTAAGGACATTACAAGGTGATGGCGATGACTCTCATCCATCCGTGGAGGTCCAACGTGGATGTGTCTCAAAATGTCTGCAACACTGAAACCCCCTGATTTTGTAGTCATAGTTGCACACCAATGGAATTCAACAAGATACAAAGAGATACCAATGGATTTTTTGACAAGATCCTAGTGAACTTCAGCAAGATGTCCAAAAAGATACCACCGTTATTTTTCCTGACATCATCATCATCATCATCATCATCATCATCATCATCATCATCATCATCATCATCATCATCATCATCATTTCATTGTCCTGTATATACTGTATACATGTATATATATATATATATATGTATACATATATTTTTTCCTTTCGGAAAACACCAGGCGGTTTGGTTTCAACCGCCAGGTATGGGATGCTGTAGCTGTGTGCTCTGGGCTCCATAATGTGCCACGAATACCCGACTTCCCGGGTATAGAACTCAGCTATCAATGTGGTAGGGGATGGTCAGTCCAATAGAAGGGGTGTTAATATACCCATTAGGATTCCCCTTAAAGGATGACTATCTCCAAAATAAGGAGATTCTGGGAACCAGGTCTTCGGTTCCAGAATCAGATCTTGGGAACCAGCTTCAGGAAGCAGGTCTTCGGAGCATGTAAGTTGACTGGAAGGTAGGCCCAGCAATTTGGAAGCTAAATTATATATAGTAAGAATGAAGCTTCGGAGGAGGTGAGTTTATGTCCCAACCTCATTTTTACCGCAAGATGCGTGCTTTAGAATCTAGAAGTCATGTGCCTAATTGATCACAAACAAACTCATTTGACTAGGCACCCTTTCTGTACAATGACTGAGAGTAATTGGCAGCTTTATCATGACGACACTCGTTTTGACGTTTTGCAGCCAACAGTCCATCATTGCTGTTCCTTTGGATGATGGATGATGTTGGAAGGTATCCTTTTGCTTCTTTCAAATGTTGTGTAGCTTCTCAAACTTTGAATTGATCACGCCTGGGGTTCTGCAGCAGTCACAGAAGACAAATAGATTCAATCACCAAATTTATTGGGAAGCACCATTGATCAAATGTGCTGTGTTGACTCGAACCTAGCTATTTGAGCTCAAATCAAACACCTGTGACAATTGCAAGTGCCTTCAGGCAGCTTGGTGCGGGAGGAATGGGCAGAAAAAATACCTCAATTGATGAGATTTGGGTCCCCTCTCTCCAGACATGAAACCAGAGAAACCATGTTTGCGACAGCGATCTTGAGTTATCCATACAACATCATACAGCTTTGCATGTCTTGGTGTTGGCACCAGTTTGCATTGTTCGTGATCAGTGAGCGTGAGCCATACAGTATCATATTGGGTAAAACATCTAGTATCTAGTACGACTTCGAGTCCCAGCAAGACATCGGCATCATATCATTCAGATCAATTGCAATGCCCAAAACGAAGACACGTATCGAACAGATTACCACCGGTTTGTTCAATATCGCAGTTTTGTGATGTTTGAGGTACTTTGTCGGTGCCTGTGCAAGGCAACTTGGATTCGCAAAGTAATCAAACACTTTTGAAGTCATTCATCTTCGCCGCAGAAACAGTTGAATGCATGGTGAATTGTAGAGATATTTACTGTATGTCTCTGGCAGAGCTTGAGATTTGCCCCAGGGATGATTTATGTTATGCAATGAAATAAGTATCATGAAACTGAATACCGTATTTATTCATGACTTTTTGAAGTTTTTTTTTAAACAGGACTTTTTAAATGGATTTCTTGTTTCTTCAAAGCATATTAGCTTTTCAAATTCCCTATCACAAAGTTTATGCAAATGTGTGATATTTCAGGTTGGATTGAAGTTTTTCCTTTTCTTTATGAAGAGGGCCCCACAATTGGGAACCACATAATGTTTACGCAAATTATCACAACTTGGGAACCACAATTTCGACAAAAAAACCTGATGGCTGGAATGATTTTGTGTAGAAATAGTTGCAAGTTGAGAGTTTCACGAGATTTGACTGCGTTTGGGAATTGCAGGTGCTGGAGGGACTTCGTGTCACAAAATCTGAGGAAGTATGCCTCAAAAGTATGACTCAAAAGTGGAGCGAAAACACTCGTTCTGAGACTTTGGATTTGTTCATTCATACACACTTTATAATTGGTTCAACTTACCGCAATATTGGTTTTAGGCAACACGGTTCAAGTCTAAAGTACATTCAGTCAATCAACATCGTTTGTGCGTGCAATTTCCTGTTGCCTCTAACATTTTCCAGTATTTGGGCCCACATTTTGTTCGGAGTTTCATGGTCTTCAAACCATGGCTAGACTTGCCAATGGCCATGAAAACAAAGACCACCAAGGTACTTCGCATCCGCAGTTGACATGACTTCTGGAGTTCCACTACCGACGGAGTGTATTCTCTGTCATTCATGACGGACCAGGCGCTTCTCAGCATGCTTCTTGGACGCAGGCTTAGCTTGCAAGAAACCCTGGCTGGAAATATTCGCTCAGAAGATTGTCAAACATCAAGCCCACCTCCGCTAGAACATATGCAACGAAGAGAAGGATCTGCAATTACATTACAGTTAATAGATGTGCAAGAAAATTGAAGTGACTTCGTTCTTTCCAGAGAAGAACCAAGTTGATTAGAAGAAGAATGTAAAGCTCACGCCGGACACTCTCGATCGTGTCCAGCGACCCACTAGAGTCTTCAATCAAGTGTTCATTGGCAATGCCATCCAGAAATTCACGTCTTCAACACCCATGTCGCAACAGCAGCCTTGCATGGAGACATTGAAGCCAGTACACATTGAGGCCTTTAGGAAGTACTTGAGATTTGGGTTCCGATTCACCGGAGAAGTGATTGAATACAGACACAAATGGCCACATCCTGGGCAGCTGGTGCCCATGGCATTTTTGATGTTTTTGGACAGAATGCGAAAGCGCCCTGATGTGAACAGACTGTAGGTAGCTGTCATCCGGTTTCTCATCTCTGCTTTGGCAGCTTGACATCTCCATTTCGTTTGTCAAATTGATGATATCATATGCAGAATCCCAGTAGGAAGCATACGAACCATGTTCCCGTTGCGATTGGATGTTGCCGACTTTACTCGTGGTCCGCTAAATCCATTGTTGCCATCTCATATGGCCATTGCCATGTGTTCATGGGCACCAAATGCAAGGCCCCCCAACTCCATGCTTCGTTTGCTTGACTTTCGCAGCCTTTGTGCTGTTCGTGCTGTCATGACTCTTGAGCGATCACTTAAGAAGCTGGAAATTCCTGGTCAAAGTGCAAGTACACTCGGAGAACATGTTTTTTGCAAGACGTCCTTTTGGTGGGTTTTTTCTCTTCACCAAGTGCAAAAATGCAAATGGTGTGCCACAAGACACTGGCATTGCCTTGCACGCTGCAAGAGATGGATTGCATGTCCCGGTATCCCCAGTTTTTCTGTGTCAGTTTGACCGGTGCTGGGAAGCAAGTTCTGACTAGGCGACAAATGCATTCCGAAATTGTAAGTACCAGGAGGTTTCTTGGCATGGCCCAACCAGCAAAACCTCTCATTGTCCTGCATGCTGGCACCAATGATCCAATGCCAAAGCGTCAAATACTTCGCAATCGTGGTCGCATGTGGAAACGGTGATTTAGCATCGCTTTCGAGACATGTCACGTCACTTCGTCCTCCAAACACCGTCCCTTTCAGCTTCAGAGAACTGGCTTGAGAAGATGATAAAGACATACAAATGCCCGCAAATGCCATAGTCACATAGCAGAGAGGAGCATTGGCTACACGTTATCCAGTTCCAAGTTCAGCTCTTCTCGGAGCAAAATGTGGAGGAAGGGGCTGTCAATTTCGTCTCTTCCGGTTTTTGAACACACTCTTTGGTCCGGCGCGCGGAAATCATTGCTGAAACTGTCCAAATGTCGTTGATCGGAGTTGGGCGTTTTGAATAATTAGCTATAGTTACTGTAGTTGGTTTTGCGCACCAGCTCAGCATTCAAAGCATCAAATGTTGAGAAGCATGAGACACGAAACCTTGCCACAAACCGTCACAAACTTATTCTGTATTTCCATGAGTCCATAGTGTGAAGGCCTTTTCACGTAGGCTCAGGATTTGACTTCAAAGCCTGAGTTTGTGACTTCAGAACCTCTATGGACTACGCTTTTGGTATCAGAACAAGTCAGAATTCAGATGCTCTCGTGGTTATTTTTATGAGAAAGAAGCTGTGGATTCGATCGAGGCATGCAGGATCATTCAGGGCAGGTTGCCAAGTGAACAGTCCAGATCTTGCATGTCTTCCCAGATCTAACCAGGTGAGGATCAGATGACCCAATTGCAGACAGAAGGAGGGAAATGAAACACTTGATAAGGGTAAAGCCGAAGTGCCACCGCATTCAATGATTCGATCAGCAGTATGTAGCTGAAACATAAGTAAAAGCATGCAGAACAAGGCAGCCTCTAGGGCTCCAGATAGTAAGGATTACTCGTGATAAGACATGTAGCTATGGCTTCTACTCGGCCAGTAGAAACGTTTGAGAACACTTGTGCTGCTTGAGGCCAACAATCAAAGCAGAAACGTCGACAGATTGAGAGAAGTTTTTCTGCCTCAAAGCTTCCTGATGATGTTTCATTCAAAGCTCGAGCTTTGGCACATGGGCAGACTTTGGACCAAGCAATCAGTTCAAACATATCAATTCATATCAAATTGAAAGAGATTCTTCCACTCAGAACCATGTTGTGCCCAAGAGACTGTCAAAGACAAATTGTTGACTGGCAGTATGGTCACATGTCTCATTTACAGCGGAAGCACTCTGAGAAGGCACGCAAACCATTTTAATAGGTACCTCCAGAACGTTGGAGAGATTGCAGTTTCCAACTGTTTTTTGAATCTAGCTTCGGGTCTCAAGGCTATTGACGGAGTCAGATGGGTCAGATTCCAAAACCATGATTATCAGAAATTGAAGATCAAGTTGGAAAGCATATTCAGTACAGAGTGTGAACATGCAGCCGGATTTTATAGTATGGATGTGTGTGGATTTCCATGAGCTTATTGAACTCTTCATGACGTGGTGGATTCAGTGTCTCCACATCAGGACAGTGCCTAAATGCATGTAGCTAAGCAAAAGTAGCATTTGAAAAGGCTGATCTCACATTGCAGGTTCCGAAGTGCCTAAGGCCTAAGGTCATGCTCGTGATGCAGCTTTTTCGTCGCATCATGAAACCAACCACACCAAAACGAACACGCTGCATGAAAAAGTGGAAGCCATGGATGTGTTTGTCTCGGAGACAAGGAACACGAGCTATGAAATGTCATGGTGCACTCAAATCCATCAGATTCACCAAGCAAAGGTGACTTGAAACTTGGCTGGGCCGAAGGAGATATAGGATATTCAGACTGTCAAGACAACCCAAGATATGTGGGGATTCATAAAAAACCCGTCCTTTCAATCACATCTTCGGGGGAGATAGGATTTTGAGAGCATGATATAGAGGCATCAAAAATGCAGGGCCGCGCAAGAGGGCGCAAGGGCGAGCGCAAGACATACCATATCACCATATCACCATGGAATTTGGAGGATATTTTCTTGAATGTGGCAAAAAAACCCACGGGCGCAAGAGCGAAGCGCAAGGAGTCCTATCCTACCAAAAAGCAAAAGGAATTTTCGACAACCCCCAATATAAGATAGTCTTCAGATGTTTTGGAAGTGATGATGGGATTGCAGTGCTTACAGCTTGTAAGATTATGTAAGATTGACTCAAATTTATTCCATTATAAACATTTCGAAGCGTTAGGAGGGCAAGCCAGGCCATAAGAGCAGAGTGTTCTGTGAGACCACTTCCTTCAGCAATACGTTTATTCTCAGAATAGAATGATTGAATGAAGTGTAGGGACCCCGTCACAAGTTTGGCTACACATGAGCCACATGCCTCCCGACGTGTTTTTGGTTGATTTTGACTGCTCAAAAAACGATTGATTCGTCGTGGATTGCCTGGGGTGAAAGCTCGAGGAACTGCTCATTTCCATGTGACTACCTTCCAGCACAACAGGGCCTCAGCATTGCGGCAGATGCTCTTGAACTCAGGTTGAGACCCAGTGGTTAGAAAGTGACATCACCTGAAGGATAGGACATGCTAGAAGGATCGATATCTTTTGCTCAGGATGAAGAGACTTGATTGCAGGAGCAATGGGAACAAGGTATCTAGATTTTCACAATGCTGCAGGAAAACTGATTGGATGAAAACCTATGTTACTATTTGAGAAGGTATGGATTGTAGGCATGCTCATTCCGGCGTAAGAATGAGTGTAGGATTATGCTGTTTTGTTTTTCAGCCATTTAGAGGTATGGAGGCATTGCTGCATCTTTGCATCCAAGTGACATGTGAGCAGCGACAACATCAAACCCCTGGACTGCAGGGGAGCCATCGTCAGCATTCCAAGTTCTCGCATGCCGCTACTGGAATATGGCCGTGGCTACAGGTGGGATGGTATGCAGATCGACTGAGAGTTGCACCATGTGGTTCTTGGTCTTGTTCTGGTCGTTTGTGGCAAACATCATTAAGATTCTGGACCCTTTTCCATTTTGCGCAAGTACCATTGTAATCTCAGACTCCATGAGTCTGGATCCAGGCATTTCGGTGTTTCATACCATCAAAGCAATGCGGCAGCGTGCATTTGAGAGTCGTTGCAGCCTTTAGGCTCCAAGGAAGACTTTCCGCTGCGCGTGACTCGACAGGATGGCCCGTGCTCGTGGCTCATGGTTCCTCCCTGTCTTGGGCCTTTGTGCATTGAGTGTTTTGACCCAGCGTTTGGTCTTCGTACCAACCAGCTCCACCAGCTCCACCAGCTCCACCAGCTCCATCTGCGCCTGCTCCGGTGGGCTTTGGCTTCCGCCTGCCCCCACCCGGGACTGACACTGGGCTTCAGAGTTGTGGTGCGAGTTCATCAAGACATCAAATGACATCTGGATGTCGGCAGGACAGTGACAAGAAAAGATGCCGGACAGGTTGGGGCCTTTGCAGAACTCTTTTAGAGCTCTCGTTTGTTCCGCCAAATCACTTCGAATGTTCAAATGTGTTCAAATGTTCAGGCAAATTCTTCGTGGGAGGCTGGCGAGGTCGAAGACCCATATCAAGCGTGGGTCCCAAGAACTTGACTTTTGAAGCCTGGTCCTTTCTATGCCTGGCCAGAGATCTTCAACATAGATATGTATACGTACATTCATTATCTCTGTATATAGTCTATAAAGGTAATAACAATCACAGAACCTTTTGCCTCTTGATGTTGAATCCGATTTGCTTTCAAGATGTCATGAGATTTTTGGCTTTGAAGCCTGTTTGCGCGATTGAAGGCGAATCCAGCTGCACGATTCTTACAACGCATTGGACATGACTGGCAAGAGCCACAGGAGAGGGCGTGAAAGATGTGAAGAGTGCAAAGTGGTCTAAAAGTGCAGACTTGCCAAGCAAGGTGGAGCCAAGTGACGCAACCCTGTTTCACCAACTCATTTGGTGATGATTTTTGTAAGTTTTAATGAGTTTTCTTAATTTTGTGATCCACATCAATCGTGTCCCTTGCTTTAAAGGTATTGGTCATAACACAGTGAGCTGCAGGAGCAAGCACCGGAGCCGGTGCTCAATGAGGATTCATGGAATGATTCGGGCTACGAGGTTTCAGCGGTAGCCGGGGGCTTGGATGTGAAATCAGCAAACACTTGGTTGATGGGGTAGCGGGCTCAATGAATTTGATAGGCACCTTCCTATTGTTATCGTTCTGGAACTCGCTTTTGGTTGGGACAATTGGATTTTGGAACGCTTTTGGGCATGTGCTTAAGGCTTAATTGAGGTGGTGAGTACAGCTGCCACTTGAACTTTTAGATGAATTTAGAATCCCAAGCAGCTCAAGTTGATGAGCGATCCAGGAGAGGTTGAAAGGAATGAGGGTATACTAGAGCGCAGAGTTTCACATTCATCATTGAAGTCTGATTTTTTGTTTCTGAGGATTTCATGGTTTTCATGGAGGTTGAGGCATGTGAGGTAGATCAGGTAGATCAGGTAGATCAGGTAGATCAGGTAGATCAGGTAGATCGTTGAGTTTTGGTTGAACTCTGTGAGGACTGTGGAGACAATCAACTTGGCCAATGGAGCCAACGGAGCCAAGGGACTCGCCGAAGCACGCGACACACGCGACTCGGAGCACGTCGTATCGCACGAGCCCGATGAGAAGCCTTCGCACGTGGCGCACGTCGAAGAAGTCCCTGAAGCCGAGGCAGCTGAAAACGAGAAAACCTTTCGAATTTAAAAACACGCTTTCTTTTGACGTTTCAAGTTTACATCAAGAACGGATGTGATTTAAGATGATATTTAAGGTGAAAATACACAAAGAATATTTAGATTGAAGAAAGTCTTCTTTGCACTTCATGATGGGCTTGGTCAAGAAAGCCTTTGAAGACAGAGAGACACATTATATACAAGTGAAGTACGCAGAGTTGCATACGACAACAACAACAACAACAACAACAACAACAACAACAACAACAACAACAACAGCAGCATCAACAGTGTTTCATTGAATGTGTTGGTAGGAATTGATCAAGACAAGTGAGATCTCAATGCTATTTAGAGACCATGCTGATTTTGAAACATTGGCAATTATTTGGCACTTCCTCATGAAATCATCGGTGCATTGGTCAGGTCCAACAGGAATTTGCATCTCCAGCTGAAGCGAGATGCTTAGATTGCTTAGATCTGGATCCCCTCCAAGTGCGTCGATGGGTCAGTGAGATTTGAGGCGATTTTAGTCACAGCATGTCTTGACTGTGCTCCATTCCTGAACAAAATGTGACATATTTTGTTTGTGCAACTTTCCCACAGTGCTCCCCCCAACCTGCCTTTCTTTTAACGAATGACTTCTCAGCCCTTAGGCTGTTCATATGTGAAAACAGAACTCTACATTGGATGAACAACATCAAATTACAGGACAGATGTACACAGTCTTCTTTTCTTCGTGCTCCCCTCATTCTTCACGTTGGCAACTCCAAGATTATGTCAGTTTCTCCATCAGCTAAGCAGATTGGGGTTCAGCATGTTTTCCCAATGATCAATGGCTGGAGGTACCCTAAGAAACAACTACACAGATTGTCAGTATAAGTGATGATAAGTCACAAGTTGCAAGTCTGGTACGGTTTGAAAGGCCTGACTCGTACGTGTATGTTTGATTTGAGTTCCAAAATCGCAGGCTTTGGACATACATTCCGGGAATGCACTTGAACTGCAGTTTTACTGCACAAATCAATTAGTTTTAGTCAATGGGAGGATTGAGGTAGAAACTTTTCAGAAACATCCTCTTAAAAACAGCATAGGACAGCTGGCTGCTTGAGGTCGCTATGCCAAGTACTGGTTCAAGCGCACAGGTGGAAAGAGTGTCAGCTTTGATGCATTTTGCGTATTTCT
>OMLO01004396.1_pt1 | contig 11786 bp, 9 predicted proteins | sample 1674811 | NCBI WGS metagenome assembly OMLO01 (sample SAMN06265003, study PRJEB25207) | coral metagenome | isolation source: Coral host | place: Mexico:La Bocana,Puerto Morelos, Mexico | collected 2008-11-13 | reverse complement strand
TGAAAAATGTTTAAAAACCACCTGGAAATTAGATGGTGCAACTCCACTCCCAAGTCTTGGTTTATCATAGCCCCTTAGAAATCGCCACCTTTTTGGGAGTGGCTAGCCATCTACTTTCACTACAGTGTAAAACCACCTCGAATAAATAGAAAGGTGTTCTTATTGAGGTGATGCTGCACCTTCCTTTCTTTTCTCCATGTTTTTTTCGTTTGTTTTTTTGGAAAATTGAGTGACGGGGATCTTGAGGTACCCGCGAGTAAATAGACTGTAGACTCAATGTTGGGTGTTTGGGAATTGCTTGACTGAAACGGAATACTTGGTTTTTGAATCAAATAATTTTGTTTCTGTTCTCAAGGTAAAAGTTGAAAAACTCCGGAGCAAAAGGTAAGGGGAAAACATGAGAAAGCTTCATTGGTTCCAGAAAGGATGAAACGAGATCAACCATCAAGATTCCTGCTACTTTGCATTTTCCCCTGGCGAATGCAAATGAGATGTTGTGCTTAGAAGTACCCTCTTCTCAACCGGAATCGCAAAAAAATAGATGCATAATATGTGGTGTTTTTTGATCCCTCAAAGTATGAAGGAAACAAAGGTCTGGATTTGGTCTGGAATCTCAGTTTGTACCTAAAACTGCAATTGATAGTTGAATGCAGAACATGCCACTTTGATGACTTGCAAAAAACCTGACACTACAATATCCAGTGGTGTCCTATGCACATCACCACCCTTCACACCAACTCATCTGCAGTCCATGTTACACCACCTAGAAGGTCAGCAGTAAAGCAACCACCATAGGTAAAGGCTTCTATACTCACCTTGATAACTTCTGGCTCTTTGGGATCTTTTTTGCAGGTCACGAGTTTCTCGTTTTTTGGATGTGGAAGCTGCTCTTGGCTTTCTGTTTGGACCTGTTTTTGATGGAAGCAAAATGACCATGTTTTAGTGGAAATGATGAGGTCCAATTGCTCGGCCGTTATAAGATGATACATGATGATGTATGACGAATTACAAAAGATGTTGTTAATCAAAAGAACATGTTCAATAAGACGATTATATCTAAATTTGTGTCAATATACCAAACCTAGAACCCAAATAACCCTTGTTTTGACGGGTTGACCTTCAAAAATAGAGGCCATTTAGGTTCCAGGAAAAAAATATATATAATATATTATATATATGACTCTTCAAGCTCACTGCCCTCGAAACAACCATCAGCACGCATCCTTTTTTGCAAAGGGGGCTCAACTGGTGGATTTTGTGTGCTGCATCCGCAGCGATTTGTAAGGCTGCATGCACACGACTAAACAAAAAATCACTGCATTGTCTGGCAAGGAATGCCTCCAAAGATTGAAATTCTGAATAGATGTGATCACAGCCAAAAAACTCCAATACCACCCACGGTGAGTGGTGGGGAGGTGGTGGATAGCACAGGAAAAAAGTGCAACATCCCAGTATGGCGGTGTTAGGCTTGCCCTTGACCCCTACGAAGCGAAGTGAGTAGAACTACTCCTGCTCCAATGCCTCCAGAAAACAAATGTGACAACCAGCTAGATTGCATGACTACTCTTTCCGGTATTTCCATTCCAGAAGGTAAGGCATCCCTTACCGTATACTCTAACTGAAAAATCATTTCATCCAGAAGGCCCTCAAGGATCATTGAAGCGAAAGCCACCATTCTTCGAATGCTCAACCTCAAAGCTGTCACCACAGCTTTTGCTGCAAACGCTGACACTGAGGGTCTCAACAACCATGCAAGCAGACAGCAAAGAATTGCTGCCTTGGCCCACCGACTGCCCCACAGCTTCCACATCCAGCTTTTGCAACAAGCTATGATATAGTTTTCAGAGGCCTTTCCACCAGAATTCATCCCTTCAAAACCAATAGGCGCACAAGGTTGCGGCTGGTCTGCCATGGCCATATCTAAGTCTTGCAACAAAACATAGCCACGAGCATATTTCTGAAAAGCCGGATCCCCCGTGTACCGCTTGGCAGCACGTTTTACCTTTTCATCAGTCACTGACTCAAAAGAGGTCCCTTTTAAAGGACCACCTGCGATGATCTGCTTCCCGTGCTTAGCAACCAAGTTCTGCATATGCCCCTGACCACTCGACTAAGGAGGCCCCTTCCCGTTGCTTTTCTTTGGGCATGGTTATCCACTGTTCCAGGAGACAATTTATTAACAATCTGTGTTGACATGGCTTGCTGAATGTAGTGTTCCAGTGAACGTTCTGCTGTCCACCTTCCCATGAACCGAAGGACAGAAATAGGGGTTCCCCGAGAATATAGTAAGGTAGCACCTCCTGGTCGCAGACTTCCGGGAGTAAAACGACAGGCTTGCAAATTCAAATCAGAGACCGTCTGTTTGAACAACTTGGCAAAACGACTTGGGGCCGACGGCCATAAGGTTTCACTCTCACTTCCCACCATGATACGTTTAAGCCATGTAATCACATTAGGGTGTTTCAGGATAACGAACTGCTCTTTCCCAAAGTGTCTACGGTTCTTCGGGGCCTCAATGCGAATGGCTGCTTGGGGCTGACCAAAAGCAAAGTCGCCCGGCAGGGCTATGTCTTGTTTTCTAAGTTTCATAAGTTCCCCTGGACGGAGAAGGCATAGAAGACCCAGCTCTAAAAACACAGCGAACACCAGCCATTCAAAAGCTATTCTAGGATCCCTTGCGGTCAGACCCTTTGCCCTCGAAAGCCCCACCATCATGCACCAAAGGGGTATAGGCAGCGGTGGCCGCAGTCGACCCACCTTTTGTTCTTCCCACACTCGGTCTAACGTGTTGACAACCAAGTAACGCGTGCTTGACCAATGACAAACTCTTTCCACTAGTGTTATTGTGCCTCTGCATCACATAGTTGCCAAGGACCCGATCTGCTACATCTGCCTTACCTATTACGTGCGACAAACTGCGACCAACTTCATGTCGGCAGAAACTTTGCAGGTCTTTCAGTCCCAACAACAGGCGTGCACGATACGCCTTTGAAAAACGACTGAATCTGAACAAAACTGGAGAGGACCACTTTTCCGTCCCCAATGTGTCCATGGCTGCAATTTCACCACGACTACATTTCTTGCATTTCACAAGATGTTTAAAAAACTGGATGCATCATGCAAAAATATTGTGGCCTAAGAAAACGCAAAAAACAAAGGCATGCAAAATGAGTTTGGGCGCTTACAATCTATATCTGCTCTTGCGGTTAATTTGCAAGTCCTGACACAATTTCAGCATACTTGTAAGCCAAAGCAGCTGGATAGTGGCCAGCAAGTTCTGACCGTCTCTTCCATCCTGCCCTTGTGTGAACTCCACCAACAGCATGTACATGTGGTTGCTTACACTTGCAAGTCCTACCCAAATCACTTAGACCCTGTATGTTCCCTACAAACTTGGTGTGTTTCTTACATGGCCCGAACTGACCATGGGTTCCTAAAAGACGAAGACCATAGGCACACTGATCTAGAACGGCTATTTCGGTACTATGTTTATCTAACTTCTCCCTCAGTTTTGGCATCCACCATGCATAAGAAGAATCTGGATTTTCAAGGGACCATTTACTACCACAACTTTCTAATATGTTGATAAGGATAATGGTTCTCCTCAGTATTTCATTTCCAATCAACTCACGCTCAAGGCTACCGGTACCCTCCGGTTGATGTCTCCTTCGGGTACCCCCGTTTGAATGCTGAAGTATAGAAAAAGAACAACATGGTAGTCCAAAGTGCCACACTTGAAAAGGCTTTCGGGCTTCTGCTTTCAAAAACTCAAAACACTTGTTGTCCAGGATGTTATGTGGTTGGTACAAAGTTTTCCCCCGCTTATAGTCTATGGGTTCTGCAACGTTGAAAACTCCTAGCTTCCTAACCGCTTGTGTCATTCTCGCTTTTCCAGCAAAGACCTCACGGAAAGTCCACTGCTTCGGCACCGTTGACTCGACATGAGTCGACAGGGGGCTTTTGCATGCCGTTTTTGGCAAAACAGGAACTGGTTTCTCAGCTACAACATCTGCGCTTCTCAAACGAGCCTCACGTTCCAACAAGCTTTGAACAGCTGGGGAACAAAACTCCTGCACCTGTCTGACCTGCTCACTATCTAGTAAGGAATCTTTGGGTGAATCAACAGGAGGTGGTATATCGCGACCCCTTGAAGGATAGTCAGCTGGGTTGCTGTGCGTATCCACCCACAAGTTGCTTATAGACAAGTCAGCAGTGAGTGTCCAGGCCAGACAACAACGAAGCCGATGATTAAGCATACGAGAACTACTTCTTCCCTTTGCATAGGCCCCCACAACAATACGAGAATCACAAAGATTAATGACCCTGCAGTTACCCCTACCGCTATTAGCCCTATCTTGAATCTCTTTCTTTAACATTTCCATTTCAAGTAGGTTAATATGCTCTCTTCTACGGAATTTTACTTTTTCAGTGGTGGACCAACAATGCTTCATCATAGATTGGATTAGCACCTCAGGCGCATGACACATATCAGTAGGAGGTTCGATGGGATATTCTGCCCAATCAAGTTTACAGTACTCGCCCCTTCTTTCACTGAACCTAAAGAGGGTTTTTGCAAGAACCTTAGTTGTGAGGGTGGATGCCCTTCCTCCTCCCTTTGACGAAGCGTCAGTTGCGGCAACCTGAGGTGATATCGCCCAACGTGCATTGTTAGACGCAAGCGGCAAAATGAGGCAAGCCGTGAGAAGCTCATCTCGAATGTGATGAGGCATCTTAACCAGCTTGTTATCATGGAGACTCTCAATATACACATATATATGATGGAACAAGGACATGCATTCACGTCTATGCATAAACGGGTGGATAAACAAACCAACCAGCTTCTGCAACGCTTTCTTAGTGACAAACCCTGTTTTCAAAAGTGCAATTGTCAGCTCCTCAATTTGTCGAAGCTTCTCTATCGGTGATCCAACACGCCCAGACTCCGAATCTACCACTGAACCCCAAGCCTTGAAACAGTATTCTTTATCAAAAGCCTTCTTTTCTGACCTTGGCAACCCCAGTTCCTCATACTTTTTCCGAGACCTGTGCAAAATTTTTTCATCTTCAAAAATGCCCCTATCCCGAAATTGTTTCTTTTTTAGAATCTGAAAAGCCAAATGGTCATCCATGTAAAGGCCCTCTAGGGTATTGCTACAGGGAAAGAGTTTACCATGCACCAACAACTGTTCAGGCTGAAGGCAGTTAGCTTCTTGCAGGATGGCTTCATGAGTAGCCTGTGCAATATCAACCCCATTGGTATCCCCCATGCAAACCACACGAAAAGCCGGGTAGTACCAAGTCTTGGGGTCAAGGTTAAACTCAGGAATCTGTGCCCCCCGAAATGCTTTGCCAAAAGCGTTACGATGCTTCCACGAGTCCAGATGTTGAATCAAATAAAAATAGTTGGACAGGTCATCACCACTTGCTCGGATGCTCTCTGAAGGTTCTAGGATAAGTTGGGTTAACATGGGACCACTCGGCAACTGACACCACTCAAGCCGTTTTTCTCTGGCATTGGCTGGACGCCTGTCGTTTATGAGCCTATCTGATGTCGGTTTATGTCGTACGCAAAACAAGCCCCCTTTTATAACCTTCCTACCATCTTTAAGAACATCTGATTTTTTCAAAAAGGTGATCATCCCTGCTTTATTTAGTTTCTTCAACAAATCTGGCCAATCCGCATCTGACACTTTATGGCACGCCGGAGGATCGTTTGCATTTCTGCACAATTCGGGGATCTGATCGGGCATGGATAGAAACTGCTTCAATCTTGTCCCCGTCAAATGGTTTTCAGGCTTTACAATCCCTGCTACTTCGGGTAACGAAATTCTACTTGGATCAACATCCTTTGCCCCACAACAAGCTTCATCCATGGGAACATTAGGGTCATAGGCCGAACACTGAATTTTTTCAATCAATTCATTTAATTTTGCTGATCCACGGTCCATGGTCCCCCTAGGACAGGAACAGTATTTAATTAACTTAGCATACATTGCTCGAGCGTAAGATTCATGGAGGGTAGTCCAATTCCCCTGCATACTACGCTGAATGGAACTGTCAACACTTTGCTGCGAACAAGGGGAACCAGCATCAAGAAAATTGAAAAGCACCCAAATTCGTCTAATCCATTCAAAAGCCTCATTCCTAACATGGATGGGACCTCGCCTATGCTTGGACTGTCGTGGTGCACATGTCCATGGAAGCTTAGACGGGAACAATGTGGTATTAGGCCCGGGTTCGGAAATCCCAGGTGTACTTGCCCCAGCTTTCTCTTGAAGCCTCTGTTGAGTCACAAAACACTTATAATAGCGACTAAATGACCCATGCTGTGCATTAATTAATCTAAACAGACCATCATCTATCACGCTAGACGTCTGCCTAGGCCTCCGCCCTTTGGGTACAGCATTCAGGCGACCACGGGATCGTCTCCCTGCTGCTGCTTCTTTTTGCCTTTCCCTTTTTTGCCTTTCCCGGCTTCTGACTCTTCCTCGACCCGATCTGCCGCAGAGTTGAGGGCACGATTCTTGCGCTCCAGCTCGTTCAGGGCTTTCACATATGATGCCACCACTTCCAGCTCCTGCACTTCTCCGCCGAATCTCGGTCTCTCGACCGGATCCGGCAAATGCAACAGCAGCCACGCCGTCCTCCAGTCCCCACCATCGAGAGAACACTGGTGCACCCCTCTGAGGAGTTGCACCAGTTGAAGCCCCGCCAACTTGGTCTTGCCCTTCAGGAGCTGCTCCAAGGCTTCTGACACTGCAAAGTGAATGCGCATCAGGCTTCGATGCTTCCCCATGCCAGTTTCTTCGAATAGTCGGAGAGTCTGTAGGCCGACCCCTCGGTCGCCCCCATCTGAGACTCCACCTCTTTGACGTAGCGTCGGATGTGGCGAACAGGATGTTTCTGCATTTCCTTTTTGCCCCGACGATATGCTTGCATGGCACGACCAGCTCCGCGAAGTTTTCCTGTCTCCTCTGAAGATGACTCGGTTGCACTGTGCTCCGATCCCTCCTCTGAGGCTGCTTTTCTTTCGCGAGGTGGATGGCCTTCCTCTCCTGTCTGAAGAGGTAGCCACATCTGCTCTGCTGCTTTTTGCCTTCTCCAGCAACTTCAACAAAGCATCTCCATCGCTCTCTTCTGAGCTGCTTTCTCCACTCCCAGAACTGTCTAGCGTTGCCTTCTTTGGCTTCTCCCTCTTCTCTTCGACTTCTTCCGAAGCCGTGGCAAACTGCAAGTCGTCCTCGCCTAGCATGGCCAGTCCTTTCTGCAGTATGACATCTGTTGCAACTTCTAGTGCTCGGTGAGGTTGCAAGCATGTTTTCCGGGTACGATCTATGTCTCCATCAACCAGGATGAACTTCTCACTCTGAAGCTCAAAGTAAGAAAGGGCTCTCCACTTCTCGTCAATCTCAAGCTCTTTGTCAGTGACCCTAACTGCTAGCTGCAGCTGTGCCCCTCTACGCTTGCTTGTCAAAACCAGGCCTTGCCTCCACGACGGTTGCAAACCTTCAACACGTAGATATAGGGCTTCACCCACACTCATGGCCACCAAAAAAGATGGTCCACACGTTCCCGGTCCACTCTCTGCCTTCCAGCTTCAGCCAAAAAAGTTTGCCTAGCCAACAGTAACGTCCTCACACGACGCCACCGCAGACCTTCGAAAACTCCTCGGTTGGCCCTGACCAGGGCTGAATAGGCAGATGAATCTAGACCCACGTGTAGGCCTGAGAGAATTTCTGGTCCTTCAAAGTTCGGAACCAGCCACACCACGTAGAAGCGAAGCTCCCTAGCTCCCCCCGTCGGATATCTTTCACTCAAGGCTCGGCTGAGGACTTCCAAGCCCCTCTCATCAGGCAATCGTGGATCAGAGAACTCGTAGCCTGTCTGACTACCCAGCTCCAATCTCCTCGCAGGCACTGATCGCAATGAAGAAGGGAGACCTGACCTGTCAGCTCGAGGAATCTCTTGGGTCACTGGTCTTCTGGTCTCACTGACGGCTAATCTTGAGAAAGCCCCAGCAAGATCCTCTTCAGTGCCAGCGACTCCAGGAGACTCCTCGGCCTCGGGCTCAGTCTCCTCCATAAACAAACCCCTGGCTTGAGGCTGCAAGCCGCATGAAAAGACATTCAATCATGTAAATATTACTTATTACAAAAATATATATGTACTCATCGCTCTGGAATTTTTCCATGATCTGGATCATGTTCCCTTCATGTCTGATGTGGCTCTCAGGTACAGATAATCGATTTGCTAACCTGCTTCAACTGGGAGAGGCACCACCTATGAAAGCTCCGGATGATTGGATTGCCGGGGGCAAGTTCCTCCAACACATCTCCGGCGCCCAGAGCATTTTCATTGATTCTATGTAGGGCTCCATTCATCGTTCCCCATTTTCCAATAAAAATAATCAAAAAACGAGCAATGATCTCAGGCTCCGTTTATCGTTTCAGTTTCACCCTGCCAAAAAAGGATATATAATAACATATAATTCAAAGGGTGAGGAAAAAAGGAACGACCTGAAGGCGGGGTTGAAACGGACGTTTCATCCAACACAAATTGGTCGTCTTCTTCCCTAATTTCTTTCGAAGGGACTCCACGATGCTTAAACTGCCCGACTCATCGCGATCCAGGAATTCAAAGAGTCGGTCGGCTTCGCCCATCTCGATATCTCAGCCGCTTCGGGTGGGTTCGGTTTGAAAGAATTCCTAATTTGTTCCACCTGAAAAAATATAGGGAAACCTAAGCTATCCTATATTACCCAGGTTCTGGGCTGGGTTTAGGAGTTAGGAAATTGAAATTAATAGCACCAACTCATTTCATATCTCATACTGCAATAAAAGTTGATGTCTTGCATTGATGCGTTGTTCCATTTCAAGTCAATGAATTGCACACTGCTAGGCACAAGAACTTTATTCATGTTATTCCACACCCTGTGAGAGGCCGCATCTGCTTAGCCAAGTGACCGATGGCTTCCAAATATCGAGTCATTGCCTGAAAGAAACTTCAAAATGCACCAGCTTGGAAGGGCAGCTATGAATATCAACATGAGGAATCATCAATCAAAAAGCAAGAACTCTCTCCAAACCCTCAGTATAAAATCTAAGGACCCAACTTCAGAGTGCAACAAATCATCAAATTCATCTTTCGACAGCTCGTCGCCTGGGATTTTGCAAGGGTCATGCTGGAAAATTAAAACGGTCTCAGTGTGATTCCTATATTCCTACGATAATGATGTTTTGATATGGTTGCATTTGATTCACTGTGAGTGAAAATGAGTCATTATGTTTCAACTGTTCCAATCTGATTCATCCAAACTACCAGCTGTCTTCCCTGTCTGGACAAAGATGTCTGCAGCCATTCGTACTAGCTCGTCTCGCTTCCTTTGGGACGTGAAAAGGTTGAAAAGATTCACACAGTGGTCACAAGTCTCTGTAGGTGTTTGATATGGATGGTCACGTAGGTCCAAAAAAACAAACTGGAACAATGCATATGCATGAATGGCCCGTTGCATGCAGCACAACCAACAGAGGCATGTCATCCATAAATGCAAGATTCTGTTCGGCAATCATGACCTGCGCGCTCTCCACCAGCACACCGTTCCTCGCAGTGTCTAAAGTTCGATGCTGGACCAACCCTCTGATTTCTTGGAATCGAGGCACATAAATGGGAAGCAAATGATGTCCCATGTTATTATCTTGATGCACTGTTGGAATCTTAGCCAAAATTCTGGCGGAATTTGAGATATTGTGCAACTTTGGCCACCTAATGGCTTGCGACTTGTTCTCTACAAGTATCAGATGGCCTGCCAAATAAAACGATGCGTTGCGACCAAGTGGCACCAGGTTTAAGATTACCACCAGCACGAACCCCACAAAGAGCGACAGGACCATACCTTGACGGGTCAAGTCGCAGAAGACCGAATCGAGATGAAAAGGGCTGGTTGCAAGAACAGCATCGGAAAACTGCAGCTGGCTGGGAACACCAAAGAGAACAGCAAAGAACATCGGGCGAGGTGCTGTTTACCACATACCAAGTGTTGCTTGTCCCAAAGACCAGCAGCATATCATGCCAGTCCTCTCCTCCAAAGACCGCCAGAAAGAGCGAGTTCATCGAAGCCCCAGTGGATCCCCAATAAGCCTGTCATAGTCGGAGAAGCTGAGGAGTTTGTTGTGGAAGCTTCTTTGAATTATACGACCGTGACAAGTGACAAGTAGTACATGTGTTTTCTTCAATGGCCTGAATTTGACTGGGATCGCCTGCTGATTCGATAAATTGTCCAGAGACCTAAGCAACTAAACATTCTCCTGGCAGAACTAGCAGCACTTCTTGAAATCGTTGAAGATTTGCGTTCTTCCCTAATCGATAGGATCATAGGCTACATCCAAACACTCTAAGAGATACAGGGTCGGTCTCTCGGCAATCGTAAAGTTTGCTTAGCTCCGGACAATCGTAAAGTAGAGCGCCACTAAATACATGATGAGCATCATCAGCATCGCTGCCCAAAAAAAAGAAGAGAGTGATAATAACATTAAGGACAAAGTAAAGTGCAACTCTGGAACCAAATGAAACCTCAGTGCCAAACCACCACGGGCTTTATGTGATGGCATGCTTGTGTGACGTGGGGCTGTCACCAGCATAAACGCCATGGCATGGGTCAGCCGAGTCACAGGCGGGCCATGCGAGCGACACGCACCAGTCGCAGAACGCGGTAGAGTCGCATGAGGCCGCCATCATCAATGCCAAACATAAAGACCCCAGCGAGAGCACAGATCGCATCCGCCAGCATGAAAATGATCAGTAGCGCATCCAAGATATTCCAAACACCTTCAAGAGCTGGTGAACGCAGTCAACGATCTCTAGAAACTTGTGGGAGATGTGACATGTATTGACATGTACCATTTGCTTGGTCTTTCAAGAGGACAATCTTCGAGAACTTTTCTGGGCAACGGCTCAGGGGTGCATCTTTGGCCAAGCAACCTCTGCAGTACTTGAAGTACTGAACTCCTGCAAAGAAGATCAAAGAAGAGTGTTGCCAGCCAAAAGGAATAGCATACAACAAACAGTGCAACTTAACAATTGATTTTCTATATAAAGTAAAAACGGCCCAAAATGGCCCTTCAACGGATGAATCTACTTTCCCTCCTGAAGCTGCCAAGCGGAAAAGTAGTTCCACGACAAACCTGAAGACAAATGTTAAAATCTGAAGGTCTGCAGGTTGAACCGAAGAAAGTGTTTCGTAAATGAGTCGGGGACCCTCAGGATTAAAGTGGGATTAGATAAAGTGGTGTTTTTTTCAATGAATTGAGGATGTGTTGGGACAAATTTGAGCAAGTTGGTCGACGGCAGTCGTCGACTTTTCCAAGCAAAATCCTTCAATGGTTTCTCCAGGAGGCAGAAGAGCAATCAGCAGCTCCAGCACATCCAAAAACACTGACCGTTCGTTGGGACCGGCATCCTGAAATTGGCTCATCCGTGAAAAGAATCGTCACAACATCCCCACATCGATTTACTGTATATACAACAGTATACAGCATGCAAGCTGGACTTGGCAAGAGCACTGCATGCAGTCACGATCTTTTTTCTGAGAACGCGTGGCTGCAGTCAAGTCAAGTCCCATCTAGAAAAGTGGTTTTTTCTAGCTACCAAAAAGGAGCGTTTGCTCACAAGGATGTCACACTGTGAGTGTCGCCCAGGGCATCTGTGCGGTAGGTCATTTGTCGCTCAGGTTTTCCTGCAACTGCAACCTCCGCCAGGTCGTGCAACTGGATCTTGAAGTACATCGAGAT
>OMLO01004395.1_pt1 | contig 11786 bp, 10 predicted proteins | sample 1674811 | NCBI WGS metagenome assembly OMLO01 (sample SAMN06265003, study PRJEB25207) | coral metagenome | isolation source: Coral host | place: Mexico:La Bocana,Puerto Morelos, Mexico | collected 2008-11-13 | reverse complement strand
GTATCACGTACTTGTTATTCTCTATTAAACTGAAGATGGCATAAGCATGCCGAAACATGTCTTTGAAAATAGTTGTCTGTTTTCTTCAATATGTACATAAGCTTTGAAATCTCTAAAGGAACTTTTGTGCATACTGCACTAGTGGACCACTAAAACACATAGCCAACCTGAAGTTCAGGGTTGTGGGGGCTAACTGTTTTATCAAGTGGGAGTATATGAAGTGGTCACAAAAAGTTGCAGATAACAAAGAATAATCAATTATTGTTGTCAGTGCTAGATAACACTGATTTATGGTTTACTTCATTTTCCAGACATTGTTCTTTCCCTCCCTGATGGGTGGCCACAATTTCGGAACAGATCATGGCGCCGTAGAAGCTGTGAGCTGGTTAAAAGTACCTCTTCATGTGTAAGGAAGGCAGTGTCTCATCTTTATCAGTTACAAGACCAAATTGATTCATTTTACATGACTGCATGTCCTGAGGGGGAGGAAAGATTTAGCAAGCAAAGATCTAGTATGGCTTCAGGTAAGCTAGCTTTAATCTGCATGTACATGTACATGTAGCCCTAAGCTTGTGTAGCTGAGTGGTTAAACTGTACCTTGTAAGCAAAGTCACTATACGCAGTCTTAGATAAGTTGGGAAAGAGGAATGTGACTCTCCTGACTTATTAATAAGGAAGGATCAAAGTGAGTCTACTTGCCAAATGGTGAAATTGGTAACTGATAACAATGATGAGATTTAAAGAAAATTGTTGTTATGAACTCTTGCTGTTATTTCATGTTACACTTTTACAATTCTCTACAGACTCTGAGGTTAAAGATAAAGAAGAGTTGTTAGAAAGTCAAGGAGTCCCTGAAAATTCATCGCACCTGTCTTCAGCTAGTAGCCATGGCAGACGAATCCGCTGGCTTCTAAGTTCTGCATCACTTGGTAACATTGAAGAGGAAGTTGTATCATTTGAGCCAAGGTTAGAGTCCTCAGCCAGTGGAGCTACTTTAGAGGTAAGGATTAACGTCAGCAACATTTTATTTATACCTCTGAATATGATAGCTTTAATTAATTGATCCAAGTACAACACTAGATGTTTGCAACTTACAATTATAATATAGGATACCCTGCCTGTTTGAGAGAAAACAAGCGTTTATTTCATTGTTGAGCTTAGCTTGAGCGAAATCTATTACATGTATAAACGGGTAAGTTTCTAAAGAAACTGTGGTGCTGCATCGGTGGAGAGTATTACAACATAAATTGGTTTTATCAACTGGGTTGATAATGTGAATTGGCCACCATAAAGACATTAAAAAGCTGACATTTCAAGCGTTAGCCCTTCGTTGTTAGTTCTTCTTCGATTCCTTCCAACGAAGAGCTAACACTTGAAATGTCAGCATTCGAATCTCTTTATGGTGGCCAATTCTCAATCTCCGCCCAGTTGATAAAACCAATTTATCTCTTACAGTGTACGTGCATGTTGTGTATGTACAAGGGCTCCCATGTGTACGCTAATGAGGCAAAAATCATGCCAAGTAGGGATGCACAGTGTAATACTGAGGAATCACCTTTATTGCCAAGGACACTAACTTACAAACTGGTTATCATCCCACAGGTTCGGGGTAGAAGTGCTGGAACAGTTGTCAGTAAGCTTTCCACTCCAAAGTCTGCAGCCAAATCTGCTGAGGTGCTTGTTCCTAAGGAGTATGATGTGATTGAAGAGGTTATAAATTTACTGGGAAGAATGGAGAGTGATAGACTTTCCACACAGGATGCCTTAGTGAAAGAAAGGGAAAGAGTACAGAAACTACGAGATGAGATTGATGCCCAGGCTTACAAGAGAATGCATGATCTACCATTGGCTGTTCAAAGAGGTAAATATAGTCATGTATTAAACTTTTTACAAGGGGATGAATACTTCTCATCTTTTTTAACAACTTTTCATTTACTCATAAATATACATGTAATCATGCACAGTCAAGTAACTTGTGGAAGGTCAGTAGAAATTGCAAGAGGTGAATGTATCAAAAGACCATATTATGATAATGTTAACAAAAAGGAGAGTAAGAAGCTTAAGTAAACATGTTTCCAAAGATTTAAGGATACAAAGTGAAAAACTCTCCATGGGGAGTATGGATAATGTCTGGAACAACATAATATTATTACATGACACTGGTAATATATAGTAGTTGTGCAAGTCTGACAAGTGGTATCATATACACCACTGTACCATGGAATATCTCACAAGTCACTTGTATTTCCTCGGTATACATAAACCTTAAGTAACTATTTAAATTTAAACCATGCCATCAAAAATACAGTGGCCAACACAATCAATACAAAATATGCGCAGTGAATGATGTGAAGGTTGAGTGTTACTCCATCCAATGTACAATGACTTTCCTGTATTCTGATTGGCTGTATTTTTAACAGTATGGTATAAATACATGCATATTATTATTTTTAGTATAAAGTTTGAAACTAAGACTGTTTGCACTACCTTCCCACTCTGCTCAATTCAGTTTTTGTTTTTCAAGTCTACTGGCAACAAAAATTAATGATTCTCCTTTTTTTTTTCATTTGAACAGAACATGAAGCATGTGCTCTAGACATTAATGAGTTAAGGTGGCACTGTGCTTATCAAGGCAGAATTGAAGCCAGAATTAGTGAAAGAGTCCATCAAGCAGGTTTGATGATTGCTATATGATTTGCTTGGTGCAAAGTAATGTTGATATATGGTGTGACAGTGTTGTAAACTCAGCGTATAACATTAAATGACAAGTATACACCTACATGTACATTGTACATGTAGAATGATGTCGTTTGTTATACTTTCACATTATACATTGCGAGAAAAGTAAGGTTGAATTAAAATGTATGCACCTAGTTACTCAAATATGGATACATCTTCCTGATCAGCACATTAGTTCAATTGTCATTTACTTTTTTAGTACTTGATGTGTTTAGAGATTAGCTTAACAATGTGTCTATTGTATATAATATTGGTGACTTAGTTTCATGTAATCCTAACTAAATTGTTGTTGCAAGCAAGGCATCAAGGTCCTAATTTCTCCTATTTTTCCTTCTTTCTTGTCCACTGTCTTTCCTATTTTCCTATTGTGTGAGTTTCATTTGTCTCTACCTTGCTGCTCTGTTCTTACCATGTTTTACTGTGTTGTGCATGGCTGTGTAAACACTATTCTTCACATCTGATTAACTCATTTTGCATAGTCTTTCTGACATTTTTTGTTCTCTTGGTCTACTTCAATTTCCTTTTGAACCTGATTTTCCTGACAGATTGTCTTGTCCATCAGCTGTCTGTGAGTAACACCAGCTGTGCACTCAGTTACTCTTTCTTCTGATGACGTAAGTTCTTCTTCACCCTCTTGTTGGTGTCACTCAGCATTCTTATCTTGACTTGGCACACTTCATTTTACTGAATGCATCTTCTTTGTTCACAACATTTGACTGTGATTTACTTATTAAAGTGGTACTATGATCAAATTTGTACCCCTTCAGTTTTTAGGTGTATCACATAGAATTCTAAAAAAGAATAAAAATGCTATTTGCCATCTGCAAAATTTAATATCTGCATTAGTTCCAGATATATTAAAGTTTAAAAAAATGTGTAAAATATTGCAAATGAGATTACTGATGATGTCATACACTCAACCCAATATTATATCAGTTATACATGCACATTAAATAAAGCTATCTTGGTCAATTTGCAGCACCATGGAAACTTGATAGGCTAAGAGTTCCACAGACAACACACCTATGGCTATAAAATATTATGTTCCCATGACGGCTCAGTCCCCACCCACTTGATTTCAAAAATATAAAATGAGGCCACAAACTCAAGATGACATGTACATTTATACGCTTGCTGGATCATGTATATGAGGACATGAGGTACCATTAGCAAAAATCAAAATGGAATGCCGATGGTGGCCAGAAAAGCCTTTAATATTAGTGAGGTCTGAAACCTATTATGTTGCCATGTTGAGTTTGTCTTGTGGAGCACATTTAGTAGAATCTTACTGCAAAGAATCAAACATTCAAATACAACATACAAACAAATTGGCTGAGATATCATTCTTCATTATATTTGATCAAAATTTGGTGAAGTGTATGATGTCATCACTTGGCTAATTTGCATATTTTTAAAACTTGAATATCTCTGGAATTAAAAAAAAATACCTGTCGTGAAAATGGTGAACAGCATTTTCTTCTCATACCGAATACCTGTCTATGTTTTGAAATATCTTAGATAGGAAAGATGCGGTTTTCATCTACTTTTTACTCATTGTGGTCTTACAAATGTATTCAATTTAGTTTCTTCTTTAATAGAAAATTGACTTAAAAATTTGTGCCAGGCTGGATATATTACTCCACTTGAAAAATGTCACAGCCTTCCTTATTTTCTCTTTGGCTTGACTGTCTTGGTGTATCTGTGACATCTAACTTAAATGTAATATGCACACTCTGTTGCCTTTCTTCCTTGACTCATTATAGCTGCTCTCTTCTTAATCAGATTTCCTATCATTACATTCCTATCATGTACATTACAATGTACATGAAGTCTCAAATATTTACATCCCAATACATTTGATTCACTCTTACAAAGCAGTGAATTAACTACTAACAGTACAATTTATTTCTGAATAATTGCAGAAGTGAGACATGCAAAGGTTTTACAAGATCTGAGCAACATACAGAAGCACTGGTAAGTTTGCAATGTATGTTACATTATATATGTGTTATTGACCAAGCGTGAGGTCAAGATGGCTGGATATTGGCCAAGTTCTTTTTTGCGTGTTTATGGACCGAGATGAATTTGAGGTCCATAAACATGCAGGCATCCTGACCGAACTAGTTAGCTTGGTCAATAAAGTATTTGTTATATGGGATAACACACCAAAGCATGATAAATTTTCCTTGCGGGACAAAGCCCATATCCTGAGCGGGCAAGATAGCTCCTTCTTGCACACTTGGGTATTCTCTACCAAATGTGGACTTCATCTTTAGCTAGTAATGGCATTACTGATAGAGGGTTTGTCAGGATCCCATCTAGCACTTGTATTGTATATAAACCTTTTTAGGAGACTAGTCAAGTCACCAGCTTGTACTTTGAAATCCAGGGTCTCTGCATCTCAAACCTGCAATTCCATTTGATTAATTTCCTAACACTTTCCAACTTCTTTTTTTATTGTGTGAAGTAAAATTAATTAGTAGATTTCTTTTCAAGTCCTTTAGTTGAGGAAAAGTTAGACCTGGAAGGGGAAGCAATGTCAAGCATTCAGCTCAAACAAGATGAAACAGATGACGAGTTAAATAACACTCTTGACAGACTGGCAGCTACAGAGAGAAAGACAGCAGAGGCTAAGGGTAAAGCTGCACAAGAAAGATCTCTTATCAAACAAGATGTGGACGTTATTAGAAATGAACTCAATGCAGTCAGGTAATAACTAAAAATGCTTGTAAACCTTCTAGTCCAAGTCTCATAATTATGTAACAGCAAAGTGCCCAAGTGGCCCTGTGACACTGTATAGATAAGCTTGCCTTGTACAACTTTATTTGACTTTTGTGTCCTTAGCATGATGTAGTCATAGCAATATGGTTTGTAAATGTGATGCTTTCAGCATTGATTTTTGTTTAATTTTCAACTGGTTTATTTTCATACAGTGATTGTTTAGAATAATGGAAAGCCAATCTTTAGCATCATTTTTGTGTTAGGATTTGTTTATATTATGTCTTTGTTTTCTTAGAATGTGTTGAACAATGTTAAAGGGGCCAGTTTTGTTCAGTTTTTACATGTAAAACCCTATTATTAAAATGAAAAAAACATTAAATAAATGTGCCTTACTGAAGTTGACAAGTGACCTAAGCTTGACTTGACGTCAAGAGATGCAAGTTGAAAATGAAGTAGTTGTGCCTTGTCCAAGAACACTGCAAATGAAATGACTTGAAATTGGGACTTACAATATCCAGTGTCCACAGCTAACTAATCTCCTCTGGCTCCTTCCCCTACCAGTTAATTGATAATGTTTTCTTTTGTTCTCTTTGTTTATCAACAGTGATGAACTGGCTCAGTTAAGGATGTACTTCACATCCAACACTCATACCATGAATGATATAAGAACCACACTCAAAGAAAATTCACAGCAGCTTCTTATTCTGGGTAAGTGCCACAAGAAATGTCCACTCCCTCTGATATTGTTTTCTTTACAAGTTGTACTTACATAAATTCTAAATCATAGATTGCACATACAGTGTATGCTTTTTATGGCCATGAACACATACTTTCATGACCCATTAAATCCAGGACTGGTCAGTTTCTGACCTTATGACATTTTCATGGGCCATAAAATCTAATGGTATATGGTTTATGGCTCATTCAATTTTCATGGCCATGACAACAGATTTTAATGACTCATTAATTTCAGTTCTGGATCAGAGACAATATTTTTCATGGCCATGAAAAGGATTTTCATGAGCCATGAAAGAATTTTCATGACAAATTAATGGCTTTTAGTGAGGCCATGAAAATAGTAAATTGTAATATTCATGGCCCTGAAAAAAATTAATGGGTCTTTCATGAGTATTTCATGGGATTTTTATGAAACTACAGTTGATAGTGCATGTATGTCTTATTACAAAGTGCCTTTACAGCAACGTCATAGTACAGTACCTCAATGCACACTGAATGTGTTGTCAGAGCACTCCAAAAGTAGTCAAACAAGGCAAATGTTTGCTGTAGGCAAATGTCTTCCTCTGCACTGTCAGAATTTATAAGGCAATGACATATACAGTAAAAGTTATTAGTCTACTAAAAGCTTTCTTTACATATTTTTTTTCAAGAGTGATTGACCAAATTAATAATGCTTATAAATGTTGTTAACCGCCGACCAGTTGGTAGAGCGTCGGACTACCGTGCGGAAGGTCTCGGGTTCGAGCCCCAGACCGGACCAACACTGCCTTTGCAATGACATCTGCAAATGGTTAGATATTCTAGTCTTCTCAGATAAGGATGATAAACTGTAGGCCCCGACTCCTGCATCCTCACTGTAATGGCTAGCAGGGGAGGTTAAAGAACCCACACACTCATCGTAAAGAGTAGGGCACGTAGTTCCCGGTGTTGTGGCCTGGTCTTTGTCCATAGATCACTTGCTTATAAAGCGCATTTGAATATATCAATAGAAAACACACTAAATAAATTCATTACCATTACCATTATATTTTGTTTATCACTTTGTTGGATGTGTTTTAGAGGGTAGAGAGGAAAGAATTAAGGCATTAGAGGCAACACAACAGGATAAGGTTAGTTCTTTATAACATGTATGTGTAGAGTAATCAACATTGAACGTTTCATTGAGACATTTTTAAATTATCAATTGAAATACATGACTTATGAAAATTAAGTAAATCAGATCAGCAAAGTGATTGATTGTCAAGTGGCCCCCTCTAGTACCAAAAGGAATGCATAAAGGCTGGTAAAAATTAAATACAATTTAAAACAAATGTAAAATTAGTTCCAAAGTGTTGATGGTACTTTAGCCATTGATTAAAGGATGGGTCCAGTGTGCAAACAGCGTTTTTTTCGCAAAAGCTTGCTGCAACTGGGATTCTATCCTTCAGTGGGGGTTAATATTTGACAAACTTAAAATTCCATAATTACACTGTACTGTGCTATTTGTTCAAAGGATGGATAACGCTATCCACCAGATAAATCGCTATTTAGTGGTGTTAACAAAACAAACCACAATATCCACTGGACAGTGATTTAACGTTATCCACCCTTTAAACAAATGAGGTCTACATTACTGCACTACTTTAATTATTGGAAATTCACTAATAGTTCTACCATTTAGTAATGCTCTTTTTTGGGCTACTGAGAATAATCTTCCAGCCAGTACATCATAGTTAGAGGAAACTTGAAAAACTTTTTTCGTTGCACCTTGAGTTTAATAAACTGTTTGTTATAGCTTGTTATACACAGACAAGTTTTGTTTTTTTCTTGCACAGCAGCAACGACAGATCAAAATGTGACTTTTGTCCTTTGTGTACAGTCTGATGTTAACATGAACAAAATTGTTTCTATGGCATTGTTCCTTTTAGGTCCAAAAACTTCGTGAGAAAATTGTGGAGCAAGAAGCAGAACACATAAAACTTGTGAACGAGAACAACAAATTGAAGACTGATAAACAAATAACAGTAAGTATTAAAATTGCTTCTCTTTTATTGTTAGGTTGTTATTCAACAAAATAGAAAAATACTGGTATCGCGGAGGTCACCTGATTTTTTCAGGCTTCTTCTTTCCAACTGCTTAAATTGGAAAATTAACTGCAATGATCATTCTTCACTTTCATCTACAACCGCAGTTCATATATGAATTATTTCATATAAACTTCACATCAAAATAGAAAAATACTTACATGTACAACATGTTGTATGAGAGTAAGACCTGATGTTCATGTGGGTAAAAGCTTGCAAAAAACGAATATCAAAGATGTGCAATGAATCAAGGATACATTACATTTTAAAGGATATATTACACCATCAAGAATACATTATATTTTAAATTTTAAATCTCCATATCTGCAAACAAAATTAAGTCTGCACTCAAAACTCATCAGTAAGAGGATTACAAATTATACCTTTTGCCCAATGCATTGGTCATTGGACTTAAACAGGTCAAAAGTCAATAAGTGCCCAGGACTTGAGAGCTGCTTTTTGAAAGGGCAAGTTGGAAATCGATTTTTTTTTCAAGTCCTGAGTATACCCATGTGTGGTTCAATCATTTTATCCCTTGTCTTTTTTGTTTTATTTGTGTCACTATTACAATGTTGAACTCACTGAATTTACCTTTTTACTGTGTTGTTTTAGCAAGCATCAATGGAAACTGAAAATGCCAAGTTAGATCATGAAATACAAAACGCTTCAAGAAGACTCCGAAGTTTAACCACAAGAATCAAGGAGACCAAGCTGGGAATCACCAGTCTGAACAGAAAACTGGAGAAATGGTGAGAAGATGATAAAAACTTCTGCTTTTTCATTGAGTAAGATTCTGGATTTTTTTGGAATTGTTTTGTAATTGACTCTAAACTCAGTCAGTCAGTCAGTCTGTCTGTCTGTCTGTCTGTCTGTCTGTCTGTCAGTCTCAGTCAACCAACTATCTGTACTCTTGGTGCCTCGTAGCATGTAGTCATATAAGGGCCGCAGTCAGTCAGTCAAGCAATCAATCAATCAAATCTTTATTTACACCGTTTAGATCACAGAAGACGTACTTGTTTTCTTTTTTTCTGACAGTGCCAAACAGAAAATCAGTGATGAGAAGGCTATCAAGCGAGCAGAACAGGAGTTGGAGAAAGTAGAAGAGCAGATGGAGGCGAGTGTTAATAAAGTGTATGTTAGATGCAAATTTGTGGAGGGGGGGGGGGCAAGGGGGTCAGAAGGTTGCCTTTGAAGGTTGCCTCGAGTTTCCAGCACTTGCCTCGTTGTTGTACAGATTCATTGTGTAGTTCCCGTCTTCACTCCTAGCTAGAGAAAAACGCTTTGAGAGTAAACTGTCTTGTAACATGGACGTGTTAAATATTAGGTTTTAAAGGAGGAAACAAAGAAAGTTGAAGTTCTTCACAGCAACCTTATTGAGACAGCGGCTGTGAAGAAAGAAGAAGTTATGGGTGTTGAAGAATCACTGAAAACTACCGCTGACGCTCTCAAGAAGCAACTTAAAGACGAGGCACATGCCAGGACAGTGTTACAGGTGAGTCAGGCTTACACGGGCGCTTTTACGACCCAGTAGACCACCACAATTAGCTAAGAAGCTTAATTATATCGAGTCTCATATAACTTTTATGTCACGTAACGCTACGTTGTGTTACATGTACGTCGTGTGTCGTGTGTCGTGTCACATTACAATAAATTATCAGAGCCCGAGGGAAGTACTTCTTGAATGGTCCACGTATGGGCATTAGACGGACAGTCCATCCGAAATAGGATCCGAGTATAGTTGCATAAGTGCTGTCGCCGTTGTCTTTTAGTCGTGACAAGAGTATTTTTACCTTCTCAGGCAAGGATCACATCAGATACACAAGACCTTGCCAAGACACATGTTGACTCCAAGAAAAAGCGTGAAAAAGTATGTCCTTTGCAGGTTTAATAATTTCAGGTTTTGTGGTTATGTACACCTGTTTTGCAATGCAAGCAACTTTTCTAGCATAAATTATGTTTTGTTTCGCTTCCCAGGCTACCCAGAGGGCAGAAGAAATAGTAAAACTTGTGGACCATGTTAGAGATCAGGTTTGTTACGCTGTCTGTACTGCATTACATCACGGGAAGGGAAGGATTGGTTGATCGTTTGATTTATTAATTGATTCGTCAATTGGTTGATTTTTCTCCACTTTCTAGGTATCAAAGCTGGAAAAGATTCACAATGAGAGACAAGAGGTAATTTCTTAAAGACCTTTTTAAGGTGGCTGGCAACAGTTGACGTAGCAGAGAGACATCTGAGTTCCTCGCGGCTTCGCTGCTTTGTGCGCTGGTGCTCAAATTGCTTTAAAATTTGCTTATAACCGCCAAGCTACACAGGCTACAGTTTACAGCACTTTGCAAAATTTTGATTGGTCGTTATAACCACTCTTCATCACTTGATGCTACAATCATGGTATCAAAAAACTGCCCAATCATTGGTGAACATGTTATAATTTTCTTGACAAAATAGGTTACCATAGCAACAGTATGGCCTGATAAAAACACCCCTAATTTTAGCTTTAAGTGCTTATAACTCAAAAAAGGCTCGGTGACCCTCATTTTTGTTATCAAATTGTGATAAGCATGATAAGCATGCAAAGTTTAAAAAAAATTCTGTATTGTGGGTTCAGAGCAATTTTAAATTTCTGAATCCACACTACGCAGTCAGTGATTGAAGTTCTTTTCTTGACAAACTTAGACCATCGCACAACTTGACAAGATATTGGAGAAAGTAGCCCAGCAGCACAATGACATGGAGACTAAATTTCAGAGTGAAATCGCTGAATTGCGACCCAAGGAGGAAGAGTTAAAGGTGTGCACAATTAATCTGTTTATTACAGTTGATTATAGTTGGGGAAGTTGGAGTGTAATATGGCACCTGTTATTATTATTTTTTGGGGGAGAGGGGGGGGGCATGCAACACTTTAATTTTGTAAAAATGCTTATTGCAGCATAGAAATACTTAACACAGTCAAAATACACATGTGTGTGCCATCCGCCATGACAAAAAGGTTGGACTGTACTCTAAAGAAAACAGATTTGCTGATGTTTTCCGAAGCTTCTACGACTGCACATGTACCAAAGTTAAGTATTTGTTGCTTGTTTGGCAAACAAGTTCTTGATTGCTTTGTTTCAGAAAGAGACTGTGGAATTGACCAAACGTTTGGACCACATTGCGTGGAAATCAGAGATGATGGAGAAGAAAATGGCTGACATGGAGTCTTCAACTCGAATGATGAATAAAGTCTTATCCACAACACAAGAGAATATTAATGATTTGACGTGAGTACTGTGCCATACATTCTTCCCTTCGTCCATTCGTCCCTTCGTTCATTGGTCCCTTCGTCCCTTTGTCCCTTTGTCCCTTTGTCCCTTCGTCCCTTTGTCCCTTCGTCCATTTGTCCCTTTGTCCCTTCGTCCTTTCGTCCCTTCGTCCCTTCGTCCCTTCGTCCCTTCGTCTTTTCGTCCCTTCGTCCCTTCGTCCCTTCGTCCCTTCGTCCCTTCGTCCCTTCGTCCCTTCGTCCCTTCGTCCCTTCGTCCCTTCGT
>OMLO01004394.1_pt1 | contig 11788 bp, 12 predicted proteins | sample 1674811 | NCBI WGS metagenome assembly OMLO01 (sample SAMN06265003, study PRJEB25207) | coral metagenome | isolation source: Coral host | place: Mexico:La Bocana,Puerto Morelos, Mexico | collected 2008-11-13 | reverse complement strand
TCAACCCGATTGCATTGATGAACTTTGCCATACAAAATCCCAGTGGGAACACTGTCCATTTAGAACGTGAAGTACGTACTTTAACTAAGGCAAAGATTGTCCAGCAGCAGTGCTTGAAGCTGCAAAAGGTAAGAAACACAGTTACTTGGCACTTCTATGTAAAGTTCACAGCTTTTTCTCCACATACAATTTTGTTGCAACAGAAAAACTGTAAGCTAAGATCGTGCCATCCTGGATCAACTTTTTGAAGACTGGGTGGCCAGCGGCGAAAACTGGTTCCAGTCAACCCTGTACCTCAACTCGGTGCGGAAAGTGGCCAGCCGTAAGAAAGGCAAGCATGTTATGCGTGATTTCAAGTGGCTGAAAGAACGCTTTGGCAATGCCCAAGCCAAAACCATCAAAGAAAGTAAGAAAGAGCTGGAGGCTTCGAAAGGCAACTCTAGCATCATCTATTGGATGAAGAACCCGGATGTGCCGGATAATGAGGACATAGCTATACATGTATCAAAATTTTTGTGAATTTACAAGTGAGAATTTGCAAGTCATTTTGTACAAAACCAACGCAACCAACGCAACTGTGTGAGGATTTTGAATTATGCCGAGTTTGGGATTCCCTGGTATATGAAGACGACCAAGAAGATGAATTTCAGATGGGACTTGAAGCTTCGGGTGCATTGGGTGAGACTCAGACCCGCCAAATCCTGTATCTAGACTTGGTCTCAAAAACATGTTTTTTTTTTGGTGGGCCAGTTTCCAAACCCATCAGCTTTCACACTTAGCCTCCCATGATGATCAGGCAAGTTGCAACTGCTGGAGAGGTTGGAAAGCTGGCAAAGGGTCCTGGCTTGATTGCGGATGGAGGGATTGTGCCTCCAAAAACTTCCCCACAAAATGCCAATGAAGGTGGAGGTGGAGAGAAAAAACCCAAGAAACAGAAAACCGTCCAACAAATCGTTGCTGCGAAGATTGCAACATGCAGTACACGCTTGTCAGAAATCAATGCCTGGGATTCCAAATGCACAGATTCATCTCTGTAACTTGGTCGAACAAATTTGTAATTGTAGATATCATGAAATAGTCGATTTGGCCCATCACCGGATCTCATCATAACATCCCACATGAGAAACCAATTTATCAGGTCTGACACCATGAAGTCTGGCTTGAAGGCGGAACTTGATGCTCGTAAAGAGCAAATCTCGGGTTCCCAAAAAGAGCTTGAAGTTCTCTTTGGAAAGAGACTTGATACCGTGGACAAGGATCCTGCCCTTAAAGAACAAGTGGACTCATGCCTCCGTATGCTTGAAGCTGCTTTTACAAGTTTGAATGGTACCCTGAAGAGCGTGAAAGCAGCAATTGAACCTTACTTGAAGTCTATGTGCATTTTTTTACATGTTTGATATGGGTCCATGGATAGGTTTATACCCTGACTTGTGCCCGGGCCCCTTCCTTGCTGAGGAGCCTCCAGTTCCCAAAAAGGCCAAGGCAAAGGCATCTCCGCCTCAACCGGCCGAGACGCCGAAGCAGTGAGTAACATCACATGCACTGAGAATATCATCACATGCTGAGAGGATGATATAGCTAGCTTTGGAAAAGGAGATCTGATATATGCTTTAGTTTTTTATATTTGTATCTTTTAATTTCCTGATGATATGTAGGTTTGGTGTTTGATTCGTCCTTGTGGACACCGATGAGTTTGGGACGAACGTGGTGATGTCTTAGACAGTGCGTGTGTTGGGGCGATTTTTGGCGTACATAGATACACACTGATTTCATATTGGATCGACCAGTACCGGTCTTGACCGTAGGGTGCAGATTTGCAGCGAATGGGGTTCAAATCATAAACACTCCTATGAGTCACAATCTTGATGTCGTCTCCATGGCTAGGTAAAAAAGGTGTTGCTGCCGAATGAGTTGTTTTGATTGTACTCTATAAAATTTAAAACCGCAGTGGCTTCCTTGAATTGGTCCGCCCATACGCAGGTGCTGCCTCCTCCAGGCATTCACCATTGATGTCGTATCTCCTGAAGCAAAGCGGGTTGGGAGACACTTATTAAGCATTAGTTTATCGATCAAAAAATCCAATCCATTACTGGAATCGGCAAACATTGCATATATTCAATCAGGTCCTTAAAGCAACAGCTTGATCATGAATTCATAGCCATCTTAGGACTCATCGTTTTGCAGAGCTCAAGAGACGTTAAAATATGTGGCTAAGGACAGGGGTGGTGAACTGCTGGTGGATGTTGTTATAATGTTGCATGTTCTAAACTTTCTCTGGTGAGGAGTTTGCGTGGCAGGGATGCCAATTCAGGGGGCCGTGTGCCAAGTTCAGCCTAGCTGGAAACAAGGGTAAGCACCCCCAGAACGTCAAACGTGACTTCTTGCGCCAGATCGATCAAACAGACCCCGACCAAAAAGTTGCTTGATTGAAACACTTGGAGACTGCTGAATTCCACTTTTGTTTTTACTATATCATGACCATGTTTTGATTCCTAGGTTCTTCTTGATTGGATCGACGTACCCATGAAGAAACACGGTGGGATCAGTGGTGAATTGGAAACGAGGTACCCGATTTGCTGCTGAAAACATCATCTCAATTAGTACAGAATTGATTCATGAACTTTACTGACAATCCTGACATTTAAATCTTATAAGATGGTTCTTGTGACAGGCGAATGCCAGTGGTACTACCACACAACCTTTTCCCATGGCTGATTCGCCGCGGATTATGGCCATCAATCCCTGAAAAGCACACTGCTACCTACTGGGCCCATATGAAAGAGAATTCTTTCCAACATGATGTGGTGCCTATGTGGTTGTGGGGTGATGATGCCCAGTACTTGGAAAGTGGAGAACAAATCACTGTGGTTTGTTGTGGGTTACTTCTGCAAAATGATACTGAAAAAACTACAGTGAAGAGATGCTTCCCATTATTTCTCTACCGCGAGGACTCCATACAAAACAAATGTTTCGTTTGCTTTTATTTCAGTAATGCAGTGCTTTTGGCAACTGGATTCACACGTAATAAATTTGAAAATTGCACTGGTCCAGGACGACAGTCTTGGGTATGCCACATTGAAACCATTTCTTGAACCAGCCACTAGGCCAAATAACTCCACCACAACCGTTCCCCATCATTCCGAAGTAGTCCTTCATGGCATCAACGCTGCACCTGCCAGCGGGCTTGCTCGAAACACTCAGGTAGTGAAATCCTTCAACAGGATCTTTAATGATGGCATTGACTTGCCCAATCATGCTGGCAAATTGCGAGTTGTGGTGCAAGAGGTACGGGGAGATTGGAAGTGGCATGCTGATACTGGTTCCAACATCTAGTACAATCCTATGTGTTTGCTCTGAGTTTTCTTGCTTGAAGTGGGACCGACATAAAATATTACAGTACCATATGATCCACCCTAGGAATGGTTCCGTTTGGCTTGCTACTACAAGAGCAACTTCATTTGCCATCAATGTGCTGCCCATAAGTCCAACTACATGGTTGCCAGCCCCTTCTATGTTATGGATCAACATCGGCATGATTATCGACAATTCGTATCCAGAGCTTTGAAACCGGGAGATCGAAGAACCTTTGTTTTGAATGATGCAGGATTCACAAATCTATTTCTATGTTGTTTTGGTAACTGCCTACCTTACCCTCTTCCAATGTGCTTACATTTCTCTGCCTATGAGGTGTTTTGTTGGGCCTGGTCAAATTCGACCACTCCAAGATATCATGGTGTGCGATGCACTGTTTGAACCTGGGGGTGGATTTGTGGATCGTTGGAAATGTAATAGTTGAACTCCTCACATATGATCACATGTGGGGTGGCCCCGATCTTTCCACAGCAGATCGACTCTTGCTTGCTACTCAAGACTTTCGTCGATGGGCAAGACAAAACAAATGGCAGTACCCTGTCTGGATATGCAATATTGTTGCCAACTATGTAGGCCAAACACATTCCGCTTGCATCTACATTAAGGCATTCGATGCCAAAACTGTCGCCAAAGAAATTGAAGAGCTACATGCACCCTTACCCCGAGCTCCAGAGCAAAGCTTGGAATGACGCTAGTATAGCACAATGTACCCAACACTTTTTGAAATGAGCTTCCCTCTCTTTTTTCTTATCAAGAAAAAACAACAAGTAGTTTCTTTAGTTAAAAAACAAGTTGAACTCTTTGAACCTCAGTCTATATTCTTGCAAATCATATGGTTGACCTAGGCTCGGGTGATGCTACAATGGTTGGATTTTCTGATGGAACATTTGGAGCTGGTGGATGAGACTTTGCAACTAATGCGACAGTGTGTGTATCTTACCTTAAGGGTATGCATCCAACATGGCATACACATGTACATAAAGATTGGCCCATTTTGCTCCAACCCCTTCTCAAGGCACGGTGCGGCCTGCTTCCACACCATCTCTGAAAGCCATGGCCGACTGCTTGGTGTTGGAGTGGCAGAGCTGATGGCAGTGTACTGTGTTACTTGGCATGGTAGTAGTGCTGGGGTCACTGAATTCAAAAAAAACAAACGCATTGGATTTCCAATTCTACTTTTGGCTAGGAGTCGAGCTTGGAAGCATATATACACCTGGCTCACAATGCCCTTCAAGCTGGAAAGCTTCTTTGGCCTGCACGGCCTAAGATTCACGTTACTTGACCCAATAAGTTTAAATACGTATACATGCTAGCTAGTAGACCCTATGGCTCCCAAAATGCTTTCTGAGGAGGTAGAAATCAAGTGGAATCTTTTGTTTGGTGCTTTGAGCTTCATTTCTTAAACCACATGCACCGATGTCATGATCGTTTTTCATCAAAACAGCTGCATCCCAGGCATGGCAGGAAATTGCGATCCATCAGATCCATACCAGATTCTAGGCTCTAGCAGTTTTGGATTACAGCTCCTGTTTTTGCAGGTGACATCCCATGTTGTAGTTGCATATATCTAAGCAACCAGTCTTTACTTGGGCCTGACCACTAACTGAGGATGCAATGCCCGGTTCAGTCATGGCTTTAGCTGTGAGGACTTCATAGGAAGGTTATCTCGAGCATGCGCTGCCACTTCACAAAACAATTTAGAAGCTGGTGGCTTAGTTCGATGGTACATAGGACTAGTGAATAGGGGCATCATCGATGAAATCGATGAAAATGACGCCAACCTATAGGTTGGAAGGACGCTACATGGTTCGGGGTGAGTTGGAAAAGGGAAGCGGAAGAGATCTAACTAGTCAGTTTCAATCAAAAAATGATTCAAACCATTTCCTTATGACATGTTTTTTTCCCACGGAGGACTTGGACTTGAGTCAGTTTCACGGATGGTTTTCGGAACAAATACCTCCTCAGAATGCATTTGGGAGCCCTAGGGTATTCTAATGAAGGATACCTCGGATACCTGGTACTATTTGGTGGTACGAAATAAAATAACACTGTGTAATACTTCTGGTTCGGGGTTGTCTGTTGCACTACCCTGAGGCTATGGTGCAAAGTTGTATTCGTACTACCTTTTAATGCTGGAAGTACTTTGTCCTATGGAATGGTGCTCTGTGATAACCATAATCAATGAAACCGACTATTATTGTGTGATACGCAGCGGTACCTTGTGCCAATACAGCATATTTTGTGGTACATAGTTGGACCACGCCGTTATTGCCATGGAACACAGCGTAAAAGGTTGGCCTACGATTTTATAATGATGTGTTACAAACACTGGAGGAACCAACCGCCTGCTACTGTGTTGCCGAAAAAGAAAAGTATCGATTTCAGGCCGTGGCGAAGTTACGTTTGTTACACAAAGCATTTGCTTACCTCCTCCTTGGAGGATTGGACCATATACTCGACGCACACCGACCTGAAGAACAAGAGCACCTCTTATCAGCGACTGAATTACTCGACTAAGCAAAGCCAACCGGATCGATTATCAACTTGGACTTGCTGAAGGCGTTTGATCGGGCATGATCGAGGACGCTGGCCGACGTTATATGGACAGCTTCCTTGAGCAAGAAATTCCTCAACAAGAGATGATTTGCATCTTACGACAGCTGCACTCTTGGACAACACGGCGAAATTTTTCGTGACTTTGGACCCATTCCCCATCACACGCCACAGGCGCTGTGACAAGGCTGCGTACTGAGTCTTGGAATTTGCGCTCGAAAATGGAGGCATGCCATTAGACAGGCTGGCATCGATTTGATGCATGGGGCCCCCATTTTGCTTCATTGACGCTTTGCAGATGACATTCTGATTTTTGCCCGCTCACGTCACGAACTCGCGCAATTGACCGATTCATTGGTGATACGGTAATACGTTTGGAGCAAATAGGTTTGCTGTTCGATGCGGAGAAGACCGTGGTGCTAACCAATCATGCGCAACCACCTCCAATTCTTGCAACGGATGGGCGGCTGCAGCTCACAATCTTGGAGCGGGAGGTTGCTGTTGCATGTTGACAGCTGCGGGGTCACAATCACAGCACATCTATTTGGAATATCATCTGTGAAGCATCATTTTTTTTGGCCAGGCAAACTGTTAAATTCTATTGGACCGAAGCGTTTCCGTTTTCGAACGCTTTAAGTATCTCAATGCCGTGGTTTCATCTGTCGCGTTCTTAGGAAGGGGACATGGAGCAACCTACATTCTTTGGATGTTCATGTTCAAAAAATTCGCATGTCAATCGTTGGACCGCCGTCGCAGGTTGACTGGAATGCGGCCCGGCACGCGATTCTTCACCTGCACAAATACATGGTTTTTCATAACATGCCACAATTGCTGGAATTTATATTATGTTATGCTCATATTTTTTGTCCCCGCACCTTTTTCCTGCAACCATCTGTGGTTCAAACAAACTTTTTTAGCCGCGGCAAAGCGAAATATGATCTTGCCAAATTGGACGTGGAATATGGTGGACTACTCCGGGTAGGCTTTCGCGAGCGCCCTTTGATCTTATTCTTCGGTGCTTTGCCAGCCATGGCGATACAACCGGTGGTGATGAAGTACTTATCAAAGTGTCTGCTATGAGAGGCTTTAAACTTAACATGTCTCACTGTCTCACTGTGATGCACTGCTTGATGTTGGTTGATTGATTCAACTAAAAGAAAGTTGGACATTCAAGACTAAGGATACTGCGCTCAGAGTCAAACAGCAACACAATACACGGAATTGTTCATCCAACCAATTTGTTCATGCCAGAGTGGCAAGAAGTCCATGAAAAATTCAGACATATTCAGACTAATCATTTGCACACCCAATCTCTTTTCGACGCGCGGTGACTGGTTGGCCAAAAATTGCCTCTAAACTCGTAAAATCTTGCAGCTCTGCGCCAACCGCTGTCCATCAATTTTGCTGCACACGGCATAGATCTTGGGCCCAACTCGTGGGCCGATTCCTGTCCTGGGTCTCGCCACGATGGCAAATTGAAGCTGCGGACGTGTTTCATAGTTTTTCTTTGGATGCTTTCCCTTGTCCTCTTTTTGTTCTTTCTATGGAAATACCCCACAGAACTGCAATAAAAAGCACAAAGCGTAATTAATTACGTTGCAAGAATCAAGCTACCAATGATGCCGGCGCTGTTGCTGCATGGGATGTGCATTGCTTGCTATATACAAACAATAAATATATATATTTATATATATAGATTAAAACCCAGTATTATATGTACATCTCTATCTGCATTTGTTCCTGCCACCTAGCAAGTACTTCGTGATTTAATCTTAGGAAATGAGTGGGCAAGCACCGACACTTCCCATGACACTTCCCATAAAGATTCCAGGCAAACATCCACCCCGCACTGCCACTGCCTGGCAAATGTTGAGCCACAGCTCACGTCTTCAATGCAATGATCCCCTTCGCCAGCTTGATTTGGTCGCCGACTGGGCACATCAAGAAACTCAAGTCGTGACTCTCGGCGAGGGCTTGAAATTTAAAGCCATCTTGTTGTTGGTGCGACATTGCCTGCATATCAGGTATCTATAGATACATCTTGAATCATCTCAATATCTAAAGTCTTATACCAAATCAAGCAATGACATCAACATGGATCTCAATCTATCTTACCTCAAATACCTGCAACAATACACATCAATACCCAATCCCACCGGGAACAAGTTAGCCAGCCACCCCGCTTGCAACTGACCTCATGGAAACCCCGGCCCTGCCTTTCTTGCAGTTGATTGCATCCCAGAAGGATGGCTCCATTTGATTGATCGGAGATACACTGGCGCGCTGTGACATGCCAGGGTTTCACACTGGCTCACCAAAAAGAAGGGCGGAAGGGGTTGGACGGAACGAAGCTTAAGCAAACGCTCTAGTAGTTACACGTCAAATAATAACATATCCGTTGCGCGTGTATACGCATGCAAATGGACAGCACTGCATTGTCCCAACCACCTGGATGGGAATTCCCGCCTACACCCCCTGTGATGGTGTGTGGTAGTAGTACTTCTAACAATGGTGTGAGGCATGAAGTAGAGTACTGCTATTAGCAGTGCTGGTACTAATACTATTCTACAGTACTAGCACTGCGTAGTAGAAACAGCAGTACTACTGGTACTCGTACAGGTAGTGCTCAAAAAGTCCAGTAGTAGTAGTAGTAGTAGTAGTAGTAGTAGTAGCAGTAGCAGTAGTAGTAGTAGTAGAAGACCTTTAACAAAATTTGGAGATTGCTGATTCCATTGGGAGTTCATTCTCCCATCCCTCCCCCACTTTCCAGCCTCGGGTCGCGTTCGATCCTTGCTGCAGCTATCTGGGTCAAGTCTCCATCACATTCGGTGATCAGTGCGTCGTAGTACTTCATCAAGCCTTCCTTGGCATCCAACTCTTTTAGCCAAGCTTTCAATTGTACAGGTCGTTCATCTTCTTCTCGTGCTCTCTTGGCAGGTGCTTTAGGCATTCCAGCCTTTGGAGGGTTGGAAGATGGGACCTTCTTGGCAAGTTTGGATGCTGTGCCACGGACAATAGGTACCACCTGTAAGCCATGATCCCAACCATTTCGTGGAGGTAGAGCTTCAGGGATGGTTTTATGGCTACAGTGGAGCCAGGCCTCAGTAAAAACTGAGATTCAAGTTCTCAACTTACAAAGGGGAAATGAAAAAATAGTCCCAAAATGATATCTCTTGATCGATATCTTGAACCATGTGATTTTACAACTTGATAGTTACTTTTTATGTTTCATAATGCTGTGTTTGTTTGTCTTATAGTTATAGGCAATTTGCTTAATGCATTTTGACCACAAGGAGCCCACTGAGGTTGAAACCTTCTCACTGCCAATCTCATCAGCAAACCACCAACCAACATTCTGCTTCTCATCTTGGCCATCCCAATAGTATAGCCATACGAAGTCGATTCCGTCACTTGGATTCTCTAATTTCTTCCAGTAGCGTGCCTCAAACTGGGGCGATGTTTGAAGCCACGTGAAAATGCTGGTTTGGGCTTCACTCTGGACAAACTGAATTCGGTTGGATTGAAGTATAGTATTGTCCAATTTTTTCATGACATAATAAAACAAACCTAAAACAGATGAGAAAGCAGCACTGACTGCAAGCATGTTCAACAGTGTCCAGGTGCTTTCCCATGATGATCTGGACGTAGTCGAACATACCCGCCTTCCAGAACCGCAGCCAAGTCAGGATCTTGACATTGTTTGACTGTCAATGAGATCATTTGATCTGGTGCCTGTCCAGGGCAAGGTGAAATAGTGAGGTACCAAAATATAAAGGCTGCCACAATGCACAGTCATTGTAATAATGACATGTTCACTCAGGTGCGGTAATAAACAACTAGAGATTTGCATTGAACCATACGGTCTCAGCATCTAGAAAATGAGAAATCAAGCTGAGACGCAGTTGTTTCAAATGTTTGCATAAAAACCCATTAAAAACCCTCTGCATTTCCGCAAATCTTCAACAACAGTGCCTGCAGCTGTGGTGCCTTAGGCTGCGCTGTCTTGGGTGGTGGCTTGGTCGGCAACTTGGCCTTGGCGGCTGCCTTTCCTTTCGGCCTCGCCTTCGGCGCATGCACCCGCTCCCGAGATCTGGAACGGGCCTCACCTTGCGAGGTCCGGATGATGAGTGGCTCATGGTGGAGTTTTTTTGGACAAACAATGCCAGAAACATCACCAGTACTCTTACTTCCGTTAAGAAATTGCTGAAAATATCACCATAGCCAAGTACACAAAGAAAAACTCCTTGACTGCATGGATATAGTTTGTTCATAGAAAAGGCAGGGTCAAAAACGTGAATGAATTGTTGTGAGATTGTAAAAAAGTCTGGGTATTTCTTTTATACCACAGCTGGCACAAAATATCAGCCTCGTGAAGCCCCATCGCCGGACCCACCAACTTTCCCCTCAGCTTGAAGCGCCAAGACCTTGGGAAAGCAAGAAAAAATAACGCCAGGCATGGTTATCAAGCCGTGTTAAGGTGGAGATATAGATACAGATACAGATACAGATTTAGATATAGATACCGATATAGATATATAGATATAGATTATGACAGGAGATGTTCATTATCAACATGATTCAACATCATTGGTCCGGTCATCTTACCCAGAAAATCCATGACAATGCTATGACAAAGTTCTCTTGACTCTTGATGTTTCAGTGTGCCAGATTGTTCGTCCTCTTCCTTCACCTATTTCACTGCCTACAAATTCAACTTGGTGCAACCCGACCTCGGAGAGTACAACTCAGCTTGCACTTGGTTGATATGACTTTGTCGAGAGGGAAACCCCAACAGTTGAACAAAATGACGCTTCGGGGTTTGCCCATGGACCCCAAGTCTAAATGGTTTGCAAGGTACCAATGGGCGGTGTGAACCACAGTGTCCCATGACTTCTGTGACTTGGAGGAAAGCTATCAGAGCATGGCTCAGACTGCTAAATCTGAATCGAAACTACTCCTACTCCAAGTCCCGATTCTATTGTATACTTCTGCATTACCATCTTTGGATACATAGCTAAACTCGGAAAGACATACAGTAATGACAATCGAACATGCAAATCTATTTAAATAACAACATTATATATATATATATTATATTCTATAAGACATATAATGTATTATATAAATAATCACAAAGACTCATTCCATATCTTCACATCGAACATTAATCTTTCCCCTTTCAACCAAGGCACGTCTTGCTTCACTTCTCCCAGCACCTCCGCAGCGACCTTGGCCAAGTCCCTCAAGGCTGCCCGTGGTCGCGGTGGATGGAGCCGTACCGACTTCCCTCCAAGCCATGTTAAGCGACGACTCCTACAGAAACACCACGTTTTTTTCTCACACAAAAGCAACGGTTCAAGTTTCAATATAGTTGCATTATGTTACTATGTTCTAAATCAAGTATGTCTCAGATGAGACCCAAAAAGGTTTCTTCTTTTCACGGTCTCGAGGGGCCAATGACAAAGTATAGATAACAAACGATGATAAACAAATGGTGCAATGGTGCAATAAAAAAATATACATCATTCATGCCCGGATGAACATGAAATATTTGGAGATTGGAAATACATTATTTTGTAATGAATAACCATAACCAGATCGAGGCGAAGTTTATCTCAAAATGTGTCACTAATCTTGAAGAAGAATGTCGACACCTTATCCTTAGGAGATCCTACACTGTTTGTGGGTGTCTAAGGGCAGGTGGGCCTATGCGCATTGGTGGTGATGAGCACTGGCATTTCTCAAGGTATCACACTTCTGAACGCAGCATCTCCAATCTGAGAATCTTTTTTGAGTTTGACTTCTGCGATGATTCATCAAGAACCTTCATATCATGCCAAATCACCACGCATTTCGTCTCCTA
>OMLO01004393.1_pt1 | contig 11790 bp, 6 predicted proteins | sample 1674811 | NCBI WGS metagenome assembly OMLO01 (sample SAMN06265003, study PRJEB25207) | coral metagenome | isolation source: Coral host | place: Mexico:La Bocana,Puerto Morelos, Mexico | collected 2008-11-13 | reverse complement strand
CATGTCCAATGTGAACCGATGAGGTTATTCAAAGGAGCATGGCTGCCTGACCCTTTGATGATGGCATGTGTGGCTGCATCGTTGTCACATAGTTGGATGTATGTTGAAGTCAAAAGTGGTTTGATCAAAATGGGCGTAATAATTGCTGCCCAGGCTTCAAGAAAATATATGAAGGCTTTGTTGCTGGCGAAATGTTTGAGGAGTCTGGGTGGTACTGTCCCGTGAAATACCAAGGGTGTGTTTGCTGAAGGGTGGATAACTACGGCTGCCCATCCGTTAGTCATCTCAGAAGAAGGTGTCAGGTCATGTTGTTGGTCATACAAGTCTGAGCATCGTAGTATTTTATCACCTTCTTTGTAGAATGCGTCTGTGTAAATGATGGTGTGTTGTGTTTGTTGAGGCTGTAATGGAAGTTGTCGTGGTTGGCAGTGTTCGAGGATGTTGAGTAATGCTGTGATGGCGCTGTGTGTGTGTGAGTTGATATTGTCAGTGTTGGAAAAGGCCTTGTCGTAAAGAGCTCGTAGGGCTGCACGTCCGACTCGTCCGAAAAGTTGTGTGGTTGTAAAAGAGCATTTGCCTGCTAACTTGCGTGCTTGTTCTGGGGTCATAAGTTGAGTGCGAAGATGTTTCCGTAGTTGTTCTGAAATATTCTTGATCCTGGATGGGCATGGGGCGACCGTGATCTTGTCGATGTCGCACTCAATGATCACTCCTTGTATCCGGTGTGAGTTCGCCGGAGGTTGTTTCTTGGAGATCTTCATGTGGAATCCGAGGATAGAATTGATGGCTTCAAAGGTGTCAAATCCCGAATTGGCTGAGCCTGTTGGTTCAATCGACCCATAGTCGTCGACATAGTGGACGACAGGTATACATGCGATGGTTCTGGCAACGGCTGACAACATGTCCCCGAACCTGTTGTATGCCCAGACACTAGCAGCGGATCCGAAAAGGAGTACGTGGTGGTGCCATAGTGTTGGGCCATCTGGGGTAAGCAGCAGTACATAGGCAATTGAAGGATCGTCAAGAGGTAGTTGTCGATAGGCACCGTCATGGTCATGTCCCCACACCAAAGGTGGTTCATCAGATCGTTGTCTGGTGTATTGTGCTAACCATGTGTAGTGATCTGGGGTGTGGTGGTAAGGTTGATCGGTCATATGGCACGCTTCAGTCTTCGCCTCGTCGGATTTTCTGTTTCCCATCCGACCCGGTCTGTTCAATGCTGAAGGCCATGGCTATAATAGGATCGGAGTGAGGTAGAGGTAGTAGGTTGGACGTGTGTGGGTACTCCTTCAGAGGAGTGGTGTTGGTCTGCAACCATTCTGGTGCCTGGAAAGGGCCAGCCATACGCCCTTGTTGGACTTCTGTAGCGATCTCAGAAGCCATGAGGTGCCAGTGTGGGTCAACATGGTTCTGCTGTAGTTTCTTGTGGATGTATGTTCGGTTGTTGTGTCGGAGTGTCTCGATGGAGGTGGGACATGTATATTTGGAGTCTGTGCGGACGTGCCAATTCAATCCTGGGTGTAAATTCCCCAGGAGGGTGAATCCGTTGCTCAATTCCTGTTGGAGTTGCTGAGTGTGTGGGTATTGTATGCTGGCTAATATGTGTATCAATGTCGGTATTTGTGTGATCATCTCTGTCTGTTGGTAAGCGAGTTGGCAGTGTGGCGGAATTTGTTGGAACCACAAGGCTGTGGTCTCTTGTTGTTCCTCGACCAATTGTCGGAGCTCTGTTGTAACTGCCTGTCTGATTTGTTGTATGTTGGGCAGGCGTTGGGATTGGTTGATGGCCCAGCACAAGCTCGGATCGAGGTTGCTGTGATCTGCTGTGGGGTCTTGTAGTGTGCGGGCCCACCTAAGGTGACTGTGCCAATCTAGTTGTGGCATGTGTTGGTGATGTGTTGTTTTGGCTGGTGGTCCCCAAGGTGTATGGGAGGAAAGCCACAATCCAGTGAGTCTCTGTAAGTTGGTCTGTGTGGGTGGATGACGGAGTGCTGGGCTGGCCGGAATCATCAGTAGTAGTGTAAGTAGCCAAAGTGCTGATGGGAAATGCCAGGCATTGCCCAACATGGTGTTCCTCGTTCGAGTGGATGGGTGTTGGTCTGTAATCTTGGTGTAGTTGTCTGGTAGAGCCATGAGTCGTTCTCGCTGTAATGGGGTGATTGGTTGCCAGTCGCCTTCGTGTGGGCGAGTCAAAAACTGTGGTTGGTATTGCCAAGGTGGGAATTGTCGATTGTCTTGTTGCCATCTTTCCCAGGTCGCTTCGTCGGCGTGTGCGTGGGCTGGAGGTGGTCGTCCTAGGTCAGTGGGAGCCTGTGTGGTGAGGCAATGAAAAAGTTGTTTGTTGCATAGGACCGCAGGAGTCTCCCAGTCTTTCACATGTATGGATGGTTGGATCATCGTGGCGATGGGGTTGTGTAGTCTGTGGTGTCCGTCTTGTAGTGTCCAATGTAATGTGAAAGGTGTCGATCCTGTGAGCTGGTGGCCAACGTACTTCCAATCGGCGTCGAGCCACCAAAGTCGGGGTCGGGAGGTGGCTTGTCCATCTGCTGCATCTACAACGATGGGGTCTATACCCCATTGGGTGGAAATGTCACGGAATTGCTCTTTTATGTCGTGATGGGGTAAGACATTCTCCATCAAGGATCGAATGGTGTATGTTGGTAAGTGTTGTCGAATGGTGAGGTCGATGTTTGTCATCTGTTGGATCAATGAACCATCGCTGCCGGTGACCCCTGGTGGTGCATCTCGTACTCGTGAATGGTCTTTGCATGGGGGAGCTGAAGTGATGAGGATGACATGGGAGTTGTCGTAGTTGTCCGAAAGTTGTTGGCAAAATGTGGGGAAGTCTGTCTGAGTAGCATCACCCATGTGTTCAATTTGTTGGTGGTATCGGTGATCGAGGAGCTCGTTGCAAAAGGGGTCAATCTCCCAGGAGAATGTCTTGATGATGTTGACGTTGAGGTACTGCAAGGCCAGCTGGGAGACACCGATGCCATGGAAAAATGCAAGGTGTAAGATCGGTGGTTTTGGTAAAAGGCTTTGCAGCATGGTTTGGACTCTCGGTCGGTCAGCTGGCTGGTATGCTGTCTCCCAGTCGCTGTGCTGTCCCTATTTCTGGGACTTGGAGAAGGTCTTGGACTTGTGTCCACCCTTGTTCTTGTCGCCTTTGTGATGTCCTTTGGCTTGTTGGCTGACAAAGGTCGGTGGGGGAGGGGGTGGGCCATAATGGTAATGTTGATTGCCCGATGGTGCTGTTGGTGGAAAGGCCGCAGGGTTGGAAGGTTGGGAGGGGTATGGCTGGTATCTGGGATTGGTCTGCCATGTATTGTATCTGTTTTTGGTCTTACCCTTTCCCTTGCCTTTCTTGTCCTTGCCTTTTCCGCTCTTGGGCTTCTTGCGAGGGGGTTGGGAGAGGATGTCGGCGATGGTGACCGGGTCTTGGAGGATCTCCTCGGTGGCTTGTTTGAAGGTCTTGTTGTTGCGCATCTGCATGGCGATTGTCCACGAGAACGTGTCCCAGGCTTCTTTGACATTGGCAAGGCGCTGAGGGTTCTTGCGGGTAAGCTGGATGAATCTTTCGATATATGTGTCAATGGACTCCTGGTTGGAGATCTGGATGAGAATCCAAGCCCATCGAATTGCATCTAAGGAGTCAAGGATCATCATCATGGACTGAGGATCCCAATCTTTTTGTTCTTGTTGAACAAGGGTGTGGTCATCAGGGTTGAGGACAAGGGTCTTGTCGGACTTGTCCCGTTTGGCTGTGCTGTTCACGGATCCTGTGGCGGTGAAGGTCCTCTTGGTGATGATCTCGCCGAGTCCAACGGCCTGGTAATTCTTGGATACGGTGTGTTCATGCCACATGCGGATCACCACCTGTTCGGCTCCAAGGAGAATCTTTTCTGGGAATGTCTTGGTGTTTCCTGTGCTCACTTTGTAGTCGGTGATAAGCTGTTGGTAAACTCCTTTGGGCCAAGTCTTGGGGATCTTGTCGTCGGTGGAGGTGGCAGGAGTGGTTGATGCTGGTGGTGCCGTGGGTGATGGTGTCATCGGAAGTTTGGATTGTCTAGCAGCTGTAAAGTCGTCTCGACAAACATTCCATGTGGCGATCAGACATGCTAGTAGGCCTTTACGGCGGTCTTCGACTGGGAAGTGGATCTCTTTCTCTGGTGATCCAAATGTGATCTTGTTCGCGAACTTCTCGGTCCATTCGGTGATCTTGTCATCACTGGCAAAGAACATGGCCAAGCTGTTCTTGGTTCGGATACCTGCCCAATCAAGGTAGTCAAGGATGGGGCTGTCATCGGGTATTCCGTTATCTGTCAAAGTAACTTTGAAATCAGCATGGAGATTGGCCATGGCTCGAAATCATGAAGGTTTGAGGGATATTAAAATCTGTCTACGGAAAACAAAGAGATCAAAAGGAAGTGACATTGAACAGTAAGCAAATGGTGTATCAAGTAGTGTGTTGATAGGGTGCATCTCGCTCTCCTTTGTCCTGCGATCGTAGCGATGGTGAGTGGTTTCGGTCCTAGGCGAGCTCGTCTTCGGATGAAGTGCCATGGTCATCATCTTCCAGATCGCGAAAACATTTGCGGCAAAGGTGGTCAGTAGGTCGATTCCAGGTCTTTTGATATGGTGCAGTGCCATAGTGCCAACCACAAAGGGTGCGCCACCTGGTGTTCTGGGCTGTCTCGGGTACTGCGGGTATATGGGCAGTCCCGCTTTGGCTGATGATCCACCAAGAGTTGCACAGGCGTGTGAGCTCGGTACGTACCAGTTCTTGTAAGTTGGATGTAGGTGGCAACGTGGATGGTACCATATGAGATGGTGTGGCAGCTAATGGTGCTTCTTGGATGTATCGTTTAACTGCATCGGAACCCCACCGGCCAATCAGTTGTATAGCCTCCAAGGAATATCCCATCCGTGACAGGAACTGGGCTCCAGAGACACGGCATACGTGTTCACCGAAACGAGGTAAAGGTTCACCTTTGGGGCCTGGTCTGGTCAGGGGTGTATCGGTAAGTCCGATGGCTGAGGAAAAGATCTTCATGATGTGGGCCTTGGTGGCGAAGTCTCCTGTGTCAGTTGGGATCAGCGGAAGATGTTCTGGAGGGGTATCTCGAAAAAGGTGGTTGATTCTCTTCATGTGTCGTTGCATAGCATGGAAAGGGCATAGTGGATTTGGTTCTCCCGTCTTGCAGGTGCATGGATGTCCACGAGTGACACAGAGTCCGGTGGGATCGTTCTTCTGCACAGGTAGGGTGAAGTACACAAATCTCGTGATGTTGGTCTCGTGGAACCAAATGTGTTGGAAACGGGCTGCAGCAGCCTCGATCCCTCTCAGCATCCACCAACATGCTATCAGGGTGATGTCCCGAGCGGCAAATCGGTCGTTGAACCAATCGCCACTACGGGTGATATCGAGTCGACGTTGGAGAGGTACATGGAAGAGCTCGAGTTCAAAGGCATCCTTAAAAGGTGTAGGTCCTTGGCCACGCTTGATGCTCCGGAGGATCTTCTGCATCAAAAGGTGGAGGTCTGGAGGTATGTCCTGTCCAAGAGTTTCTCGGTGTACCTGGGCTGCTTTGTAAAAATAGTTCTTATGGGATCTGTATCCTGCTTGTTTCATGGATGCTCCCACTGATAGTAGGAGTTCTCTCGTGATGGGTATCGGTGGTAAACCCCATGCGGTAGCCAGAGTGTTCCAGGTGTTCCACAAGCTGGCCTGACTGGCTTGACTAGAATTGGCATAAAAATCTTCTTGTAAGGCAGCGATGGAGCTCATTCTGCAATTGGGAAAGGCAGCGCCAATCGCCCTTTTTAGGGAACCCCTACCTCGGGGTTCGAGTTTGGGAAAATCACTTCTGGGAACAGGGATCGAAGGTGTATTATCCACGGAAACTTCTTTACCCGTAGCACGGAGTAATAATGTGATGTCCGTGGGATCCCATTCCTGTTTGGTCAACGTCGCAGCGTCGAGTTCCAGAAGAGCCTTCTGGTCTGATATTTTTAATCTGGCCACGCTGGGCGCAAGGTGTGTCAAGTTCTTGGATTGTAAGAACTCAAGGACTTCTTTGAAAGGCATGGCTCGGTTCAATCCAATGAATGGAGGGGGGGTGAATGAATGATGGGTGACACGTATATATCTATGTATATATGTCAAATGGGAATCGTGTGGAGAGGTGTAATGTTCTCAAACTTAGCAAACAAAGTGACACAGTCGTGTGAAAAGAACAAAACCAAGACAAAGAATCACACGGTCACCTAGTTGAGATGGCTCCATCGTGGTGTCGTGGCACCAACTGTCATGGTTTCGGTCACAAGGACAGAGTAACCTTTGGCATACGCCTGGTTCCTGAATGTGAAGGTCGGGGGAGGTTCAATCAACAACGTGACGAACTACGTAGTTCTAAATAGAAATGTGATTCAAATCGATCATGATCTGTTTAAAGGAACATCTGTCAACAGACTTCGCAAAGGCATCTGTGGTGAAACTATGGCATCGAAAAGAGGAGTCATCACCTGGATTCAACCTCGATTCTGCCATCTGGGTGTGATAACAGAGAATTGACCTCTCCACCTGGGATCAGGACAAACTCAGTATCGTGCGTCAAACGTAAAAGGAAATGACGCAAATGGAACATCGGTCTAGTGACTTTGGCATCTCCACCTGGGATCAAGCCATGGTCACTCAGGTCTGTAGGCGATGTGCTCAGGGATGGTTCATCCGCTGCGTGGTCGCTTGGTGGACTGTCTGGGTCCAAGGAGGTTCTCGTTGGCGAACGTGGAAACCAGGAGGCGGCAACAGGTGAGGGCCATCAACTTGGTCACTTGTTCAGGCTTCAGGACGTGGGTCGCACCCTCCTCGTATTCATAGGCGCACCAATCGTAGAATGGTCGCTTGTCATGGACAGGTCCGGCCTTGGGCAACAAGTGGATGGCGTAGATCTCGGAGCCTGCCTGTAGGTTTCGGGCCTCAAGCTCGGCGATATGGTCTGGGCTCCAAAAGGCCCTTTTCATGTAGGGCAGGGGTTGGGCTTCCTGCAATTGGTGCCGAATCTTGTCGTGCAGAAAGGCAATCTTGTCCTCGGCGTGATCGTATGCTTGGAAAAGGTCAGCGGTCTGAAGCTTGAGGGTCTGGAGAAGATCATCGGTGGCCTCTTCCGGCCATTCCATCAAGTACAAATAATAGTGAATGTCTGATCGGTCAGTATGGACCAAGCTTTGGGCGGTAAGGCCTGTCAGGTCTTGTGGTGGGCATTTGGTCTTGACCACGAGGCATTGTTTTGGGCGTAGGAGTGGGTTGCCACGGTGGTCTTGCATAGCCCAAGGGCGGTAGTAAGTCAGGCAGGCTGGGCAAAGGTAATGGCCTTGGGTGCGTTTGCCTGGTTTCACGTTGGTGGCCCAGTGGTGTGACAGGACCACCTTCTTGCAATCGGGATTGCGACATATAAAATGGTGATGAAGAGACGGCAGCACGATGGTCCAGAACTGCTTCAGGAACAGGTCATTCTTGTCTGAATGGAGGAAATGGTGAAGGTCGGGGTCGATGCCCTGAAGGCTGGCATTGATGCGGGATGTCTCCCATTGGACAAAGGTCTTCAGGATCTGGTCTCGTTGGCCTTCCTTCAAATGGAAAAAGCTGGCGGTGGCATGCTCGGATATGAATTTCAAGGTCTGGAGCACTCGGATCCTGGCTTCTTTGGTCGGGAGGTCTGGAAACTGGTTTTGGATCTGTCGGAGGGCTTGGGCGTAGGTCTCAGACTTGGCATAGAATTGGTGATGGTCACCGTTCTTTCCAGATCGGTTCTTCCAAATACGGCCGGTAAGGTTTTGGAATTGCTGTACATCTGGAGTATAGAATTGGCCCTGGGTATCAATGCAAGTGAGGGAGGTACGGCGCCACCGGTTCTGCTGGTTGTCCCAGAAATGGCTGAAGGTTGCCTCATAGTAGGCTTGTGCTTGGTCATCGACGGCTGGGATCCACACAAAAGGAACAAAGTCAGCATCAAAGTCCTCGTCAAGGGACTGAAGGGCCCAAGGGCGGTTGGAAACCACCGAAAGGTCTAGGATGGGGGCAATGTTGGCATCCTCGGAATCTTGGGTCGTATTGAGCCACGGACCCGGATGGATCATGTGGTCACGGCCATTGGCTGCTTGGAGGCATCCCCAGCAGAACATGTAGGTGTTGGTGTCATTGCGATGGAGGAACTTCGGGTACATAGGCATCAGGAAATGCTTGGCGAACCGCTTCTTGCAGTACTGGCACTGCAATTTCTGGGCTGCATAGGTGTTGGCCACATCGTAGAAATCGAGCATGTACTTGGAGAAATTGGTACGGGATGTAGCACTCAAATGGTTGGAAGTATCCTCGTCGAAGTACTGCTGCAGGATGTGGTCAAGCTCGGCCTTGTTGGTTGGTGACTGCGGGCGATGAATGGACCTCCAATTGTTGAAGTCCTGTAGGAGTCCCGTGTGAGTGATGTTTAGGATCTCACGGGCAAGGCGGTCACCATGGGACTCATTGGGGTGTACCCCACTGATGGCTGTGGGTGGTAATAGGCCTTGTCGGATGGTCTCTGCCCTGAGTTTCACCATCTGTTGAAACGGAGCTGGGCTGTTGGCAGCGGCGGTCTCTGCCATGGCTGGTGTCCACGGTGATGTCATCGTTCGTGAGGTCAAAGGTCGCCAAGATTGAGCCGTGTGATGCTGTAGTAAAGGAAAGGTGCAAAAAAAATTGAAAGTCGACTCAACAGGTATCGAGTTTGCGGGGCTCCCTTACCCACTTCGTCGAGGTGGAGGGAGAGCCATTTAAGGCAGGTTGGTTTCTTGTGATACTTAGCAATAAGGGATTAACAGTGGAGGTTGAAAAGGAAAGAATGGCGATGTCCACTCAGGTACGTGCATGTCCATGTATAGTCTTACGGTACGAAAAGTCTTGAATCACAAGTGAGAACATTGCCTCGTCCGAGGTCTTTGGCCATCCGGCACGGAAAGAAATGTCGTGTGTGATCGTCTGTTGTAACAACACACGTTCATCTTTTCTCTGTTGGCACTCAGCGGTGTCGAAAGTCGGCATGTATGCAAAATGGTGGGGACTGTGTGACGAGGTCTAGTCAGCGAAGAACAACACAATCATCCAAAACGGGATCAACGACACCCAAAAAAAACATTGTTGGAAAGAACGGTGTGATGATGCACAGTCACATGTCAAAGGAAAATGTTCGTAGGGGGGGGTCGATCCTCACCTGGAGTCAACGACCGTCAAAAGTGAAATCGGGACAACGTATTCTTTGGTCGATCCTCACCTGGAGTCAACGACCGCCGAAACGGTAAAACGGTGAACAAACTTCCCGGGTTGATCCTCGCCTGGAGTCAACAACCTCGGAAGTACGTCAAGTTAAAATAACATTGGCCTCTCAGCTGCAAAATCGCAAGCGGGATGTGTCTTGGTCCACGGTAATATTGTGGTCGGAGTCTGCCCAGCTCCTTTGGTGATGTGGGATGTTGGCATTGATGATGTCAAGGACCACAGTGGCGACGTTGTTGTTGAATTGTTGTGCAACACCTCGTTGGGTGCGTGCAAGCCGGTAATGGTCACCTGCAAATTTGAGCCAATCGCGGAGCTGGGTCTGTGTGATGGTTTGTGGGCTCGCTGTAGAGCGGGAGAAGGCCAGAGATAGCTCCCTCTGCATCTTCATGTAGAAGAAGCTGGTCAGAATGGCGAGTTCTGGGTCGGCGGTGTTCGTTGGTAGCGGGATGGTCAGGGTCTGTTCCTCGTACTCACCGCGGTTGGAATGGAGGGATCTTTGGCGGAACAACACTCCCCAATCAGTCATGGCGACGTTGGATCCCGGGTCTTGGTTGGAGTACCTGAAGGCGTTGAAGTTGTCTTCAAGGAGGCGTTGCCAATCAGCGAACGGGGCGAACTTCTCGGATCCACCCGTCATATAGGCATGAAGATCTCGGCACTGACGTGATGGAATGGGCTTGGTGAACCAATTTGGAACGTTGGTCACGATGTCTGTGGAAAAGGTCGGTGGAGCCCAGACAGGGCTGGGAGAAATCTTCAGGGAAGCTGGCGGCAAAGGTAAATCAGGTTCTGAGTCAGCATTCCAGTCAAACTCCGGACCTGTTGATGGCTGTGCCTGGTCGATAGGCATGGCAGCATATGATGGTGATGGAATGGGCACCGGGTTCGTCAATGGTGCGGCAATGCGTTGAGGTCCGTGTGAGTTCGCGGTGGAGGCCGAGGGGCCAAAACTGATCGGAGAGCCTGAAGTGGTAGGAGGCAAAGTGCTCGGTCGCCAGTTTTCTGAGCCAGTGGGTTGTCGGGACCGAGGAGGTGTCCCTGGGCCAAATCGAGGTGATGGGCATGGCTGGACATGGTCTGATGGTATCTGAGCCGAAAGAAAAGGATCTCGACGATGTGGGGGCACTTCACTCTGTGTTGGCCGTTGGCCTCTGGGTGTGGTGTCACGGTTTCGCATCTTGCGATTGTGTACACGCTCTGGCTCGTTGAAGTTGGAGGCTAAAGGTTGGACCCTGGAGGGAACTTCGATGATGTAGGTTGGTGGTGATGGTACGGAGTCCTTCCAGTCATGTTTGGAATGGAGCTCCGTTGTGATAAACGGCTGGGTGGCAAGGCAGGTCTGAAGGTCTTGGAAGTCGATGGTGTAGAGCGGTAGACGGCCACTAAAATTCGGCTCAAGGCAGTAGACCGAATACCAGAAACGTGGTTCCACGGAGGCAATCCAAGCTCGAAATCCGAACATTTCAGAATGTTCCCAGCCTTGGCGATGTAGTTGGCCACAATGGGGGATCTCGCAATTCCAGCATCGGTTCCACAGGTCACGCCTACGTTGATAGGCATGACAAGGCCAAGTCCTGGGTGTCCAAAGTAGGATGTCATTCTGCAGGATGAACTCAGGGTGGAACATCTTACAGGGCTGGTAGGCGTCAAAGAAGGACGGACAAGGGCGCATCCGCAAGATGTGGTCGCAGATCTGTGAGCGGTCCACGTGGTCATAAAGTGCCATGCCTTGGCGTTGGACGAAGGATGTAGCCGGATGGGAAAACCGCTCCGTCATGTAGTGTCGGACATGGGACCAGTTGACCTGGTTGGTGGCGACATCCAGTTGCAAAAGTGCCCAATCTGGCGGTTGTTGTTCCATCTTATTGGAACCACTCGAGGTAGCCATGGGTGGAAGGAAATCACCACAGCAAAAGCCACAAAACCAGTGCAGATCCTGAGAGGAATCCCACAAAGCACAGTTTGCAGCAAATGGCAGTGGAGACGGCCACTCGAGGAGGTTCAGGCCACAGACTGATGGACCCTGCAGCGGCAGCACGTTCACGACCACCACCTGTCTTACGGTGTCTGACTTGAAAGCCTGTAGAAGTGTCCAGCAAGATCTGTGGCATAAACCGTGAAAAATTCTCACAATCAAAGGTACAGAGAGGGCACTTGTACCAAAAATGAGCCACGAGCAAGACTTAACAGCAAACATGAATGTTCAAGTAACATGATCCAACCAACTTCAAGTGAGGTCACCTCTTCACAGAGGTGTCTTGACACATTTGTGATTGTTACAGCGCACAAACAAGTATGTGCTAACCAACAATCTCTACATGTGTCACAGAGATAATGCTTAATCATAAGCAAGCAAGCAGCGCACTCTTTTTCTCCCTGACTAGGATAAAGGTTGGATTTTGGCTCGTGGCCTCCGTCAAAAGGTGTTGGAGTCGTCTCACGGTGACGGATTCTTTTCAAGAATCTCAACTCGA
>OMLO01004391.1_pt1 | contig 11795 bp, 7 predicted proteins | sample 1674811 | NCBI WGS metagenome assembly OMLO01 (sample SAMN06265003, study PRJEB25207) | coral metagenome | isolation source: Coral host | place: Mexico:La Bocana,Puerto Morelos, Mexico | collected 2008-11-13 | reverse complement strand
AAAAAAAAAAAAACCCACATTTTTCCCCCCCCCCCCCTCTGAAATTTTTGCGGCGGCCCCCCCCCCCCCCCCTAACTTTACAAAACCCTCCCGGGGGGGGGGGGGGGGGAGGTATGGAACTACACATTGTAAAATAACTGTTTTTCCTGGGGAAGTCACAAATCAATATTCTGAGGCTCTTGGAAAATCAAATATTTAGTAAATGTACAGGGCTGGGGAAAAGTGCCATCCGAAGAAGATTCTCCTTCTGGGCAAGTTGCTTTTGATTCTCACTGGTTCAATGGGAAAGAGATCAGGCAAGTTCACTGTTAACTAAATCATAAAAGTGCTAAGTTTGCTCAGGGCAACAAAACTTTAAATGTTGCTAAGTTGTCCCAAAGGCAAAATGGAATTCAAGTGTTTTTTAAGGCCTGAAGTAGCTATTAGATTATAGCCTGTAAGCTTCTGACGTCCTCTAAAATCAATGAAGGTTTTAAACCTTTTTTCTGTCCTGAAACATGTTTGCAATTAATAACCGATACATGCTGTTAATCGTATGATTCTGTTTTAAAGGTTTGGTGACCCTGGATGAAATGAAAGCAAAGCGCGAGGATTTGGTGCGAGAACATGAAAAGCAGCTTGCCGCTAAACTTAAATCTGATGAAGCAGAAGGGTTAGGATTATATTATAATTGTTGTTATCCAATTTACTATGCTGTCCCCATGGAAGGGACAACAGTATCCATTCATTTCACTTCATGGTTAGTGTGCTCCATCTGCTCCAAGTCAGTACTCTTCAACATGCATATTGATTATCCCTCATACATGATCCACTGCCATACCAAACTCTGTTACCTGTGTGTAGCAATCGAACTATTGGTAGGAGTGAACTAACTTGGAGCGGTCTAACCGTGGAGCAAAGTGACAATAAACTGGAACAACGAGTACAATTTAGATTGCCACTTTCTGTAAAAAAAAATATATTTTATTTTTGGTAGCTGTCTGGTTTTGTTTGACAATGTTATTATAAGTATTGTATCAAGTATTGACTGAACTGCAATTGATGACTTCAACTGATATATTCATTGGTCTGAACATTTCTGATTGGCTGAAAGTCATGTACCAATGAATTTAATGCTGGGGGTAACCCTGCGATGGACTAGCATCTCATCCAGAGGAATAGAAATATTTCTAGTTGCTTCATGCTACTGAAACCTAAGATTTCCTCCAGTCTAATGAGCTACTTGACTTGTATGCAGACTTGTTACCCTTATTTTCTAGTTCCAAAAGAAAACAGAAAAAAGCCAAATTGAAGCCTTCCACTGCATTGTCATTTAATCTTGATGAAGAAGAAGAGGAAGAGGAAGGTAATTGTAAACCAAGTGTTTGTATTTGTGTTTATTATTAATCATGTTAATTGCTGAAATATGCAATGTCATTGTAATATGTGTGGTTCAGTTTAAATTTAAGACTGCAAGATTAGTTAACCATTAGGTTGAAAGCATGGATTGATTATGAATCCAAGCATACTTTTTTCATGTTTGTCCTCTGATTTCCCTACTGGCTGCCACACTGGCAAGTAATATTTAAGTGGGCGCAAGTAAAAACTGAAATTTACTGGCCCACTGGACAAGTGGATTTCAATTTGTTCCCTGTCCTGATGTAAAATATCCTTTAGCAAAGTGATCAAAACCCAGCAGTTGTACATGTAATTAAAGTAAAACATAATTGTGTAGCTTCCACTTTGCTTGCTTGTAGCTCAATATATGCTTTTTTTTTCTATTAGTTGTCCCGTTGAAAAAAAAGAAGCCAGGAAAAAATCCTGATGTAGATACCTCATTTTTACCTGATAGAGAAAGAGAGGTACTTCCATAGACTCTATGCATAAGTAGCTGCCAATTAAAAATTCTTTTGTATGCAGTAAAATTAGCCCAGCTAACCTCATTTGAGAGTAAAGATTCTTTTGGATTATCAACCAAAAAAAAAAAAAAACGAGGTTAGTTGGGCTGATTTGAATACTTTCAAAAGAATTTTTAATTGGCATCCATTTAAGCATAAGGTGTATATGTTGTATTGGACATAATTTAATCACATAGGATCTTTTGCAAAATCAGATACATGTAGCATGTCCTACCAATTATCCAGCTTGTTCGCCTGAAAATGTTCCACTCAATAGATTTTCTTAAAGCTAAAATTAGCTTCTACTGCAGACAGATAATGAATTCCTTTTTTCAAAAATAAAAAAATGGGGGTAATGGACTTTGTTTCAGAGATGAAGGGTGTGGAAAACTAGTCTGATTTTGAAAAATTGGCACATGAAATCAACATGGTCTTCAGGATTTAAGCTTAAAATATCAAAGATGGTTCAACAGAGACAAGCTATCGGTAGTACCCCCAGTAATATAATCTGTAATATATAATATATATCTGTTGCATTAATAATTCCAAATGCTGCCAACATTTTCACAAAAATTTACCCTTCAAGAGGCATTTGAGATGTCCAACTAATTTGCCAATAAAACATGTAACTTACAGTGTAGTATTTCATAAATAGAATTGAAATATGGCTTACTCAGTGATGCACAAGAATTTTAAGAAGCATGTAAGAGGAACTAGGGTGTTTGCTTGCTAAGAAATAAATCTCACAAAGATTTATCAGTGAATTAATCATTGTGGAGATTTTTCTGGTTGGGGAGGTGTATTTCTGGGTAAATGAAATTAACACCAAAGCGAGTGTTTTTTGAGGGTCACTCGTCCAAATGTCAAGTGCTGTCAAAAGTTAGTTTCCCACACTGTGACATTGAAAGTATTTTAAACTTAGATTGTGTTTACAATTGATGGATTTTATGGTTTATTTTGAGACAGGAGATAGAAAGACAAGAAAGAGAAAAGATCAGACAAGAATGGGTGGAGAAACAAGAGAAAATTAAAAGTGAGTGATAATTAAGAAATTACTACTGACAGTCATTGCTGGTAACAGGTACTTCATATATTTAGCACCTAATATATGTTGTGGTTTAAATTTATCTTTGGTTTAAAATTTTTCAAACCAGTTTGATTTTGATTTTTCATTGTCTCATATTTCATTATCATAATCTGAAACAAAGGGAAATCAAAATCAAACTGGTTTAAAAAAAATTTAATCCAAAGATAAATTTAAAGCACAACATATATTTAGCTTATCAGGTCCCTAGCTTCAACAACTAATCAGGCTAGGCAAAGAGAACTTAAATATAAATAAATATAACTTCAGTTAACATTGTAAATGAAAAAAGCTAATCAAATTATGAATAAAGGGTGAAAGTTTCTAAAGAAACTGTGGTGCTGCGTCGGTGGGGGTAACAAGGTAATTTAGTTATATCAACTAAGTTGAAAATGTAAATTGGCCACCATAATGAGTTATAAAGCTGACGTTTCGAGCGTTAGCCCTTCATCAGAGCGAATGATGAAGGGCTAACGCTCGAAACGTCAGCTTTATAACTCGTTACGGTGGCCAATTTACATTTTCAACTTAGTTGATATATAACCAAATAGTCAAATTATGACTCAATTTAAACTTAATATGCGAGGTATTAAAGCGATGGATCATGTGTGTAACTATTGCACAGCTGGGTGCAAAAAGTATTTATCCGGTCATCTGGGACAAATAGATTTTCCTTTGGCATAGGTGACTTTTCATTCTCACTAAAACCACCCAGGCAAGTCATCTGCCAACTCAAAAAAAAGTGTTTTAGAACTTGCCCTGGAAAGGCAAAATTTGAGAGCTGCTTGTCTAGAGGGAATTCAAGTTTTTTTTTCAAGCTATGCTGCACAATTAGCAATGACAGGTGTGGAAATGATGTCCATCTCCTAATTTCCTTTGTGAGAGCTTTGATTTTAGCAGCAGTTGTTAATTTGGTGTCCAGAGAGCTGGTACCAGATTTTTGGCCCTTAGCACCTAACAGCATTTCTAAAGACCATACTATATCTTATTGTGCCCTGCAGATTGTATGTATTTGATAAAGGAGGTCACAAATAAATTTTCACTTGTGTTCTTGTAGATGAAGATGTAGAAATTACATACAGCTACTGGGATGGATCAGGACATAGACGAACAATTAAGGTGAAACAGCAAAATAACATAATTACAGTATATTGCAAAACAATAATCCAAATACTTATTATCCAAAAAATGCAGTCTAGCACAAATGGCAGTGACATTTGCAGGGCTACTAATAAGGCCTGTTACCCATAACACCTGCTATAGCTGAGTATATTTGATTTTCCTTTGAGGCTATGGGTGAACTGGCCTCTAGATTTACACGTACACAATTCACTCAAAAGGTAACTAGTTTATTACAGGTGTGAAGATCAAAGTTACAGGTGTCTCAAAACTTAATGACAGCCCTGAGTTGTACAGTTAATTGTTTTGTCAACTAAATGAGGCCTATTGAGCTGTTTTGAAAATTCTAAATATTCTTGAAATTGTTTATGGTTTGAACGTCTCAGATTAGTTGGTTATTGTAATCGCAGCTTTTTCAAGTTGTCCCATACTCCCACAAGTGTTTCTATTAAACAATAATTGATATTATGAATTCAAGGTTTCTATTGTGTGATAGCTGATGGTCTAGCTTGAGTCAACTATCATGTGTAGAAATCGAGAGCAAATAATTATGTTATTGTTTAGTATAAATGTACTAGTTGTTCAAAATGGCTAGTAGATTTTACACAACTGCACAATGCTACGCTACTCGTTATCTACAACAGAATGAATAGCAAGTAATGTAGCCAGCCAGAGAACGCCGTACATGATAGAGCAGTAAATATACTAAAACTTGATAGAAACGTGGAGAACATGTCACAGAAACACAAATTTAAACCAATCAGCATGTCCATTTTATTGGGCTATTTTCTAAAACTGAAATTATACAATGATTATATATTCTAATTTCTTCTATCCCTGAAAGTGGTGGTTTCTAGTTTTTGAGACAAGAATGATATGTGTTGTTAAAATGACAATGTTCAGCTTTCTTTTTATTGTGAACTTTTGTAAGCATCTGTTTGAAAACATGAAATGTTTCTGCAGATGAAAAAAGGCAACACAATCTCACAGTTTCTCCAAAAAGGAATAGACCAACTTCGGAAAGATTTTACTGAATTTAGGTAAGTTATTGTTAGTTATTTTTTGTCAATGGGTTCCTTAGTGCTCTTTCATAGAACTATTCAAATAACAATAGATTAAAATAAAAATTATTACTATTTTCTATCTGTTGAGTAAAGTGCGACAAAAGTTTGGTAAACTTGTGTTGTTGTCATGGGAAACTTTCGGCCTTTGACATCATTGGCAGAAAAGTGTGTGAAATTGCAGATGACAATATGATTACCATTAGAAATGGGGAAAGTGGCTTGTGGCAACCTTATAATTTTAAGTCCAAAAAGTACTCAACTGATAATCATAGTAAAGTTACTTTTATGTGCTAAATCGACTTGATTTTCAAGAAAATGTGCAGAACAAGCTGTTGTGTAGTTCCTTGAGCAATAAAATTAACAGAAGTGGGAGGAAAAAATGGTCCTCACTTTTTTTTTGCCAACCTCTTTACTTCTCTTTGTCTAAACAGTGATATGTCTTTCTACTCCTGTGTAGGACCATGAGTACTGAAAACCTAATGTATATCAAAGAGGATCTAATCATACCTCATGTAAGTATTCATTAAATAATTTAGCTTGCTTGTGCTCTGTTGTTAATATTGAAGTGGTGCACAGAATACAGCCCCATGTGACTGTTGATGTAACATCAAACCCTCCTTGTGTTTCACAAGGGAATGCAAGGCAACTTGCAACTTGAAGGAGAATCTAGCTATTCACTAGAATTCACTTGAGGCTTTGTTCCACTGGTAGCCCAGTGCAAAGCATAGCTCAGCAATGCATGGTCTCGCGTGGACCAGGTTGACCTTTTATTTACCCTGCATGGCCGCTTGTCTGCATATCGGGTATACTTTTTTGTGAGTGAGTGCAGAATGTTGCAGTCATGTGCTGTCATGTTGGATTGGCAAGACTGCAGAAGCCTAGACTGTTTTTCTCTCAAAATTTAGCAACAGTTACGACGGTTATGTTATATGTTAGGCACAATGGTCTAAAGGGGGCACTGCCCTTGTCTCGCCTTCTTTCCTACTCGGCCACCTCCATACCACTCTGACTAAATGCTCCTCTAAGTGACTCTTAGAGAAATAATCCAGATGCCAGCAAACTACAAGAAGCCTGGAGTGAAGAAGAAAGTGAACTAATGGGTGGTAGTGACAATGACAAACTAATGAGGGGTAGGTTTAGGCCAGGGGAAGGTTTTTCCTCTCTCAGACCCTCCCCCTTTCAACCTGACCCTCTCCCTTCTGCTTTACTTCTGGAATTAAAGATAGTGGCTACAAACGAGATGGAACATATTTGCTCTGCAAAAACAAAAACACTTGCAGTGTGTAACACTACTAGAAGATGCAAGAAGATCAGTGCCATTATGATTTCAACAGGTCAATCAAAACCTGCTTTGACAGGATATACTTGTCACAGGTTTTTATTTCCGTTTGAACTGAATGTTTGATTATAGTTGCCTAGTTTTGATGTCATTTTCTATCTGTCCTGCTAGCATTACTCGTTTTATGACTTCATTGTGAACAAGGCTCGTGGTAAGAGTGGACCACTGTTTAGTTTTGATGTCCATGAAGATGTGAGGATGATAAGTGATGCATCTGTGGAAAAAGATGAGGTCAGTTGGTTGTAAGAGTAATTTTCAAAATCTAGTGACAAGATGGAGCTCAGGAGCACTCCAGATGGCTAGTTTATATCGTTCCGCACTTATCACCCCTACCCTGGGAGGTGCACTGGCCTCATGATTAGTGCGCTCATCTCAGGATTGAGTTTCGCAGGTTCAATCCTTGGCTGGTGACATTGCGTTGTGTTGAGATTCACAGTGCCTCTCTCTGACCAGGTGTATGAATGGGTGCGGGGGTAACCATGCAATGGATTAGTATCCCATCCAGCAGGGAGTAGAAATACTCCCAGTGGCTTAATGCCACAGAAACCAGGATAAGCTCCCGCCTGATGTGGCACTTGGCTCATATGCAGACTTTTTATATTTACATTTTACTTTTCTCTGGCTTCTGTAGCTTGAAGTGGCTAGAAGTATTGTTAATTTCTAACTAACCTAACCCAACCTTTTGTCTGGTTGGCCTATAAATGTACTACATGGATTTATACTCTTGGGTGGAGAGAGGCACTGTGAGAGTAAACTGTCCCAATTATCGTCGGTAAGTACCATCCAACCTCCTTCTAACCACTTCAAGTCCTTCACGGTCACCCCAGGTTTTTTTGTTTAATTCAATACAGCATTTTTAATTTCTATTTTATTTATTTTATTTTCAGCGAATTCTGAATTGTAATGCATACATTTTGCTTACAATCTGTTGCTTTCTAATTCTTTTGTTGTTTTTCCTCACGCAGTCGCACGCAGGTAAAGTGGTCCTTCGTTCATGGTATGAGAGAAACAAACATATTTTCCCCGCCAGCCGGTGGGAGCCTTACGATCCCGAGAAGAAATGGGAAAAATACACGGTGAGTCTAGTATCCTAGTAACATCAGTTCCAGCCACATTTTGGCAGTCTTGTTTGTAACGTGTGGTAGTGTAGCTAGAAGGAGCTATAACAGTTATTTTGGAAAGTAATAATTTACTCGCTCAGTCAGGCAGCCGCGGGCAGGCACCGGGCAGTCGACGGGTCCTGAACCTTTTTTTAAGTTTTTCTTTTTGAAATCCCACCCACTAAGGTGTGAAGTTGAGATTTAGATAGATAAGGAATGCAATAAACGTTCTATAAGGAAAGCATTAACCCAAATATGTGTCCCTTGGTGCGCTCAGAAACGACGTGGGAGATTACAACCGAAAAATTCCATACTGGATGACGTTGATCTACAGAGTTCCATGCCCGTCTCTGATTAGTTGTTGCTGAGTGAGCAATTTGCGCGCAAGCAACAACCAGTCAAAAGCAACTACCAATCAAACACACTACATGGACCTCTGTGAGCTGTATCGTCAGTATATAGTTCTAAGTTAGATCCAAGACGTTTTCATTACCAAGAAAAAACTGGATTTAAAAGGAAGAAAGCTGTCTATTTAGTTAACTTGGTTTAACTAATCTCCAAAAGTGAAATTGTTTGATTTCTTTTGCAACTTATCTACCGTGATAAGTTAACGGGCAGTGATAATAAAGCTTAATAACAACGGGCGTGAAACGCTTTTTGCAAGAGTCAACGTCTGTGCGACGCCGGAGGAACCTCGACATGCAATAAATTTTGTATTGGTAAGTTCGAAAAATTCCGGAATATTTGTCACCCTTAATGAAGCAAGGGTGACTAAACAATTAAATTCCAGTCGTGTCCTGTTCTATGTGGAATTGGGTCACAAATTGCAACCTGTTACGCCCCTAGGCTTAACGAATATTCATAATTTTCTAATCAACTTATGCTGAAGCTCAGAGTTTTAAAAAGTTAGACTGATGATTTACTATGTACGACAGTTTATGGAGGCGCGGTGACCTCATGGTGAGTGCGCTCATCTCCGTTCTAGCCCTGGTCGGGAACATTGTGTTGTGTTCTTGGGCAAGATACTTTACTCTCACAGCGCCTCTCTCCACCCAGGTATATAAATGGGTGCCGGCGAATTTTCTGCTGGGGAGACTAGTATCCCATCCAGGGAGGAGTAGAAAGATATACTCCTAGTCGTTTCATGCAACGGAAACCGGGATAAGTTCCGGCCTGATGGCCACTTGGCTCGTATGCAGATTTTACCTTTACAATTTGTCAAGTTCAACCTCGAAGGCAGTTATTAGACAATAGGTAGGGGAAGGCAAGTTCGTGCAGATACAAGTTAAGTTTTCCATGTCCCGGCATTGACCTGTTTTGTCGTTTGATATCACAGATCTCGGATGCGCCGGAAAAAAGTACCTAAAGCAGAGGATAAAACAGAGGAAGCATTTTGGTGCTTTCACTCTCCAAGAAGCTTATGAAGGAAGTCGTCGTTCACTTCTTGTTATACGAGTCTTGAAAACACTTTGTACATAAATAAAGATTTCTTGACAACATTTAAAGCGTTTATGTTGTGTCTTGTTGAGTCATGTTATGCACTCCAACCTATTTGAAAAGATTTGGAATGTTAGTGTGAGCCCTCGTTCCTTCGTGCTCTCCGAAGACAAGAGACAATAACAAACACTATAATAGTAGCATTCGAGACTTTTGCAGACACTACCTCCTCCACCCTATTGGGAGGGGGGTGGTGTGAATGCTCGACGGAAAATTTGAATCAAACTAAAGGTGCCCTGCGAGCAGTTAATGTAGGAGAAAGCTCGCAGGGTACCACCTAATGGAAACCAATCTGGGCAAAACTCGAGCTTGATCGACCACCAAAAAACATGACGTTTAATACTACTTTGAAACGGATAGACAGTGATATCTTGACGTAAATAAAACTAACATTAATTGACTAACTATCTAAAACTAAAACTAACTATCACTAGAAAGGACTGAAATTGTGGTTTATAGGTCTTGGTCAAACTGGTAGGAAGAAGAGATTCTCTAATAAATCCGTTTCAGCCAGGTCAATCGGGCAAAAGAAGGTCCTAAAGTGGAAACAAAGCGGTTTTTGTCACAGTGGATGTAATTGTTAAAGTGGAGGTCCTTTCCTCCGGATCATATTTTCCCGGAAATTTGCGGGTGAATTTCCGGTTGTGTTCGTCACGCAACGTTACGTGACAATCGACAACTGAGGCCCTATTGAACCTGTACAAACATGTTCTCTTAAAAGTCAACTGACTGCTTCCTTGAGAAAAATAACTGTCAACCTTTTGAAGTTCTTTGGCGCATTTGTTATTAATATTTGTACCGCTCTGTATCCTGTGCTCTCCACAATTATTTAACTTTCCGGCAGGTGTCCGACTCCACTGTGCTGTTTTTTTTTTTAAAAAAAAGTGAACGAATTTGATTAATAATTATTTCAGGTTAGATCAAAGATTCTGTATCGCGTTTTGTTAGTGTCCAATTTGCGCTTGGCAGATAAGTATACTCTTGAAACCAAGAGAAGAATGCTTGTGACGCGTGATTGTTGCCACGAAAATCAAATCCAGAGCTTCAGACTGAGCGGCAAATTTCGCGTTTTTCAACACAACGACGTTTCCCATTGGTCAACTACCGATGACGTATACTCCACGGGGACCGGCGGAAAACATAACAGAAAACAGCGCGCGCGTGACGAGAAGTTATGGCGGGAGGCAGGTTGTTGTGTCGCTTCAAAGATGTCTTTCTTCTCCGCTGATTTTGACGTTTTTTGAGTGTTTGCAATGGCAGGCTCCAGTCTAGAAGAAGGAGTTCAAAAGCATCAAAAGGTTTACAGCTTTTTGAAGCGTGTTCTGCCGCAAGATCGCTACGAAGGAGTTCGTGTCATCGAACCTTGTGTAGTTGTTGCAGATGGTTTTAAAAAGAGTTTTCAGTTTGCGGTGCTGGGCGACGAATCGCTTTATATCACGGAGAATCCGCCACGAACTTCCAAGGATATAAGGTTGAAAGTGGATTTAGACAGCGTTACATCGATCAAGTTGGTAAGTTGATACAAACTTCGGCTGTAGTTTTGTTACTTTAGTCGGTGAATTGTCGCTGGAATTGTCATCGACCCTCATGTTGTTTCCTGTGAAAAATCTTTTGAGAGGCATTTGAGAGTTTTGTTAAATTTTGTTCCGAAATGTCCAGTTTAGTATGCTTGTGTTTAAATTATGTGACTGTTAAAAATAATTTTCAACACAACAATTTTCCACTTTCGTGAAAAACGGGGCCTTCATATATTATTTCATTATCTAAAATGGAATAGCTTGCAGTAATTAGACGGCGGCCGGTCTTTTATACAACTTACTAGAATATTCTGCCATAAACTATCAAGCTTTGAAAGGCAAAAAATTAAACAAACTCATGACGTCTATCGTTTGCTTTTTTGCTTTTTTTTTTTCAATAAGTTACTTTTTCATTCTGTCTTACTGACTTACTATTTCCATAACGAAATATTTGCCTTAATGGTCAATCATCAATATTTCAAAAGAAACTTGTCTTAAGAATTCATTTATCAAACATAATGGCTTGTTTTCAACGTAGGTCACCCGAGAAATGATCTTAATAGATATCGCGTGACGTGTTTGGATAATCAACTTTGCATCAAAAACTTGAAATGAAATTCTTTCTGGGCTTTTATTAAATATATATTTTCGACATAATTTTGTACTGTACATTTCATCACGAATCACGAAGTGTCTTCACTCCAAAAAAAAAAAAACAAGATTAAAATCGCTGTTTACATTCAAGTCAGTTTTGGGTATCTATTTATGTTGGTACTAGAATTAAGGTGCAGTGATCGATATTCCATTCAGAATTATACAATGGTGTGTTGGAGTATACTAGTGACTATGAAATATCAGATTTACTGTGTTGTAAAATTGTGAATGTATTATAGTTATTAAACAAACAGTTAGAGAGGGATACAAATCAAGTTTTTTGGCCTCTCTTAGTGAACGAGGTAGTTCCAGGGACAGCAATCTCTTGACCCCCTAAAAGATACCTCTTAAGAAGCATTAGGCTCGATAACCAGCCACTCTTCAGGAAAGAATACCACACTAGTAGAGAGGACTTCAGAGACCAGCAGAAATTGAGCCTAAAAGAAGAATAGAGCACTTTGTGTATCATTTTTTTAGTAGACCCAACAAAATACTTTCATAGTGTAGTTTTGTTATCAACACCCTAAGTGAGACTAGAATCCTT
>OMLO01004389.1_pt1 | contig 11800 bp, 5 predicted proteins | sample 1674811 | NCBI WGS metagenome assembly OMLO01 (sample SAMN06265003, study PRJEB25207) | coral metagenome | isolation source: Coral host | place: Mexico:La Bocana,Puerto Morelos, Mexico | collected 2008-11-13 | reverse complement strand
GTTTCCTATTGGCTAATCCATTTTACGTATCATTTTTACGTAATCTTTTTTTCGTGAGGAAATCTCAGTATCTATGAGATAAATTCAAAAATGTTCTTCTTTTTCATTCTTTCCAGTTTCCACCGCGAACACATTTCAAGTGCAATACATTAATCAAGGAATCTTAGAGATCGACACCACCAATGCCAGATGGATGTACAAGTTGTCTTCAAATAGTTCCATGGTATATTCGTATTATGGTGTATTTGAAACAAGAAATTTGGCTGCTCCTAGTTATCAATATAAAGTCGCCAAATTTAAGTTCCAGACACCGATTCTGATCAACGGCACTGCAAAAGTTAAGTTGTCCGGTTTACACTCACTATCTGTGTCCAGTGACGAAGGTATTTTTATCGGTGTGGATTTTGAGGTTGGACAACCAAAACTGAAGGAGATTCAATCTGTTGGTGGATATTGCGTCCAGGACTCAAGTGCTTCAGGTAATACACTTTGCTTAAAAACTGTAACAATAACCACAGCTACACCAGCAATCTGCGGTCTCAGGTCAGTTAGGCTAGGGCCAGCTAGTATTAAACTGCTGGCAGTCTGTTTTTCTCTCTAGATCATGGCAGGGATTTCCAGGCTGGACGTTTCAGACTAGAAGGGATCGGCACGAGACTTCTCCAGCCCCAGCCCCTTTTCGTCATTTGCGTTCGTGTTCACGGATAAACTCGTCTGAACCTAAGAGAAACGACAATCTGACTTCCAGCAGTCTTAGCTGAGAATCTTTATTTTTTTTTTCAATGTACATCCAAATTCACAGTCGCTTTAAAACAGCTATAAGATAAAATGAACATGAATGGAAGCACTTCAAGGTCAAGATATAAATGAAATGTGTAAATATTACCTTGCATATTTACTCCGCCGCGCATTCTTTTGTTTGTTTTTTTCGCCCAGCTACTCTAGCGTTCGTATCGATCCTTTTTCGTCTTCCCCATTTTGCCAGACTAGCTTTTAGAAAAACCTAGCTGCGGAAATATCTTCTTCATCACCTTGAGCGTATTGTGAAACATAAGGATTTTTTAGAGATTCGCGCGTAAACGGTAGTAACCTTTCTAAACGCTGATTGGCTCAGTTATCTGAGAACCTAGTTGAAGGCGTTTGTGGGCTGAGTTTGTTTGAGGATCAAGAGACTTGTCTTAGCACTGTTCTCTTGAATACTTTTTCGCTTGAAGCAAACACTTAAAAGAGCTGCAACTCAAAGGGAATTTGTTCGATTGCCCTCAAATTTGGACAGTTGCTAGTTTAACGTATAAAACCAAAACAGGGTCAACGAATTTTTTATTCCGAAAACATTTTGTACGATCACTCCACATTCTTTTCAATCCTATTTCGAAAATGTTCTTTAGCTTTTCGCTGCAATTGAATGTGGCAGAACGCAAATACATTTTTTAGCGCTTTTGGTCCTGAAACCGAAATACAATATTCACCCTCACTTGTAGCTTTCAAAAGGTGATTAGGGTGCTCGCATTAAGGGGTCGTGGAAAATTCGCCAATTCAGTTGACTTCAGCATTCTTGGTATGGCTTGGTAGACAGCTTTATAAGAAGCTTAAACCGTATGTGCTTCATCGTTTCAGTTGAACGTGAGACACCCTTAAAGAGGGTATACGGTAACCTTAAAGTAATCATTTGGTGACGAAGAATTTGATTTTCTTTTTCATCCCTTACTCAAAAGGACATGGCCCCGGGAGAGGACGGACTGGAACCAATGCTGGCGCTGGGCATGGCGGGAAGGGTGGCTTATTGTTTGAGGAGGACGAAAAAACAATTTATGGCAGAACGTATGGAATACACCCTGATATACATCTTATTGGTGGAAGTACAGGTAAATACGCAGTTATGAAAAACAGTCAACACTTTTGCTTACAGTTCACCTAGGTGGATATGAGAAGTTCATAGTCAGGGCTTGATATTTGAAAAAGCGGTCCATCAAAAAAAAAACATCTTGAAAATAATTGCCAATCTTTTCGAGTTTGTCATTGGATATTCTTCGTAATATTCTCAGTTGTACTTTCAGGTAATCGTTACTTTTCTACTATGAACTAGTTTTTCTATTATGAACTCTTAATTACTCTGATCATTCATTGATTTTTTGTACAACAGAAATCTTTAGATGTGACATAACGTTGTAAACTAGGAGCTAGATCGTTTGAGGGTCGTGTCACCGTGACTGAAGCCCCTCTATATATTGCAATGGTCATAGGTACCATTTGCAGTCCATATGCAAATTTCGACTAGAACAAATTTCTTGAGATTATCATTTTGATTTCGGAAAGCTCGCATTTTGCAGGCTTTACTGACCCAAACTGACCATGAAAATACTTTCTTATTAGTTTTAACTCTTTGTCTTTCCTACCTTTCCCCCGACTTCGTGCGCAGACATTTGACCCACATACTCATGGGCGAACAAGTTACCCTTCTCCTTTGACAATCCAGTTTGCTCGCAGTCTTTGCTTTTCAGTCAACCTTCTGCCGTCTCTTTTAGGTACCGCAAAGAATTCCCCGGAGTTGGTAAGGGCATGCGGTGGAGGAGCTATTGAAATTCGCTCAAAGAAGAACTTGACGATCAGTAAGTATTCAGTGACATGCCTCTAGTCTCCTTCAATACTGTTTATTGAGCGGTCACGCAACACCTCTCATTTTTTTCAAAGAACAATCGTGACCATCTAAATAACAATAAGGACCAGTAGTTCAATGAACCTTCATCAGTTTTCGAAATGGTTAAGGTGGCTTGCTACAGTTTTGAAGGAGTATAAGAGCACAACTTTAAACACTTTTAAAAAATGTTCCAAGTTGTTTTTCCGTTCTCTACTTACTGTTTGCTTAAATTAGTTCCCATCATATGCGAAATTAGAACAATTTAGGCAACAGCTCTAATCACTGGTGAGGGTAATACAATCATTTCCTTTTTTCGTGCATTTTTACATGTGTAATTGTTTTATTTTTTAGAGTTTTTAACTTGCCTAACTTGCTGTAAGCCCTAAATCTCTCCTGGAGAGAGACAAACCCCTAAATCTGAGGTCCGTCGAGCTCTCCGTCTTTGTACACTGGACAGGGAAGACTCTGTGTATACGTTCCTTAGTTAGTCACTGATTTTTAATCAAGTTTGCTGTGAATAACCGGTACCTTGTTAAAAATGCAAAGAGAGTTCTAAGAACCGAATGATAAATTCAACTGCGTTTCTGTTCTGTTCAAGATGCTGCAATTCGTGTCAATGGCCAGACGTTTCCGAATTTAAATCAGTCCAGTAGCGGTGGAAGTAGTGGTGGAACAATTATCCTCTCATCCGAAAAGGTGAAACTTAAGAAAACGAAAGCAAAAACACATAGATGCTCCTTCTTTATCTTAAGCAAACAGCAACGTCGACGGCAATGAGAACGCTACCAAATAGAATGTTTAATGAGCAAAACAATAGCTGTACACGTGCGTTATAAATCTCTGTACACTTCTTAGTCGTCCTATTTCTATTTGGTGTTGCACACTGTCATTGCATATTTAGCCTCAGCACGTCTTCAGAGCCATTTGCGTACTAAACAGATCTAGACAATGGCAAATATCGCTGGAAAAATTTAAATCCATCTTTACTAGGAGCGGTCCTCGGCGTCGTCGTTGCTTAAGTTCTCTATTAATATTAACCGAGAATGACGGTGGACGGAGTTTTCTCTACCGTTTTTACGGTCAAAAGTGTGAGAAGTTTACAATGGCTAGCCCTACAAAGGTATGTTTCGTCCCTGCCAAGGGAATCATCAGAGACCTTGCAGCATCGTGTTTGAAGTCACGTTTGAAGTTTTTATGGACACAGTTCGTTCCCTGCGAGCTATGAAAATGAGAGAATTCAAATCTCTTATTACGTGGCGAGCTGATGAGGATAGGAAAAATGTCTACTTCAAGTATACTTCGCACTGTGCACCATGATTGTTCTACTTGCGGTCTGTACTATTAGGTATGGACTGCATATGACTGGACAATCATAGCCTCGAAATTACGTATCACAAGCGATTCAATATGTTGTGATATAAACAAACGTTACGTAGCGTAGGCACGCAATGCATGCACACACTATAATGCACGATGATTAACATAACCCAGTTAACTTCCTTTCTTTCATGCACATCATGATACATACGCTTATCGCATCTCTTCTAATTAGTTAGATTCTTAAGAGACGTAATGCTTTTATTTCAGAAAAGAAATTCTTCCATCTTACAGTTACATTATTACTTGGGTTTTTCTCGCTCATTTCTGGCCATTTCTTTACTTTTTAAGCATGTGATCCTGGGTGGCAATGCAGAACTACAAGCTAAAGGAGCAGATGCCGTTCAAAATGGCTCTGACAGCTCTTCCCGTGGGGGAGGTGGAGGAGGCGTCATAGCAATCTCCTACAAAGAGGGATTAGTGGGGAACAGTCCGACTCCAGATGCAAACGCTAAGGGAGGAGCTGGCACCACTTCAGGAGATAACGGTCTAGTGATTTTAAATGGTATGGTGTTATAACTATCACTTCTATTGACAGTAATCAAATCATGCCAATACGTAAAATATTTCGTGCGGAAAAGAGATGATGTCTGGTCATTTTACCACAATACCTTCCTAGCCTAATAGTACCCACCGGGTACAAGGAAAGTTACATCTTTGTCCCTATACCAATGACACGGTATATATTAGGTTTGAAAATTTAAGAACTTCTCGTCCCGTTTTTGTGATTTTCGTTATGATTTTTATGCGCTAAGAATCGAGAGTATAAATTTACCAGTCACCATCTTTGTTCCGTGATTTCATGATAGTTTCCTTAACATTCTAATAATTCGCAAATTGAGGATTAGATTGGCATGTCTTCTCCATTCTTCAGAATTGACAGTTTTTGTTGATGCTTTACCGCTATTATTTGACTAAATTCGAAAGCCTTGGCCAATAAAGTTCTTTGAAACAAATTTTGTGATTTCTTTTGTGAAGCTACCAAAAAACGATTGCATTTCTACCGGCATGGGGAAGATAACTGTCATTCCTAGTATAGTTCTTATATTTATTTATGTCACAAGGTCTCGACCGAAAGGATTGATGGAAGTGATCAGCGAAGAAGAAAGTCGTGTTTGATGACTAATTTTTGTTTTTTTTCTTCGACGTTTTCCGTTAGTTATCGTTTAAAATGTATTTTTTTTCTGTACACTACCGTTACAGGCACCAGGCGTTACGGATTTCCACCGTCAGGTAGGTTTTTGTGTTAGAGACGTTCACAACACTGTTGTTTTCAAGTTAAAACAGTATAGGAAAATAATGTAATGCATAAATGGAAGTTGACAATCGCTGGGGTAACCTAATTAAAATATTTTCTTGATAACACGCTAGCGAATTGAATTCGCGCCGTAGTTTTTGAAAAGGGTGTGACATCCTTCCTCCTTTGGGCGGGGGGAGGGGGAGGCGAGGAGGTCGGGGGAACTCCTGTATGAAAAGTAAGCAGGATTGACACACTGAGGGCAGCCTCGTCTCCAAGGCCTTAGTTGTTAAAATCCACTATAGCAGATATTGAGGAAGCCTGAGGACGATAACGACGTGAAATTAAAGGCATACTCGATTTCACGTTCTGTTCTGATTATAAAACAATTTGCTGACAAAACATTCGGGAAATTGCCATGCTCTGAAGCGTGCAATCTTTGAGTTTTTCCCGTTGACGTTTACGAGTTGAGTATAATTTATGCTTGAGGGTCTTTTCCTTTCTGGCTCCATCGATTATTCTGATTTGTTGTCCTCTTCACTTCCAGTTATCGAAGAGGGAGAAGTCTCTCTGGGCTGCGTGAATATCGGTGTTTCATTGTCCCCTTCTGTCAAAGTGAATCTTAAAGCCCACGAAGCAGCGCCTTCCAAGTGTGTCGAAGAATGCCGTAACAGACAGTATCATTACGCTTTAATCCAACGAAGAAGTTGCAACTGCACCAATGACAACTCGTCTATACAGGAAGTAGACGTAGCGAGCTGTTCTGTTAGATGCTGGTCAAATTCTTCACTTATTTGTGGTGGTGAGGAAGCCTTTAGTGCATATGAGACAGGTAAGGCCGTTTCTTTGAGAACTATACTTTTCGAACCCAAAATGTTCACACGAGAGAAATGCTCTCTAGCTTTTGTTATTTTAGACGATCTTAGCGTTCGACTATCAGCAATAAACTACATTAGTGAAATTTAGATCAGGTTGACGTATAGCTGACGTTGCGGCAAGCATGAATTACGTGCATAGAAAGGATGCGCAGTAACAATGGACACGAGTGTTCTTAAATGTTTGACTAATGAGTTCAGAGCCACCAAATATTAAGGTTGCTCAGAACGCTTGTCACAGAATTTTATTTGCGTTAGCAAAACCTGTATCTTATTGTTCTTATTGCATTCATTTTCCACAATTAAAGGAATTGACATTCAGTTCGTTTTTGAGTTATTAGCAGTTAAAGCTAAGTTAAGGGTGCTTTTAACAAGTTATATTGCTGCTGTAGATGCCATGATTGAAGCATCATTTTAAACACAGAGCGAGCCTATATAACGAGGTTGAGATGGCAAGCACAAATCCTAACGGACGACCAATGCTCCCATTCATTGGGTTATTCACCCAGTTTAATCATTTTAGCGCGTTGCCACAAAATTCTGGTGAGTACGGGTGGACTAACGCGGTTGAGAAATAAGTCTGGAAACTGAAACTCGCAAAAATATCCCAGATACAACAAAGTTAATTGTAGCTTTGTTTTTGGAAGGATCGAGCTTCAAACCCGAGACGACAAGATTAATAACAAAATGCTCGTTAGATAAAAAGTTACGATCCGAAGCAATAAGTTGTTTCCAGAAAAGTTCTATTTGGCTGCAGGACCAGAAAAGATGCATGAAATTTTCAGCTGTTTCATGGCAAAATGTAAACCTAATGTAATCTTTGTATCCCATTTTGGCCAAAGATACGTTTGTTGCCAAAGTTTGGTCAGGGAATCTAAATTGAAATTCAATCAGTTTAGTGCTTTTGGTACATTAAATAGCAGTCATGTATGCGTTGTGTCAGATTAAATCGTGCTCCTGAGTACAAAATCATGTTTATGATTCTACCAGTTTTTGATAAGCTAGTCTGCTGGACTTTTTCGATTTTAAAATGAGGTTGTGAAAGACTCTTGTTCTTTATAATTTAGTGTTATATTAGATGGTTTTGATTTTTTCAGAGCTCTCGGAGGGTAAATGTTATATATTCCATTGAGCGTCAAAGGGCAAACCTTGGTATGTTATATTTGCTTTCAAATTATGTTGGTGACAAAAACGTACTTGGTCTACGAAACGTCCAGCAGCCCAAGCAGTTTCTTATTTTTTGCTATTTTTCGGTTTAGCTAAGTTTCGTTGCAGTTACGAGGTCAGTTGATAACCAGACTCCGAGCGCTTTGACTTTTGTATTTTGCCAGTTGAAATCTTGTTTTCAGGGTACAGTTTTTCACTTTCGCCAGCACAAGAACCTATCCAAAGAGCCTCAGTCTGTGCATAGTTATTCCTCTGTTGGAAATAGAACCTCACAAATAATCACAAAGATAGCCCGAATGTACTGATGAAATCTTCTTTGTTATGTGGACAATTCTGGAAGTTAAAATAATTTGTATTAATTCAACAGCTGATGAAACTGTGAGGGATAAGGATAATGGTGGTTTCAAAATAAAATGACAGCTGATCAAGTTTTGCTTAAGAAAAAGGCTCCCATTTTAATTGCAAAGTTATGAATCTCCAAATACAGAGATAATTTTCAGGCCCTGTACAAACTGTCGGGGTCTCTCGTTTAAGCTGAAGAGTCACATCAATTGGCTATATATATACCTCGCTTTGTTTTTTTTGTGTCATTCACGAAAGAAAAAAAGCTGCATTTGGTTTGAGGCTGTTAGCAATTTTACACGGTTTCCATTCACTAAAAAAAGCCATAACACTACTACTCCCTCAAGAATCACGTAGCACAACACGCTAAGCAATTCATCGAATTTAACTTTGCTAATAACCCCACTTCAGTCAATTATTTCAGTTTATCTAGATTCACAATTTCAGTTCAGCTGTATTAAAAAATTTCAGTCTAGCTAGGTCAAAATTTTATTCGGCTTCTGGCTTATGAGATATCACGCAGACCTCTTCACGGGCATCAGCTGGCCTTTTCACTATATAATCAAAAATTTTATGTCCTGTTGTTTTTTTAGTTCGGCTGTACTTACCGAGAAGATTGCCGTTTTATTTCTCCTCTTGTCTGAAGGATAGGGACGTTAATTTAGCCCTATGCCCGAAATTGTGTTGATGCAATTTTGTCTCCAATGAAACATGTATCTAGTAAAAAGTGAATCGAAAGCGAAAACCTGAAAATAAATTTCAAAGAAATATTTTTGTTTGGGATTTTAGCTCCCTTTTTAGAACTTTTCATCTTCATCTTAAAAAAAAATGATTGACAACTTGTCAACTATCGTCAGAACAAGCGAAATAAGCGGTTCTTCTAAGAAATAATTGTTTTTTCTGTCTTCGGCGCAATAAGGTAGTTCCTTTCTAAAAGTTTAGAGATTTTGAGTTCGGATTAATTCTTTTAGTGTACACTTCTGTGGAGAAAGAGTTGACCGAAAACACTGTGCTGGAACTCTTTTTTATTTTCGCATGCAAGTAATTGATAATGATATTCGCGGAAAAATAAAACTACCATAATCAGCCTCAATAAATAAAGAGCTGTATGTTTAATTAACCAAAGCAAACTGCAAACTGATATCGGCCAATATATCTAATCGTGACAGAGTTCATGGAGGTTTTGAATTTCGAAGTAAACCAGTTTTATAAATTTAAACTGAACCGTTATGCCGTTTAGTCACGGTTTAAGGTACTGGTGGACGTGAGCTACTGAACTACTCTAGATAATATATTCTACGTCGGGAAGATAAAAGAGATCGGAAGATGTGATTATCTTGAATCTGATTTCAGAGGCGCTGTCAGAAGTGATAGGAAATAGTCTGCCAGGTGGCTGAGTTTGGGAGGAAAATACAACTAAACAATAACCGAGCCGTTTTAAATTTGATTTCAAAATCTGATCTTCCATTTTTGCCTGATCCAATTCCGTTGAGAGATGGTCAGGTTACTGAAATTGCCGGGCTAACAAAGTAACAGGTACTCGCTTGGCAAGCCGTCAAAGTCAACTCAAAACTGCCATTGTATCTGGAAAAATTAAGTATTGTTTGAATGATGAACAGCTTCACAACTGAAACAGTGAGAGAAGAAGAGACCGTCGCTACACCAACAATGATCGACGCACAGTGCGCTCATTTGAGTAAAGTTCTGCCACAGGATGGCGACCTGTTCACTCCTTATGTTGTCAACTGTGTCATAATGTCGGTTCTCAGTGGAACAGCAGTGTTAGGAAACGTTTTAATCTTGGTATCGCTCTGCAGAGCTCCTCAATTTTTGCGACAGCCGTCGTACTTTCTCCTGCTAAACCTCGCCTTTGCCGATTTATGCGTTGGTTTCGTAGCTGAACCACTGTACTTGATCTACAAGATTTCCTATTTATTAAATCCATTTTCTATATTGTCTTGCTACTCCGGTTTTGTGTTCAACTTCTTTTCATATCTTTTAACATCACTATCGCTATGGACCGCAGCAGCAATTTCGCTAGATCGACTGTTGGCCCTTCTTCTCCATATGAAGTACTCCGCGATTGTAACCAAAAGGAAAATATGTGTCTTCATTGCTGCATTGCTGGTGCTCAGTTTCGCTTTCGCGTCAATGTTTCAGTGGGCACTCGACGCACAAAACTCTGTATTCGTGTGCGTGAACTCTTTGGCACTTCTCATAGCACTCTTGTCTTTCGTGAGGATTTTTCAAATCGTGCGCTATCACCAGAGACAAATTTCAAATCATCAGCTTGGCGAAATCTCGGTCACGGAGAGAGGTGAAACGGGTTCCGTAGGTACTTTTTTTCAGGGGCACGAAATAAGAGAACAGTTGAAAGAAGACGCTACCGAAGCAAACAGAAATAAAGGAACAGACGATGATAAGAAAGCGACCGAAAGCGAAACGAAAGAGGAGCATGAAACCGAGCAACATAGATCGTCTTACTTACAATTACAGGAGAAGGCAACAAGCGCGCCGTATCTAAGGGAGAGTTTCGAATACCAGCAACTACATATACAAACGAATCTTACACGATGCAAAGATCAAACTAAAAACGACGAACAATTTCAAGACCCTGAAAATGTGGCAAATAAAGAGAACACATCTGAATTGGGGAAAGGTACACAGAAAAGCCTTCAATTTGACGCGTCTAGTGTTACGAAACCTACGCAAATTGACATTTCTGTCCTTGGCAACCTGTATCATCACGGAACAGAGTCAAAACGTGGGGCGTCGGAAATAGTGAAAGGAAGCGGAAAAACGCAAGGAGAAGAGGGAGGTCGAAATTTCCTAGTAGAGGAAAGCAGCAGTGCATCGCCCCATGATAACCGAATCAGTAATTCAGGACTCGTCATGACCGAGGTGCAGGCATTGAAAGTATTGCACGAGGATCAAAAAAACACCGTGAAAAGTAACATTTTACAGGACGCAAATTACCCCCTTAGAGAAAAACAAAATAAGACTATGTCTTTAGAGAAGAAGAATCAAAACAACGCTATTGTAAAAGAAAAAATTCCCGCTTTATCAAACGAAGAAACGCAAGAACTAAAAGATAGAAGGACTGCTTCAACATCCACTCTCGGCCCTCAACGAAACTCTGCAACCAGTGAAATGAGAAACGCGGATTCAATTACCAGCAACACTAGAAAACGATTCAAAATGAAACATTTCAAAAAGTCATTTTACAACATGTTCGTGATCTGGTTTCTCATGTTGCTGTGTTATCTTCCTGGCATATGCACATCTATGCTGTTCTTGTTGATGGGACGTAGTCACGCGATGCACTTGGCATTTAATTTCACTACTTCTGTGATGTTTTTGAATTCTAGTATTAACCCCGTTGTGTTCTGCTGGAGAATAAGGGAGTTTCGCGCCGCTGTAAAGAAAACTCTCAAAGAGGTGTTTGGACTTTGGAGCAATCAGAGTGGCTCACATAATGACATCAGTGGCTCTTAAGACTTGAAAACTTACAATTTATTTGGACAAATCTTTACACATTTTAGAAAATCCATTAGTGTATTATGTGTTTTGAGCACGATCTTACTGCAGCGTGCACAGCTAAATAAATACGATAGAGTTCTCGTTGCGCAGCAAATTAGCATTTACAAAACTGTTGTTTTATAATTTGGTTATTATGTTGTTCTTTAATTCGCAGTAGAGCAGTGAAAAGTGATTTCTGAACGCATATTTCAACGAAACCGTTGAACATCTATGTTTTTTTTTCTCTCAAAATTAAAGGGCTATATAACCTTATTTAAACTGTCAAACCGTTTTGTTTGAATGACGTGGAATGACGACGTTTCGCACGTAACAATATATACTATTAATGGAATCGTGATTAAACTATATTAACCATGGTATAAGTATATCGCCAACCTGTGTCTTTCTTAATTCTTAATTCCGAAATTCTTACTATGGCAAAATAAAAGAAAATTTTATTTTTTGCAGAAAGAAACTAAGAACTAGTTCGCTAAATATTCTCTGCTTCTTAAGTGTATTTCGACATAACCACCACAAAAGATGTATGGGTTATTGACCAAGCGTGAGATCAAGATGGCTGGATATTGGCCAAGTTCTTTTTTTGCGTGTTTATGGACCGAGACGAAGTCGAGGTCCATAAACACG
>OMLO01004388.1_pt1 | contig 11801 bp, 9 predicted proteins | sample 1674811 | NCBI WGS metagenome assembly OMLO01 (sample SAMN06265003, study PRJEB25207) | coral metagenome | isolation source: Coral host | place: Mexico:La Bocana,Puerto Morelos, Mexico | collected 2008-11-13 | reverse complement strand
TCTGACAAATTGGCCAGATCAGATTTTGAGATGAAGTAGCGGGGGTGATCTATGGAAAGATCGATGAAAAACTAGCTCACATTCTGGCCAGAAAGTACAGCAATGTACACACTTATTGATTTGGTTTGATGCATGTGGAATGGATACCTTTAGAATCGCTGCGTTTTGAACCGCTACCTATTGCACCGATGCATCATGATACCTATGAAATCCAAATATGGACTGGCGTTAGATGGACATCTCTGGCATCGAAACGTCCAGAATCGATACGTGTGGAATCCACATTTTGGATACATCATTTCTTCAACCTTGCGACGAAACATCTTTTGGGAAGAGGATTTGGTAGACTGCATCATTTGAGTGATGGCGACACCTTGCGTAAGATTACCTCTTGGAATTCGATTGATTCATAGTTTGCAAACTGGATGCTTCCCTCCCTAACAATTGCTGTTTGAAAAAATGTGGAAGAAAAACATGGAGAGCTTAGTCAACAACTGTGCAAGGTCACTGAAGAGAAGGCTGCAAACTACGAAAAATACAAAGATGTGACTTGACTCAGATGTTGACCAGACTCCTTGACTCAGCTGAAAAACTTCTCCAAGACGACAAGCCTCAAGGCTATTTAGCTACTTGGAGAGAGTATTTCGCCAGGCAGATTTGGTGGATCTCCTGTACCGTAGCACTGATTCTTTGGGTATGGGTTTCAATCCGATCGAAAGCGAATCATGAAGAATTTATCCAACTCAGGCAGTGCTTGGAGTAGACGTGGAAAAATGGTGGAAGTTTTTGTATGTCTTCCATGTGCTCTTTGTCGCTGGTCTTCCATGTGCTGTTTGTCGCCCCTTTCGTGCTCAGAACTTGAAGAAATTGCAAGATGAGAAGCATTTGCCGGCAGGCAGGGTGGGCATATTCCAATGAAATAGTTGATGTTTCTTTGTTTTACCTAGGGTCATTCAAGACAGGCAACTCTTTTACGATCATGGTGGAGGTATGTATCTCCATGAGGGTTGACATGAGGGGATCTGATTCTTGCTACCTTCGCATGAAAAAGAAGGCCAAACCATGATCCCTATGGCCAAGCTTGTTTGATCTAAAGTCCCCACATGTCCCCACAACCGAATAACTGTACCATATATATAATACTATATAGACATTTACATATTGATTCTTTTGGCGGAAACCAACTATTCTCCCAATTTGCAGACTTTTTTAGCAGTGCCTTGAACGACTTTTCAGTACACCTCAATTAACAGCATCACACTTTGGTTCCTTTTAATCGACAATCTGTGACATATTGGTGGAGGGGTCCTTGAATATTCCTTGCAGGTAGCAAACTTATAATCTTGGAGGGCCACAATGGACAGGCTGGAATGGATGTCTGGATGTGGGGTATGGCTCGAAATTATTGACTTACCAAGATGAACATAAGATATTATCACTCGACATGACTAAAGTTCGAGTCACTTCCAATTTCTCAAGTCACTTGCCGAATGGAGGCCATGGCTGTGAAAGCCGCCTTAGCAGAAGTGGAAACTCCCATGGTTTGTCCCTGGGCCAACGTTTCAAGTTGCCAGGTTTGGATATGGCATCACTAAGACTTGTGATTCGGAAGATGATCTGTTTTAAAGCTTGTGATGATGGCATGTTGCATCAGTACCTGAGGTATTCATCAACATGATTTGGAATTTACATTCAACTTCCGCACGGCAGCTCAGTTTGTGGCGGACAATTGGGTGAGTCTTGCAGGCGATTTTCCTGCAAAAAACACGGAGACATTGAAATGTGAAGTTGCGGCTAAGAAAGATAGAGCAAAGTCCGTATGGAGTCACCTGTATTGCTTTCATCACTGAATCTCATGGTACTTGTTCTAGTCAGGAATGAATCTGTTTCGAAGACACGGTGCGAAATTGCAGATGTTTTTTCTGTTTTCAGGTCTAGACAAAGTGCTTGACGTCTTGGAGGATAGTCGCAATCCCGTGAAATACGTGGGTTTGCCCTTGCTAGCCACTGGGCTTCGAAGGAGAGGATCGGGTCCACTTTGAGATCTCATGCCTCTTTTGAAAGAATTACAACGGAAGTACATATTATATATTATATAAATCTGAAACGGATCGAAAATTTGAAAGAACTCATGAAAACATATGAAAAACTACTAACTGCTCCATGAGTTTCCAACTTGAAGAGTAAAAAACTCGCTGAGTTTTCATCCATCAAAGTAGTTTAGTTGCTACCGGGGTGGGGTGGGTGAAAAAGAAATACCAGATGTCATAAGTTATAAGGACTATGATTACAAAACACTAATTTCAAGATGGTACGGAATGTCACTGGTAGGTTGTACCACTGCTGTTGTGTTTCATAAGTTGAGGTGAATTTGCACTATGAAGGGATCGCCTTTCAACACCATGGTGTCAAGGTATCGAGCACGAAAACCGAGGAACTGGGGAACGGTGATTGCTTCCTAGAATTGGGGTCTCTCTCACTCTCCCGCTTGATAATTGATTTAGATAATCTATTCAGATATGTGATCAAGTATATCTGATCAGGTATATTTATATGAATATGGATGAGCATTGTTTCTCCTCTTGATTGCATGTGAGAAAGTTCTGCCTCGTAGTTCTCTTTAATGCTCAGGGAGCTTTACCAGGTAATTTCCCCCCTGCTCGGCTATTGTCACAACACTCCCGCATTGGCCGAAGTTGGCTTGTTGGTAATCTTGGCCTTCATTGTGGGTTGCTGCTGTGGAGGAGTTCTGGTGGGAATCTTGGCTTCCAAAAAGCTGAGAGTGGTGGTTGGGAAACTTTTGGTCTATTTGTTGGAAGACCAAGATTCCCCCAGACCTGCTCGAGAAGCAGGCACTCACAATAGGCTTGAGAAATACATCCCTCGTGCATGAGCACGAGACCTTCTGAGCGAGATTGCGACTCAGACGGCAGCTGGGAATTTGTGGAAGGTGAGCCGTCGGAGCTCACCCCATCCAAGGGACCTCCCCCTTTTCATTTGCTGGATTCGGAAAGCTTGTCTACTGAGGGTGATTGGAAACCTCGTGATCGGATCTCTCGGGCTTTTGAGTTTGGGAGAAAGGATTGCTTGGCCGCTTTTGGCGCCGCATATCAACCTGCTCGTGATTCATTTCCTTTGGCCTCCAATTTTTACGTGGTGCTGTACGACCCCTCTGGAGATTGGCCCAAGGTCACTCAATCTTTGGCAAGGTTTTACAACCACGTCAAGGTGGCATCAGGAAAGAAGGGAGCTTCCTTTGCTAGCCCTTGGAGACCGGGAGTGGTCTCTCGTGGATTTGCATCAGAGGCAGAGGCCCGTGCCTACGTGTGTGGAGCGCAATGCCTCTATCCGAAAAACAAGTTCTAGAGCTGAAGTGTGTAGGCACTCCTGGGGCACCTGTGGACCAGGTAGTGTTGAAATGGCCTTCAGCACCGGACGGTGCCTTTTTCCTTGGCGTCCCCCTCCGGGTTTGCAAGACTGGAATGATCCTGGCACTCCCGAGGAAGGCGTTTTCGGAGGAAGAGTTGGAAGAGGCGAAGAACAACCCAGAGGAAGAGTTGCTGGGACCCAGTCAGGTGGTGACTACATCCATCAAGGGGTCAACCGACTTCGAGGCCGAGCTGGCCGTGGTGTTAGTGGAATTTAACATGTCAGTGAGAAGCCAATTGGCAAAAAGGACAAGAAAGATGACAAAGGCAGTGATAGGTTTTGCAGAAGACCTGGATTCATTGCCCGACCTCAAGGAGCTCGAGGAGATCTGCGCAACGTGGCTAGAGAGTGGGCTTGTGAGAAACGAGAACTTCATCACAGCCAACGAGGATGGACTGCCTTTGGAAGAAGGCAGTGTCGCTCACGAGATCAGCAACTTTCGGGAGCTCATGGAGGAGAGAATGGCCCTTTTGGAAGCTCAGGTCATTTCAGTGAAGTCCCAACAACAACATGCCGGACCAGCACCAAATGCTGGCCGAGGAGCCAGCCCCAAGACTCAGGCTCGAAGTGCCGGGCCCAGTTCTACGCTCGGAGGAGGATACGGCAGAGATGTTCAAGCCAGAGGCAGAGCAATGATGGAAGTGCTGGATGGAGCCCAACCACAAGCTCACATCCCGCGGCCCCCTACTCGGATGCCGGACGAGCCTCACAAGGCTACAATGTCGGCAGCCACTGTGGGAGAGATTCCTTCTGCCGACGGAGAGGACATGTCGGTGGACCAGATGTTCAAGATGACTATGATGAAAATGATGCAGGATGTGATGGGCAAGAAGAGCAAGAAGAAGAACCGAAGGCTACCTGGTCTTCCCGCTACAGAGGCTTCGGAAAGCAGTGGCGAGGAGGAAGGCGAGGGATGGTCCTCCAGTTCAAGAGGGGGAAAGGGGATAGAGGCGGTGGAGAAATTGAAATTGGCCATGAAGGCCCACCCCGAGGCTTACCAAGAGAGAATGGAGCAGAAGATGATGAAGGCAATAGAAGCTTCCGAAATGGACCCTTCAGTGCCTCACCGGTATGCTCGCAGCATGCCAGTGGGAAAAAGCCGAACCGCCGGCTACTGCGTGGGGTCTGGCCGAAGTTCACAAGCTGTTGCTGGAAAACAAACCTCGCCAAGCTCGGTTGCAGGTCATCAAGATGCAGGCCGCAATGGAGCAATTTCTCATCGACGAGTCGTGGGTGGTAGGGTCCCGGCTTTTGGGAACCGAAGAACCACCTTGGGGCCATTGGGCCACTCAAGATCTCCAAGCCCTCCGGAAGCAATACATCTACACGAGGTTGGTAGAAGCAACTTGGGTAGCTTCATTGATCAATCAACTGAAGGAGGAAGATTGGTTGGTGAAAAAGAGAAATTCTTTCAAGCAGGCCCCCAACAAGAAGGGAGATGGCAAAGGAAGCGGAGAAACCGCCAGAGAGTGAACCGCTTTTTGAGATGGCCTGTTTTCGACGTTGCTGAGAAACCTTCTGACTATGCTGGTGCTCCGGAAGGAATGCTGGATTGGTTGGAGTGGTTTGTCGGTTTTTTGTCGAGATCTTCTTTACCTATGGGGAGATACATAAAGAGTACCTTCCTGTCTTGCAAGCCCCAAGCAACGTTCAGAACATCAGCGAGTGCTGATTTGTTTCCATGTCCTCCTCCTTTTCCCTGGCTGGCCACCAAAGAGGTGACGGTTGGGTGTTCCCGCAGACAGAGACAACGTTGGAAGCTTCGACGAGCCAAAGAACTTTGGGTCAATCTGATGGTGGTTGGCCTTAGCTCTCAGGCTCTTGGTTGCGATGTTGCCCCTGAGCGAGGGAGGTGTGGTGTGCCTTTGTCGAAGAGTCAGCTGACCATGGTTGATTTTTTGAAGACTTTGGCTACCTCGATGTGCCGCCTTGGAGAGTCGTCTGCAGGATGCGGCAGTCGTTTGCCCGCAGCATCTACTCGTTTGGATGTTTTGCGAGAGCAATTAGAGCAAGAGGTGAATTCAGTGCCCTATGCCAATGTGGAGAAGAAATTTCACAATGATGGGATGTCTTCGGATTTTTCAGCTACTACTGCCCTGCCGGTGGTTGCAGACCGTTTGAGCTTGCCTGCAGAAGTGAAGGACTTTGACCCACGTCCTTACCTGAGCCGGCTTTTTAGGCAGATCTATGACGCACCAGATGATTTCCTTCTTCCACCAGAAGACCAACCTTTAGCTGTGAAAGCTAAAGGAAGTGCTTCGAGGAAAGAGCTGGTGCGTGTATTCGATCGATGGGATCAACTGAACCGACTGCATGTGTGTCCTGCTAGGGAAGTGTCAAGCCTTGATCGATGTGAATTATTTGCTGTTTACAAGGATGATGATAAAGACAGACAAATACTTCATCGTAAGAAACGCAACAAGAGAGAATGTCATCATCAAGGGGCATCAAAAGATTTACCCCATGCAGTCATGCTGTGTCAGCTTCCTTTGGAAGATCGATTTGTTGCGGCGAGTTCAGTTGATGACGTCAAAGACTTTTACCATGCCTATGCAGCCAGTGAAGCCCGCGCCCGTAGCTCTCCGGTAGGTCCAAGTTTCCATTTTTCAGAAGTGTGTCATCTCAAAGCTTGTCAAGATGCACTTCGGGATGGCAAAATTCGTAAGGACGACATGTTAGCTTGTTGTTTTCAGGGGTTAGGTATGGGGGATCACGCCGCGGTTGACATTGCCCAAGAATCCCATGTTAACCTCCTTAGGAGTTTTGGGGGAATGCGGGATGAAGAAACCATGATGTACCGTCGACCTCTTCCTTACCCTCCTACTGGTTACTACGAAGGTATTATGATAGATGACCATTTGGGAATACAACTTCTTGAACGGAGATCGTCTATTAAACAAACTTTGGAGCAATCTGGTCGTGACTTAGAGGCTTTTGACTTGGCCCGGGAAGCTTATCAACATGCTAATCTAGAAGCTCATGAGAAGAAGAAGGTGAGAAGATCAATGGAAGTGAAAGCATGGGGAGCGGAGCTTGAAGGCTGGCAAGGCTTGGTGGGTCCAGTTCGTAGCAGGCTGTTTAAGCTGGCGAAGCTATCGGTGAGTGTTGCGGCTCCAGGGCCGGTTGATGAAAAGATTGTGGAATCCATCACTGGCTTATGGGCTTTTTGTGCTCAGTTTCGACGACCAATGTTCAGCTTTCTTCATGCTTTGTACCACCAACAATCACCGGGAAGTAGCTCAAGTCCTTTTAGACTGACCCGCGAAGCTCGAAATGAGCTGCTTGTACTTGCATGTTTGAGTCCGTTGTGTATTACCGACGTGACTACCATACCGGATGAATTCATTTATTGTGTGGATGCCTCACCTTCTGGCGCTGGTGCATGTAGGAGTTTTGTAGGACGCAATGTTTCCCGGGAGCTTTGGCGGAGGGGGGACAAGTATGGCTTCAGAGCTCCTCTTCTTTCCTCTATCCAGTCCACTCTTAAAGGGGGGGGTTGGATGATGATTTTTTTGAAGATGCTTTTGCCGATAGCGAGGAGGTGAAAGAGGAATCCACCAATGTTTTGCCTGACCCCTCACAGCTCCCGACCTCTTTTGAAAATCGAGCGATTTTGGAAGCTCGGATGCAGGGGCTCCTCGAGCCTGATTCAGTGCCGGGGGTTGTGTGTGAAGGTCCTTTCGATTTTTTTGAAGTTTACGCAGGTTGTAGCCGCTTGTCGCTGGCTGTGAAAAAGAAAGGCTTGTCCGTCCTTCCTCCGATTGAGCTGAAAGAGGGTTTTGACATGTGTGAAAGACCTTTGTTCATGAGCTTGTTGGGGATGGTTAGGGCCAAGCGAATTCGTTTTATTTGGGTTGCGCCCCCTTGTACTACTTTTAGCTTGGCTAGGACCCCCAAACTGCGGAATCTGAAAACCCCCTGGGGCTTTGACGTTTTACACCCGAAGGTTGTTGGGGGAAATCTTCATGCCTTCCAAGCTTTGTTGTTGTGTTTGGTTCAGGTTTTCGTGGGAGGGTTTTTTGGAGCTGAGCAACCGGCTTGGGGTTTCATGAGAGCTTTGCCTGTTTGGGTGTTGTTTCGCTTTTTAGGTTGTTTCGAGATTCTTTTTGATTGGTGTAGGTTTGATTGTTGGTTTAAGAAAACCACGAGGTTGCTTTCCAATTTTGGTCCCATGAAAAAGCTTGGTAAGAGATGCCATCATAATTTCCGTCATGTGAAACTGGAGGGTTCGGCTACTACTCAAGCAGAGGCGTATAGTCCTTGTTTTTGTCGGCACTTTGCCGATCTGCTGTTTTCTAACAAGTGTTGGTTGGAGCATGGTTCCAAGACCTTTGAAGATTTCAGTTCACTGGATTCACCATCTAGAAAAACCCCCCTTAGTAAACCCCCAGTGCTTAGGGAAGAGGAGCGGTGTACGCTCACTCAGATAAACCCCCGGGAGGATGAATTTTTGGGGAATTTGGTTACTAGGGAAGGTAAGGCTAAAGGTGGTTCTCCGTTGTGGGCTGTCCAGCTCTCCGAGGGGCTTGTTTGGAAAACCATCATGCAGTACACTTTTCGACAAGTGGAACATATCAATTTGCAAGAGTGTAAAGCTAGACGAAGTTTGTTGAAACGTGTTGGCCATTCCAAGAGACTGGTTATGTGTCAAGACAGTAGAGTGAATTTAGGAGCCCTGGGAAAGGGTAGGTCGCCGTCTAATGCATTGAACAGACTCATGAGAAGTGAAAAATTTGCATTTGTCAGGAATTCATTTTCCTACTTGGTCTTTGAGAGCTGACGCGCCCAGCAGAAACTCTAAGGTTCAAGCACCTAGGACCGAACTCCCTCCATGGTTTTTTACTTTGCGTCATGATGCTCAAAAAGGAAAAGACCTGCTTGATCAACAAGAAGGGTTTCCTCGGGCTTGGAACCGTTGGTGGCTTTTGGCTGGTCGTATGTTGCTGCTGGCATCCGGTGAGTGCACCTCGTCCGGCCCCTGCAATGCCTCGAGACCGTGTCCTTCTGACCACTGGAAGAGTGACCGAGCAGACCAAGAAGTTCAGAGGGGATCTCTTGGATCGTCTGGTGCAGTATTTGGAGGAACATCTTCCAGGACATTGTTTGGACGATCTGGCGAGGAATCATTTACCAACTTTCTCGGAGTGGTTGGAAGAGTACATGATCCATCTCTATGTGAATCATCAAACCCGCCAGTCAGCAGCGGAGACCTTGAATGCTCTGACTCAGAAGTACGGCTTCCTAAGACATTCGTTGGGGGGCCCATGGGATATCCTGAGGACCTGGGACACACTGGAACCGGGACAGCATCACCTCCCAATCCCGCTCTCTGTCTTGCGTGCTTTATGTTGGAACTGGTCAAAGTTTGCGGTGACGCTGGCTCTCGGCTTCTATGGACTATTGAGGCCCTCAGAGAGTATCAACATGAGACGGCAGGATGTGTCCCTTCCTCACGAACACCTTCAAGGAGATGTCATCTACCTGAGGGTCGGCCAGCCAAAGACTCGCAACAAAGCTGCCAAACAACAGCATGTTCGTGTAGACGAACCAGGTCTGGCATTTTGGGTGGAGACCATACTTTTCTCAGTTCCTATGTACTCTCGCATATGGCATGGTTCCCTGCGAGCCTTTCAGATGAGGCTGGAAACGATCCTTCCTTCTAGCCTTCGACCGGGTGGAGCCACCTACCTATTTAGGTTGTGGGAGGAAAACCTTCCTCGACTGCAATGGAGAGGCCGCTGGCGATCATTTAGAATGTTGGAGATCTATGTGCAGGAGTTGGGTGCAGCCGAAGTCTGGATCCGCTTTCCCCCTAAAGTTAGGTCAACCGTGGCTTTTTTGGGGAGTGTGTTTCTTGACGTTTTGCAAGCATGTCGTCAATAGTGGTGGTGGGGGTCTGCCCAGCCCGCCCGCCCGAAAGGGTCAAGGTGGGAATGCTTTGAGAATTTTTTACTGTAAGATTGGCAAACGAGCCATCTAGCAGTGAGCAGACAGAGTGTCTGCATTCCAACTTGTGATTTTGGGCTTGAAAGACAAAAATTCACGGCTGAACTTGGTGCCTTGGAAAGGCCTCACCGCTGAAAAGGGGGCAACAATATATATATATATATATAGATAAATACATCAATACAGATACACGTACATAATTATGCCCACTTGTCCATATGCAGTAGGTTTCTCTTTCAATATTTCCATCAGCTGCTAGGTGAAGCCCGAAGTCTTTGAAGAGATTAGTCTCATGCCGATTCTTGGAAGATCTTGGTGAATCTTTCATTCCATTTTTTTCGGATCTTTGTCACTTTGTCAGTGGGGATCCGGAACAAATGATGTAGAGAACTTGCGTAGGGTCAAAGGTTTCCACCCAGTCTTAGTGGAGATGGCATGTTTGAATACGCATTTGTTGAACCATCCGGCCGTAAGGAAGTTTGATGGAAACTGAGACCTATGGTACTGTTGGTGGAAGAAATCCTGAACCACCTGGGATGTATAAAACCCTGTGAATACTGGGATAAACTGATATACCTATCAACTGGTGCAGGATTTTTTCCATCAACAGTATCATCATGTTTCCACCACAAACCAGATCTGGATCCCAATTCCTCCAACTGATCCGTAGGTGTCAATTGAAGCCATTGTCTTACTGCCATTCTGTGTTACAACTCTTTCAAAAAACAAATGCGGTTTTATCCCTATACACTTCTACATGGAAGATACGCTGTTTTCCAAGAAACAAATACCACATGTATGTATATATATATATTTATACATATTCAATTTTCCGATTTTCATTGGCTTCTCCTCAACCTGTCCATGGGATCCACTCGTCACCAACTTCCATAACTTGACAAAGACGACTGAACATGTTCACATTTTTTTTGCATTTTTTTGTTCAGAGTTGCTGGTTCAGTTTCTTACATCGGTTCTTGGAACAAAGCTGCTGTTATGACTCCTTGTCTTATGGACATGTTAAGCTGGTAGATTGGCTACCCAATCTTCGTTCGCTGTCCTGAAGCTTTAATAACCTCGGTTGCTGCTGGTTATTGTTTGAAGTTCTTGCAATGGCTAAGGATCATTTTCTGGTATGATCCTCGGAAGCGAAATTGTGATGTTGTAAGGAACCTCTCAGATGAACTTATCCCACAAGCTAAATTGTCTTGGGAATCCTCTTGAGAAATCAGGGTTTTCTAGATTGGTCAAAATATGATCAAAGTTACTCAGGTTTAAGTCAACAATGTAATGTTCTTTCTTTTCGGAAGATGCTGCGACCATATCATTCCCCAGGAATTTGGACAATGCTCTTGGAAATCACCTGAGATCTTTTACCTTTTTGACCTTTATGATGTTCCCGGGGTACGTTTTGGCATCGTTCCCAATCCAAATCGAAGGAGCTTGATTTCAACATGGGCTTCATTTCGGCAGGTGACACATGCACCTTCCTGCTTCAACCTGGCTCCTTCGCGGGGTAGGTAGTGTCCTAAAACAGCACATTTTTGGATGACTTTCAACCCACCTGACCCTCCTCCCATAATGATTGAAGACAAAAATGGCACAAAGTGAGCCGAGCGTTTGCATAAGGACAGTACCCATATAGCTGTGGTGGAGCATTATAAGTCATTGGTCTTTGGACCTAACGAAGCTTACACTGCTGGAAGCTTTGTTGAAGAGACCTTTGGTGCAACTCGGCCATATGATGGGCTAGGGCTTGTGAGTTGTAAGTTGTAGATTAAATAATGTGAGCAGTGAACATACCGGTACAACAAGATGTTTTGAAATATGTAGTGATGCAAATCAAACAAGGTCTCCTCAAATCTGGTCGTGATTGGAAATCTTAGCGGCTGCCAACGTGGCTCCGTTTCAAGAATAAAGAAGGCAACAGTTTCTAAGCAGAAATCCCCTTCAATGTTAGTTCTCTTCATACGGACGTTGCAGGTTCGTCAAAGAAACGACATCATGGCGAACGGCATGGGCAATGGAGTGCATGCAAAGTATGGGACGCACCATGAACGGCAAGTTGCAACATTTGGCGTCCGCAAAAGGGATGGTCTGTTTGATGAGGTACTGCGAGATATCATAATGATTCTCTAAACCACCACGTACTCCTGAGGTTTGGTGATGTGTCAAAGACATAATTTGTTTCACATTCTTGATTCTGGATTTTTGATATGCGAGGCGAAAGCAACAATTGTAAGGAGCCGATATGTGTTTTCCTTCAATCTGAATAAGCGCTCAAGCCATTCTCTCCCACAAATTGTGTGTTTGTCTGGATTCTTTAAGACTCTCCGTACAAAATCATTTTTGCGGATTTGAAACTCACCCAATAGATATCGACAGATCCACCTGAGGTATCATTGCATTTCCCTTTCTTCTGATGG
>OMLO01004387.1_pt1 | contig 11802 bp, 8 predicted proteins | sample 1674811 | NCBI WGS metagenome assembly OMLO01 (sample SAMN06265003, study PRJEB25207) | coral metagenome | isolation source: Coral host | place: Mexico:La Bocana,Puerto Morelos, Mexico | collected 2008-11-13 | reverse complement strand
ATTGGTCGAGAGCGATGTTAATGAGATGCATCTTGATTCTGATTGGCTACGGCCCACTTGAGCGACCTTTACTACTGGAGTCGGAAGCAGAACACCGATTCGGCTTATGACTCTGTCGCTTACGATCTAGTGAGAACTAAATTGTCGGAGTCGAAAGCAGAAGTGGAAGAATAAGCTAAAGCTCGATTCCGGGCCTCGTAATTTGTTGGTTTTTCCGCTTCTGCTTCCGACTCCGACAATCTAGTTTTCACTGGATCATTAGCGACGGAGTCGTAAACGGAATCGGAAGAAACAAAAACGTTCTTCTGACTCCGATTCCGTCGAGCTTATGACACCGCTTATAACTTCGATTTTCGATTTTCAATACGTCATAAGCGCTCTTACGACTCCGACTATGAATCCGTCGCTACTGAAAACCAGCCTTAAGAGGCCATGAAATCAACACCGGGAATTCGGGGATTAAATTAACGCCAGCCCTGAAAATATGAGAGAACAAAGTAACAAGGTTGTAAATTACTTAAACAAACAGCTATAGAAAGACTATTAATATCGCAGTTATCAATAACAAGCCTGCTGGCTCCTACCTCTGGGTTTGTTTTGTGAAATGGATTTTCCCTAGGTTTCCCTGAAATTGATGCCTCGTGATTGAAATATTGCGGCATGGATCTTGCACGGACCGATATGAAAGACATTTTTCTCAGTTGAAATAAAAATCCTCTAACATTCAAACTGGTTTGGAAACAAGCTCTCCGCTTAAGACCAGAGGAGGTCTGTCACTAGTCTAGTCTCCTTCGCAGCCGCCGTTTCTTGGGATATGACACAACGTTCCCCCAATATTGCAAAGAAACTTCCGCTCGCATCCGAACAACATTCCTTTCTATTGTGTTTGTGGTTTTGCTTTTTTCTGTTTTATAGACCAATCACATAACAGCAAAGTGCGAATGACGTAAATGTGACAAACAATCTAGCTACGGTACTGGCGGACGACACGCCAAAAAAATTGTAAATGAGTCTCAAGTGCTTCATGTGTACATCGCTGTGCTCTGCTGATGAAAGAATCTTTATTTTTGGGAAAAGTAGCCATAATTTCGCAGAAATGATAAAATCTGCACTTAACATAGACGTCGACTGCTACGTTTACGATACGAACAATAACTTGTTTGTTTGCAAGACATCATACTATAAGCGGCTTTTAAAGTTTTAGCGAGCTACAGAGGAAGTGGAGGAAATCAAAAAGGAAATTCAAGACGCCTTTCAAGCCAGGTCAAGGGCTAAACGTTTGCCTTGTCCTTCGATGGGAATGACGATGAAATAAGCGACGTACAGAGATCGCTATCAACAAATCGAGCGAAGGCATCGAGAACACTTTCATTTAGCTACAACATCTCTATGACTTGTGCTTCTTCTTTTGGCAGTCAGCCACTGTTGCTGGGGTGAATCCGCTTAGTCGTGTTCGGGTCCGTTTCTCGAAGGCCCCGAAACGTTTTCGCACCCGGAAGCCACATCAAAATCTCGAACCTAATGACTACAGAGCTTTTTTTATCCACATATTCTTAAAATGAACAGAAGTTCCCTTCATGCAAGAGTTTCAGGCGCATACGCTTCTCCATTTTTAGATACAGATAAACTAAATAATACGGGCCCGAAAAGTTTCCCGGGCTTTTGAGAAACTCGCCCCTGGAATGGGTTTGTCGAGCACCTTCGAAGATTGAAGTCGTCCATTTCGGTTTCATATGTTTTTCTTTCGAAATTATGTTGTTTTGTGTCTATCAGCTTTTGTTCATTCATAGGTGAAAGCTGGTAGAGGTAATTATAACTGTGGTCATGAATCGGTGACAACAGCACGGTCGGCGAGGTCAACGAATTGATACAAGATACCCGGGAAGCCAGAAAGTGAGATTTTAGTAAGAAATTCAAATTGCCTTATCTTTTAGTTTTATTGTCGTTCACAGTACTTTTCTTTTGTTTCCATGCAGCTCGATCAAAGTGAAAGTTTCTTCACAGATGGTATGCAAGTCAACCTACATGTACGATCCGAATTAACTTGTACTATACTCTGAAATATTTTAGAGACGGATGGACAAATCAAGTCTAAGAGATTACGAAAATCTACTTTTTGCGAGAGAGAGAGAGAGAGAGAGAGAGAGAGAGAGGGGGAGAGAGAGAGAGGGAGAGAGAGATATATATTATACAATTGTGTCAAACATAAGCCGGACACATGATGGTGGCTGGTGTCTGATGTAGAGTTTGTTTTTGCTTCTATTAATGATCGTCTCTCTCCGATTTTTTCTCCGGGGAGAGGCGGCTGTGACACAGGCTATTTCCTCTAAACTTGATTATAACAATTATTGTTATTTTTACTTGCTTACGCTACGATATGTAGTGACCTTATTATTGTATTTCACCAAGCTAGGGGGGCTTCTCCCTATAGTTGACTAAAGGTGCACTTTTTCCAGACTGTAAGTATTATAAGACTGAAAAGAACAAGGATTTCAAACCTTAACTGATTATTTATTCAAGAAATGAAATCTAGTGGGGCCACAGTAGGTTTCAAGCTAGAAGCTACATCTATATCAAAGGGAAGCCTTTCCTGTTAAAAACACTATGTAAAATAGATTGGGGTTTGACCTCGGGCCAGAGCCTGCTTATATAACACTTTGTTACTTCCCTTCCCCATCCCCTGGACATAGTTATATGAAAAAAAAAACTAATAAATTGTAAATAAAAACATCCCTTTCTCTTCGGGTTCAGATTGAAAACAAAACTGCCTGAAATGATTTTTATAATATTGAGGACTTCTGGGATAATGTGTTTCAGCTCGACATTTCATTGGCCAAACACAGAGCACGCGCAGTTGTACCGGAAGTTGATAAACAATAAATTTGTTTCCAGATTTTGATTTCTAAGCCGTGCGCGATAGATGTGCAAGCTCTGGGTACGATCGCTTCGAGAGTGAACATGGTCGTCAAAACACCAGGAAATTCTTTGCCTCGACCTCTAAATCAACAACACGTTCTTAGATGCTTTAATCTCGGCTTCGTCAGCAATCCGGTTGATTTGTTTGGAGCTAAATCTGAGAGCGAGAACATTATAGTGAAGGTAAAAGGTCTCAGTGTTAGTGAAATGGACGATCTACTTAGAATTGTCATCCATAGCCTGCGCACAGGCTCCATGCGAGGGCGGAAAAAATTCGGCCATCGAAAGCGTGATTGCGTGAGCGAAGCGAGTGGGACGCGGGGAGCCTGTAAAGACAAGACAGGCCCGCACGGACTCCTAATGTGGTTTTTCTGGTTGCGTCGCATTATCAAAAGCCTTCAAATTACAAGCATGTCTTTTACAGATTTACCTCTTTTGAGAGATATGATTGGAGGCTTTTTAAAAATTGTTTTCAGCAGAGGCTGATTTTCTATAGAACTCCAGTTTTCCATCACGATTTTGTTAAGTTTTTTTTTACTGCCAGGTGGTATGTAGTGACAAAAGGCAATAGTTTCTCTGCCGTTCTTTGTTTTTGCGGTTTAAGAGCCGATTAACTTGAGTCAAAGATGACCTCTGACAGGGACCATTCTATATATCTCGCAGTGTGAGAATTTAAGTAAAACCGCGAGTACCGTATTTTCTCGAGTGAAAGAGCTGGTTTCGAATAAACGCCGAGTTTCCACGGTGGAGGTATGAAAACCTGTATTGGTCTGAAGTTGTAATAAACAATGTGCAAGTCTGTCAAAAATAATGTATAAAACCCATTGTTTCATAAACTCAGGACTCGAATAATTTGCTAGAATCAAATAAACGCCGGATTTCGAGAGAATACGGTACGCGTAATACATAGTAACGCTTTTGCATATTATACTCTATGATATTTGAGCCAGCATGAAAAAGTGTCGAAAACTGACCCTGTGAGTTACAATCATAAGGGAATTGGTATTTCCAGTGAATTTTTTTTCTGTAGTATATTCTTTTTAGCTGTGAATTACCGCGATTTTTAGGCATAGTTTTAACCCTTGAATTACATAATGATCAACTGATACGACTAAAATGTGACATGTATAACCAGATTTCGACCTGAAGCAAAAGCGCGCGGTGGTTCGCATTGCCACAAGATCCGCAGCGCTTCAAAATTTGATTTGGTTATATCAACTAAGTTGAAAATGTAAATTGGCCACCGTAACGAGTTATAAAGCTGACGTGTCGAGCGTTAGCCCTTCGTCAGAGCGATACACAGGGCCACAGTAAATATAACATATATATCGTAGAGACAAATAAATATCAATCACATCGTGATCACATAGTATATTGAAAAATATGAAAAATAGAAACCCAGTAGGATTTCTGAACTACTTGGCATAATTCATTTATTATGTATTTATTTATGTCAATACCAGATACAAATGCACTTAGAATACATACTGTTCATTTCGTTTCCTGTGCCATCTAGCAAGCTTGGTAGTTCCAGCTTCCACTGGTCGTCCGTGGTGATGGCGAAGTTGTCGCTTTTCCCACCCGCTTTCGGTTCCATTCGGAAAACCTTGATGTCAAAGTCACCAAGGCCGAATTTTCTAGCTAACTCTTTGAGGCTGAGGAATGCCACAAGGCCGAGTGCCGTTTTTGAGCGCATGAGTCGTATTTACATCATTCATCGGTATGCGGCTTCTAAATCGTTCGAAAACCGAGTCTGTAAAAGTTCTGTAAAAGCTTACAATAGCCTTTACAACGCCAGCATTGGCAGCCATTGCATAAGCTAGCGCCTGTTCAGCGTAAATTCGACATCGCCGCTGGTAATATGACCCTGATTTACATGAGTCATGCGGTGAGTCATTAACGAAATATGAAACTCTGGCTTCCCGCTGCTGAGATTCGTATAAAACCCACATTTGTTTGACAAAAAGAGTCAAACAGTGTTATTTATAACGGGTATTGTAGGATAAAAGATTCTCATGTGGTTTCTTTAGGGCAGTTAGGTCAGTTGTCAGTTGTCAGTAAAAGCCACTACAAATGTCAGTTGTCAGTTAGATTTTAGGCGATTTGTCAGTTGTCATTTAAAATTTTGGCCATTTGTCAGTTGTCAGTAAACCCCATCCAGACCCTCTGTCTTTGTTTTTTCTTTTTTACGTTATACATTATGTGCCAATTTAGCTAGCTTTTGGGACAAAAATGAATGATCTAGTTACACGGTTAATCATTAACAGTCAATTAACTGACAACTGACAAATGGCTTAAAATTTAACTGACAACTGACATTTGTACCCCCCCATCCAGGCCCTCCAGGTATTTGAATGAACATCCTGAGCGATTCATTGAAAGTAATACACAAGCGTCATGGTTACAATATGTAACAAATATGTCTTTACAAAGTATATGGGCAGATCATATCGTGATACAATCAGTAGCTGATGCAATGAATTTGAAGATTCATATCATAGAATCAGATGAGAATTTTAGAGATACAACAATTGTTGAACCTGCAAATACAATAGACAGTACTATTTCTATATTCATAGGCCACATAGGAGAAATGCACTATGTGTCAACTAGTTCTGCTTTTTGTAGACAACATTCACAGGAAACTAGTATGCCCTCTGATAGATTTGTGAAAAATCTACTTAAAAGAAAACAGACTTCAGAAATACCAGAGATAGTGAGTGTTAATAATGAAGGAAAGTACGAATTACTATTTGATTCTGAATTGGAAACAAATTCAAAAAAGAAAAGTAGAGCAGCTTATATGAGGGAATATAGAGCTAAGAAAACTGATTCATTGACAATAGCAAAACTCAATGAAAATAAGAGGCAATATAGAGCGAAAGAATCATGTAGAGAAGAAAAGGCTAAAATCAATGCGTATAAGAGACAGTATAGAGCAAAGAATACAAGTCCAGACAAAAGGGCTAAAATCAATGAATATAACCAACAATATAGATTGAAAAAACGATGTCTAGAAGAAAACAGAAAACACAATGCATATCTGAAAAATTACCGACTAGCAAGTAATAGCATTGAAATTTGTATTTTAAAGTTTCACGAACTTGTCAATCAAGGTCCTCTATATATTTGTGTATGCTGTGATCAATTATGGTATAAACACAGTGTCTCTGATGCAAGTAAATTAAAATCGTCCAATCCTGAAATTATTATATATCTTTATGGTAAGAAGAGTGTTGATGATAAGGAGTGGGTTTGTAGAACATGCCCTAGCTACTTGATCAAAAACGAAATTCCCCCATTTGCTATTTATAATGGAATGAAGTTTCTAGAGAAACCAGATTTCTTTGACCTTAAGTATCAGCCAACCCAAAATTGACCGTTTTTCATAATTTTGGATTTTTATATGATTCGATAAATATTAGAAATAGCTTTCGTTTAAAACAAAATCCACAAAAAATGTTATTCGTACGGAAAGTTATTAAACGAAAACAATTCTGCCATCTTAATTATTCTAATTAGCCGCTAACAACTCTTGTCATCCTGCTCTTGTTACACAAACTCAGCCATTCGCAATCTTGGAAACTCTCAAAGTTGTCGTCTTGTGAAATCTGTGAATGTCTTCGAAAAAGAAAAAAAAATCGTGTCTCTTTTCTTCGTCAAAGTCAAGACCAAAGAAAGGAAAGAAAGCATTTAGCTGTGAAGTCGCTTGGAGCAACAAAAGTTCTTTCCTCAACCAAGACGAATGGCTACAAGTGATACGAGTGAAAAGCAGTCGGATTTCGCCGGCATCTTTACTGACCTGGACAGAATTCCGAGAGAAAGATGTTTCTTTTATTGTGTAATCTGGAATTGTTTCTTATAAGCCCATAAAACAACAGTTGCGAGTTCAAAAACCTTCCGTTTGAATCTCTGCCGATGTCCGCCGGCGGCGGAGCAAATTTCCCTTTCGTATACGGTCGTTGCCATTTGAAACGGTCGATGCCATTTCTCAGAACGGTCGATGCCATTTTGGCAGAACGGTCGTTGCCATTTGAAACGGTCGATGCCATTTCTCATGACGGTCTCTTGAGAAATGGCATCGACCGTTTCAAATGGCAACGACCGTTTACGAAAGGGAAATTTGCGGCGGCGGACTGTTAGCTGCTGCTAACGATCGCTTTCTCAGTTGTCTTTTGGCATCTTTACAAACCTAGCTATAATTAAAGATAAGTCATCAAGATGTTTTCATTGCTACGTGTTATCTGAACTATTTGAGAAGTCAGTCAAATGATTCGGCGTTTACTAACCTCAAGTAATAAATTGTTGGACCGGTCTTGGAAGCGGCATTTTCTCACCGAGATAGTTTCCAACCGCTGCGAAAATTTGTCTCTTTCTTGTTACCTGTCAAACTACTATTGTTCAAGAAAACTGATACTTTCTTTTATCGATTAACACTTCATTTGCTTGACGCCTAGGTGTCGCTAATCTCATTACGGTCGAAATTCTATTTTTCCTTCTTTCTCGATATGAAAATTTGGGCAAGTTGTGCATGCATTTTGAACTCCAAGTCGGCAGCCCCTGGACCAATTTGGCTGAAATTTGGCCAAACTCTTGTCAGATAGTTTACCTACAAAACTGTCTCTGCGAATTTTAATTCTTCTTTTCATTTTAAAGTTATAGTTATAGTGCTGATGGCAATAATTTCTCATCCCTGAATATATTTGCTTGTAAAAATAAAACGAACGCACATTCCAGAAATCTGAGACACGGTTTTTTAAGCAAACGTGTGAAGAAATGAAAGCCGTATTAATCGTTTTCTTCCGTTTGTTTTTGGTGAGCGTGGAACTTAATGAATGAAAACTCTTAGCTTTGCAAAAACCTCCTCATTTTTTTAGCGCATTAAAGTTTTATACTTTTAAAGGGAATGAGCTGTAATTATGATTATTCAGCTTTCAAAAAATATATGGTTTATGGGGGTTTGTGTTGAAACAAAGAGCGCTAAAACGATCCGCGCGCAGACGGCCCCGGTGGGTTGGCTGATACCTTAAGCGGTTTACTTTATAGCAAAACGGAATTATCAATCGAGGGGTACTGAGATCAATAATTGAAAAAATGTTGCAATATCTGGATTATTACTCTCTCCGTTTTTATAGGATTCTCAGATGTATTAGCTCAGAAAAGTACTGTCAATTACAGAAAATATATATAAAAAGTTGAACAACGTAACACATCTCATTTGTTGTGGTCAACATGGTCGCTTTGTATATATACATTATATTATTAAAATATCGCAATTTGTTAAGACGGCATCAAATATTTGGATGTTAGTTTGCGGTAAAAAATAAACCATGGCGTGGGAAAAAATAAAAAGGTTTAGTGTAGAATGCCGCTGTTTGAACTTAAATGCAATCAAGGCACGTTTTCGACACAATGAGTCACTAAAAGACTGGAAACGCAGTAAAAGGACTTGAACAATCCACTGCATGTACTCTTGCAATTAATCAACCCTCTTCTGATGCTAGTTAATGTTGCCTTCGGAAAGCTGCATTATTTCAATTTTGCAGAGAATGTTTTTACTATCTTCGCTGGGTCATTCATCGTCCATTCAAGGGATGGCGTGTTAATCCAGAAGAAATTTCTCCATGAATCTAAATCTTGAAAGTGTATTAAATTAGATAATAAGGATTAATGCGAGGAAGCCTGTAGTTTTTTGTCAATTTTCTATGTGTTAAACGAAAGGGCTATTTTGTGCAAACATTCTGGAGTTAAAATCAAACATGTTCATGCAAGCAATAACTTTACGCTTATTTGCTTTTTAAAACTTAAAGATATTTGATGAACAAAGCTGGGGGTAGAAACCTCCTCGTGTGCTGAGATATAACTTCATTTCACATCAACCCAAGTCAGTGTTTTTGAACGCCTTGCTGAGAGCTCTCGTCATGGTTGTCATTATCAACCTGATCGCTCTTTTAGAAACCTATCTGCTAGTTGGTGAGTAATTTGTTAACACTTTTTAGGTCTAAATTGTGATAGTTTTGCGAAACACACAGGATTAAGAAATATATTTTACGCTTTTTGTTCAACCTGCACACTTGTCAGAGGTGCTTGCGTGGGAAATATGAGACCTTACACATTTCAAATGAAGTTAATCATTTATGGTACAACTAAATATCAAGAATACTTATAACGTGAAATCATTGGGAGATCACCGCGGTTTTTCGTGGTAGAATCATTTCAAAGGTCGGTCTTTTTAATTTATGTGTGTTTTTTGTCACATATATCTCGGATGAATTTAGTATATTTTTTCCAATTTATAGACATTTTACTTCAACAAATTTTTGCGTTGGATTTGACTTTGTGCCCTTCGGCGTTAAAACTTCGAATCTGCAGATTTTTATTGCAACGAATTCCGTCGACTGCGACCTTCAAAAAAGTAAATACTTCCATCAAAGCTGTTCGATGTGTCACGACTTTTTCCCTCCTATATCAAATAGAAGCAAAGTATCATGGTTCTAAGTATAGTTTCGATTTTTAAAACAGTTTGGGCGACGTTCATTTCCAATCTAAAAAAACTCTAGATTTATGCGTGGTTAAACCTCGCGAATATCTAAACTTTGTAGCCCTGCGAACATTTAAAAATAAAGTAATATTAGCCCTTCGACGCCTGTCTATGATGTACAATAATGATAAAAAAAAGACATATTTAGAGCTAAGAGGTACTTAAGAGTTCTCAAGTGACCGAACGAAAGTTGAGTATATTGTCAAAGGAATCCAGAAGATAAAGAAAACTTTATCGATTTCAATGTACTTAAAAATTGATTTTTAAGAGGAAATCACTAAAATATGGGAAAAAATTATTGCTGGTAAAGTAAGTCAACCAAGTTGGTGAATATGGCTGCCAGGAAAGTTTCATGAGATGAAGCATGTGTGCTTTGCGGGGGAGATTTCCCAGTTCTGTCAGTTTAATAAAACATTTAATCAATATTTGTTATTTCCTTTTTCCGTGAACAATCCTGGTATAATAAATAGTAGCTTGTGACTGCAGGGGGTACATGGCCTATGATTAAATTTTCTTCTTTGAACAATAAATGACAAGCCTCTAATTGATTTATTGAATCTTGGTTACTACGCATTCATAATGCTTTTGTTTAACCTTAAAATGAAAACTAGTGCGGTGAGCCTCATCATGATAGTTAGGCGGTAAATGAAAACTTTGTCGGTAAAATGTCTCTAAATAGTGAATTTGGTTAGCAATGGAAATATAGGGAGTAATTAATGGATAACTCCATCCGGCCCAGAAACTACAGAAAGCCATAAAATTGCAAGTCATCATCACAATTTATTAACACAGTTGTAGTAAGTTTGAATGGCAAAGATTCGATCGATAATATATAGCTTTAGCTAGTCAAGCCTTCAAGTCAGCTAGCTCCTGATTGCAATAATTAACCATGAAGGAAAAATGAGGATTTGTTTGTCTTGGATCATAAACTCAAAAAATGATCACTTGTGAGCATATAATTGTTCAGCGTGAGGTTTCAGTATTTTTTCTAGTTAAATTTTAACAAACTATCCAATTAGAAGTAACGCACGCAATATATCAAGGACTTTCAAGAGACTAATGTCCAATGAATATGTCGGAAGAAAAATAATCAACGTGCCTGGGGTTAATTTGCGTCGAAATGTTGCCTTTGCGCGTATTCCATCCCTCACCCCCAGAGTAATAACCTGTTTTGAACCCGCGATCGAATCAAAAACCAGTATCTAGTCAGCGGTCACTTTAAAATAAACACGCGGCATTAACGAGTTCTGGTTCTGGTTCGGTATGGTTACGTGAACTGGTCAGCGGTTACCTTGTTTTGACAGCTGTCAATTAATCATGATGCCCAATATTAAGGACGCACCTATTGTAATGGTGCAACTGTCTTATTTTTTCAAAGCATTGGGCTGGTATGACAACCGAAATAGTTTAGATCGATGGTTCTTAGGTATGGGGCCGTGTTCAACACTGAAAAATGACTGAATGTAGAAGGGCAGCACAATTTTGCTTAGGAATCAAAAGCAGAACACTTAATGATGGGTCCCTGGCCTTGCGAAACACTTAGTTTTGTTTTCCCTCTATTCGTGAAATTCTCGAAAAAACAAACTGACTGTTTCCCTAGGAAACGGTGCATATTCTTATCCTCGACTGTCAAGTTGATGGCAATGTTGCTTTTTTTAGTCTTTATAGGATGCGGATATGCTGCCTATGGTTCAGAAAAAGAAGGAGGGCTCCAGGAAAAGGCTTATGAAGGTATGCACGAATTTTTTTTTTAATCATAAAATACTGAAAAACAAATTTCAACATTTCTTATGATTTTGCCCAGCAGTAAGTTAACCAACCCTATACATACTGTAAAGATGGCTATCCAGGTATCCGACTGTTAAACGTTTTTAAAGTTTTATTTAAAATGATTCACACGATGATCTCAAACTATGCTGACTATTCGTTGGCCTGTTTTAATTTTTTGTCATGATATGCGAGTTTGCGTGTTTATGGAGCAAGGCCGGAGTCGAGGTCCTAAAACTGACACGCAAAAGACAATGAACTTGGCCAATGTCCAGCCATCTTGTACGAACTAGGCTAGTTAATAACCCATAAAAATTGTATTTGAAACTTTTATTTCTGGTGGAAAACGGCTGTGTCCAGTTTCCTTTTGAATATATCTAGTACTTTTTTTGAAGTTTTTTTCTTCGGTCTGATAGCTCAGAATTCAAAGAATTCTTAACTCTGATGGTACAAGGTATTTTTGTAATGAACACTTTCTACGGTAATTTTATAACAAACTTTATAGAATTGTTCTCGAAAAAATCTTTTTAACGTAGATTATGTTTCTGACCAGATATTGGCTGCGGCCGCACTAAGAG
>OMLO01004386.1_pt1 | contig 11803 bp, 11 predicted proteins | sample 1674811 | NCBI WGS metagenome assembly OMLO01 (sample SAMN06265003, study PRJEB25207) | coral metagenome | isolation source: Coral host | place: Mexico:La Bocana,Puerto Morelos, Mexico | collected 2008-11-13 | reverse complement strand
CGTCGTCGGTCCATACCCGTCGCAGTGGACCGAACGAGACATCGTCACCTGGACTCAAGTCTCTGGTCCAACGGGCCGAGGTTTGTTGGATACGTATAGACCTCTTCTCCTGGAATCAGGTCGATACCTCCAAATGGCTCTTTGGAAAGAGTTTTTGGAATGCCAGTTGTTGGAATTGTTGGATGTATGGGTCTTGGGTAAAGCCAATGTCATGAGCAAAAGTAGAATCTCCGATGATCTTCTTGGTGGTTGTGAGTAGTCGGTTGGTCGGTGGTTCGAGTACTGGCCAATTGAGCTGTTTGGAGATGGAGAAGTCTCCACGGCTGAAAGGGTCTGCGATGTTTGCGTGTGTCGGAACACGGTGTAGTATCTGGCGTAGGCATTCTCTGTTGCGCCATGTCCAATGTGAACCGATGAGGTTATTCAAAGGAGCATGGCTGCCCGACCCTTTGATGATGGCATGTGTAGCTGCGTCGTTGTCACATAGTTGGATGTATGTCGAAGTCAAAAGTGGTTTGATCAAAATGGGAGTAATGATTGCTGCCCAGGCTTCAAGAAAATATATGAAGGCCTTGTTGCTGGCAAAGTGTTTGAGGAGTCTCGGTGGTACCGTACCATGGAATACTAAGGGTGTTTTTGCTGATGGATGGAAAACTACAGCTGCCCATCCATTTGTCATTTCAGGAGAAGGTGTCAGCTCATGTTCTTGGTCATATAAGTCCGAGCATCGGAGTAGTTTGTCACCTTCTTTGTAGAACGCATCTGTGTAAATGATGGTATGTTGTGTGTGTTGTGGCTGTAATGGAAGTTGTCTTGGTTGGCAGTGTTGGAGAATGTTGAGTAAAGCTGTGATGGCGCTGTGTGTATGTGAGTTGATAGTGTCAGTATTGGAAAAGGCTTTGTCATAGAGAGCCCGTAGGGCGGCACGTCCGACTCGTCCAAAGAGTTGTGTGGTTGTAAACGAGCATTTGCCTGCTAATTTGCGTGCCTGTTCTGGTGTGTTGTTGTAGCTGTTCTGAAATGTTCTTGACTCTGGATGGACATGGGGCGACTGTGATCTTGTCGATGTCGCACTCTATGATGACTCCTTGGATCCGGTGTGAGTTCGCCGGAGGTTGTTTCTTGGAGATCTTCATATGGAATCCGAGGATGGAATTGATGGATTCAAAGGTGTCGAATCCTGAATTGGCTGAGCCTGTTGGTTCGATCGACCCGTAGTCGTCGACATAGTGGACAACGGGTATGCATGCGATGGTCCTGGCAACGGCTGATAGCATATCCCCGAACCTGTTGTAGGCCCAGACACTAGCTGCGGATCCAAAGAGGAGTACATGGTGGTGCCACAGTGTTGGGCCATCTGGGGTGAGAAGCAGTACATATGCAATTGAAGGATCGTCAAGGGGTAGTTGTCGATAGGCACCGTCATGGTCATGTCCCCACACCAGAGGTGGTTCATCAGATCGTTGTCGGGTGTATTGCGCTAACCATGTGTAGTGGTCTGGAGTGTGATGGTAAGGTTGATCTGTCATGTGGCACGCCTGGTTGTGTCCGGAGCGTCTCCAATCTTCGCCTCGTCGAATCTTCTGTTTGCCATCCGACCCAGTCTGTTCGATGCTGAAGGCCATGGCGATGATGGGGTCGGGATGAGGTAAAGGTAGTAGGCTGGACGTATGTGGGTACTCCTTTAAAGGAGTGGTGTTGGTCTGTAACCATTCTGGTGCTTGGAAAGGGCCAGCCATACGCCCTTGTTGGACTTCTGTGGCAATCTCAGTGGCCATGAGGTGCCAATGTGGGTCGACATGGTTCTGTTGAAGTTTCTTGTGGATGTATGCTCGGTTGTTTTGTCGGAGTGTCTCGATCGAGGTAGGACATGTATATTTGGAGTCGGTGCGGACATGCCAGTTCAGTCCGGGGTGTAAATTGCCGAGGAGGGTGAAGCCTTGGCTCAATTCCTGTTGCAGTTGCCTAGTGTGTGGGTATTGTATGCTGTCCAAGATGTGTATAAGTGTTGGTATCTGTGTGATCATATCTGTCTGTTGGTAAGCAAATTGGCAGTGTGGTGGAATTTGTTGGAACCACGAGGTTGTGATCTCCTGTTGTTCCTCGACCAATTGTCTGAGCTCTGCTATGACTGACTGCCGGATCTGTTGTATGTTGGGCAGGCACTGAGATTGGTTGATGGCCCAGCATAGGCTAGGATCAAGGTTGCTATGATCTGCTGTCGGGTCTTGCAATGTGCGAGCCCACCTGACATGGCTGCGCCAATCGAGTTGTGGCATGCGTTGATGCTGTGTTGTTTTAGCTGGTGGTCCCCAAGGTATTTGGGATGACAGCCACAATCCAGTGAGTCTTTGTAAGTTGGATTGTGTAGGAGGGTTTTGGAGTGCTGGGTTGGAAGGAATCATAAGTAGTAGTGTGAGTAGCCAAAGTGCTGATGGAAAATGCCAGGCGTTGCCCAACATGGTGTTCCTTGTACGAGTTGATGGGTGTTGGTCGGTAATCTTGGTGTAGTTGTCTGGTAGTGCCATAAGTCGCTCTCGTTGTAGTGGGGTAATGGGTTGCCAGTCGCCTTCGTGTGGGCGAGTGAGAAACTGTGGTTGATATTGCCACGGTGGGAATTGTCTGTTGTCTTGTTGCCATCTTTCCCATGTAGCTTCGTCGGCTTGTGCATGGGCTGGTGGTGGTCGTCCCAGGTCAGTGGGAGCTTGTGTGGTGAGGCAATGGAATAATTGTTTGTTGCAAAGGACTGCAGGAGTCTCCCAGTCTTTCACGTGTATGGACGGTTGGATTGTCGTGGCGATGGGATTGTGTAGTCGATGGTATCCGTCTTGGGGTGTCCAATGTAGTGTGAAAGGTGTTGATCCGGTAAGTTGGTGACTAACATGTTTCCAATCTGCGTCAAGCCACCAGAGCCGGGGTCTGGAGGTGACTTGTCCATCTGCTGCATCAACAACGATGGGGTCCATGCCCCATTGGGTAGAAATGTCACGGAATTGTTCTCGTATGTCATGATGGGGTAGGACATTCTCCATCAATGATCGAATGGTGTATGTTGGTAACTGTTGCCGAATTGTTAGGTCAATGTTTGTCATCTGTTGGATCAATGACCCGTCGCTGCCGGAGACTCCCGGTGGTGCATCTCGTACTCGTGAATGGTCTTTGCATGGGGGTGCTGAAGTGATGAGGATGACATAGGAGTTGTCGTAGTTTTCTGAAAGTTGTCGGCAAAACATGGGAAAATCTGTCTGAGTGGCATCGCCCATGTGTTCGATTTGTTGGTGGTAGCGGTGATCAAGGAGCTCGTTACAAAAGGGGTCAATCTCCCAGGAGAATGTCTTGATGACGTTGACGTTGAGGTACTGCAAGGCCAGCTGGGAGACACCGATACCATGGAAAAATGCGAGGTGTATGATCGGTGGTTTTGGTAAAAGGCTTTGCAGCATGGTTTGGACCCTTGGTCGGTCAGCTGGCTGGCATGCTGTCTCCCAGTCGCTGTGCTGTCCCTATTTCTGGGACTTGGAGAAGGTCTTGGACTTGTGTCCACCTTTGTTCTTGTCGCCCTTCTGGTGTCCTTTGGGCTGGTGGCTCACAAATGTCGGTGGAGGGGGTGGAGGGCCATAATGGTAGTGTTGATTGCCCAATGGTGCTGTAGGTGGAAAAGCTGCTGGGTTGGAGGGTTGGGAGGGGTATGGATTGTATCTGGGATTGGTCTGCCATGTGTTGTACTTGTTTTTGGTCTTGCCCTTTCCCTTGCCTTTCTTGTCTTTGCCTTTTCCGCTCTTGGGCTTCTTGCGAGGCGGTTGGGAAAGGATGTCTGCGATGGTAACTGGGTCTTGGAGGATCTCCTCGGTAGCTTGTTTGAAGGTCTTGTTGTTGCGCATCTGCATGGCAATGGTCCACGAAAAGGTGTCCCAGGCCTCTTTGACATTGGCAAGGCGTTGAGGGTTCTTGTGCGTGAGCTGGATGAATCTCTCGATGTATGTCTCAACGGACTCTTGGTTGGAAATCTGAATAAGGATCCAAGCCCATCGGATTGCATCTAAGGAGTCAAGGATCATCATCATGGATTGAGGATCCCAATCTTTTTGTTCTTGCTGAACAAGGGTATGGTCATCGGGGTTAAGGACGAGGGTCTTGTCGGACTTGTCTCTCTTGGCTGTGCTGTTCACGGATCCTGTGGCGGTGAAGGTTCTCTTGGTGATGATCTCGCCGAGTCCAACGGCCTGGTAATTCTTGGACACCGTGTGTTCGTGCCACATTCGAACTACCACCTGTTCGGCTCCGAGGAGGATCTTTTCTGGGAAGGTCTTGGTGTTCCCTGCGCTCACTTTGTAATCGGTGAGAAGCTGTTGGTAAACTCCTTTAGGCCAGGCTTTGGGGATCTTGTCATCAGTGGAGGTAGCGGGAGTGGCTGATGCTGTTGGTGCCGTAGGTGATGGTGTCATCGGAAGTTTGGATTGTCTGGCAGCTGTGAAGTCATCGCGACAAACATTCCATGTGGCAATCAGACATGCTAGTAGGCCTTTACGACGTTCTTCGACTGGGAAGTGGATCTCCTTCTCCGGTGTGCCAAAGGTGATCTTGTTCGCGAACTTCTCGGTCCATTCGGTGATCTTGTCATCGCTGGCAAAGAACATGGCTAAGCTGTTCTTGGTTCGGATACCTGCCCAATCGAGATATTCGAGAATGGGGCTATCATCGGGTATTCCGTTGTCTGTGAGAGTGAGTTTAAAATCAGCATGGAGGTTGGCCATGGCTCGAAATTGTGAAGGTTTGAGGAAATTAAAATCAGTCTACGGGAAACAAACAAAAGGAAAAAGGCACAATCAACATACAACCAACAGTGAGTAACAGGTTGGTGTGGTTCACTGCATTTCACTCTCCTTTGTCCTGTGGTCGTGGCGATGGTAAATGAGTCAGGTCCTAGGAAAGCTCATCCTCGGATGAAGTGCCATGGTCATCGTCTTCCAGGTCGCGAAAACATTTTCGGCAAAGATGGTCAGTAGGCTTGTTCCAGGTCTTTTGATAGGGCGCTGCGCCGTAGTGCCAGCCACACAGAGTTCGCCACCTGGCATTCTGTGCCGTCTCAGGTACTGCTGGTATATGGGCAGTGCCGCTCTGGCTGATGATCCACCAGGAATTGCAGAGGCGTGTGAGTTCGGTACGTACCAGTTCTTGTAGGTTGGATGTAGGTGGCAGCGCTGATGGTATCATATGAGATGGTGTGGCGGCTAATGGTGCTTCTTGGACGTATCTCTTGACTGCATCGGAACCCCACCGGCCAATCAGTTGTATGGCCTCCAAGGAATATCCCATCCGAGAAAGGAACTGGGCTCCAGAGACACGGCATACGTGTTCCCCGAAGCGGGGTAATGGCTCGCCTCTGGGTCCTGGTCTGGTCAAGGGTGTATCAGTGAGTCCGATGGCTGAAGAAAAGATCTTCATGATGTGGGCCTTGGTGGCAAATTCTCCTGCGTCAGTTGGAATCAACGGAAGATGTTCTGAAGGAGTGTTTCGGAAGAGATGGTTGATTCGCTTCATGTGTCGTTGCATGGCATGAAAAGGGCATAATGCGTTGGGTTCGCCCGTCTTGCAGGTGCAAGGATGTCCACGGGTAACACAGAGTCCAGTGGGATCGTTCTTCTGCACAGGCAAGGTGAAGTATACGAATCTTGTGAGGTTGGTCTCATGGAACCAAATGTGTTGGAAACGGGCTGCGGCTGCCTCGATTCCTCTCAGCATCCACCAACATGCTATAAGGGTAATGTCCCGAGCGGCAAAGCGGTCATTGAACCAATCGCCACTGCGGATGATATCCAGTCGGCGTTGGAGTGGTGCATGGAAGAGTTCGAGTTCAAAGGCAACCTTGAAAGGTGTAGGTCCTTGGCCACGCTTGATGCTCCGGAGAATCTTCTGCATCAAAAGGTGTAGGTCAGGAGGACCTATGTCTTGTCCAAGAGTCTCTCGGTGTACCTGTGCGGCTTTGTAGAAATAATTCTTATGGGATCGGTATCCTGCATGTTTCATGGATGCTCCAACTGATAGTAGGAGTTCTCTGGTTATTGGTATTGGTGGTAAACCCCACGCAGTAGCCAGAGTAGTCCAGGTGTTCCACAAACTGGCTTGACTGGCCTGACTAGAATTGGCGTAAAAGTCTTCTTGTAAAGCAGCAATGGAGCTCATTCTGCAATTGGTGAAGGCAGCGCCAATCGCCCTTTTGAGCGAACCCCTACCACGGGGTTCAAGTTTAGGGAAGTCACTTCTGGGTACAGGGATCAATGGTGTTTGTTCCACGGGGAGTTCTTTGCCCGTTGCACGGAGGAGTAATGTAATGTCCGTGGGATCCCATTCATGTCTAGTCAACGTCGCAGCGTCGAGTTCCAGAAGGGCCTTCTGGTCTAATATCTTCAATCTGGCCACGCTGGGCGCAAGATGTGTGAGGTCCTTTGATTGTAGGAACTCAAGGACTTCTTTGAAAGGCATGGCTCAGTACGATGAAATAAGTGGGAGGGGTGGGTGGATGAAGGATGACACGTATATATCTGTACGTGAAGTCTGTGAGAAAATATGGTGTTTACCAATCAAGCTGGAAAAGGAAAATTTGTTCATAATCAGGTGAAGCTGTCATGTGAACTCGAAAATCGAAACAAAGAATCACATGTTCACCGATTGAGATGGCTCCTCGTGGTTTATCGGCACCATGTGTAATGGTCTCGGTCGCAAGGACTAAGCGACAAAAGGCATCCGCCAGGTTCATGATATTAAGATCAAATAGGTTCAGTTGAAAGTATATTCACTTAACACATGGACTTAGTGTGGTATGGTTCGCATCAGTCTTGGACTATGTAAAGGAAAATCACTCAAAGGAATCGCGAAGTCGTCTGGAGTGAAAACAATGGTTTGGAAAAGAGGAGTCATCACCTGGATTCAACCTCAATTCGACCAAATTGGATGTGATATCTGAGAATTGACCTCTCCGCCTGGGATCAGGACAAAACTCGGTATCAATCATCACACACGCAAAAGGAAAAGGCCTCAACGAAGATTTCGGTCTAGCGGCGTTGGCATCTCCACCTGGGATCAAGCCATGGTCACTCAGGTTCGAAGAAGGTGTACTCGGTGATGGTTCAGCCGCTGCGTGATCTCTTGGTGGGTGGTTTGTTCCCGAGGAGGTTCTCATTGGCAAACGTTGATACCAGAAGGCGGCAGCAGGTGAGAGCCATCAACTTGGTCACTTGTTCGGGTTTTAGGACATGGGTCACACCCTCCTCGTATTCATAGGCACACCAGTCATAGAATGGTCGCTTGTCATGGACAGGTCCGGCCTTGGGCAACAAGTGGATGGCGTAGATCTCGGAGCCGGCCTGTTGGTTTCGGGCCTCAAGCTCGGCGATGTGGTCTGGGCTCCAAAAGGCTCTTGTCATGTAAGGAAGAGGCTGGGCATCCTGTAGTTGGGTTCGGATTTGGTCATGCAGGAATGCAATCTTGTCCTCTGCTTGGTCGTATGCATTGAAAAGGTCAGCGGTCTGAAGCTTGAGGGTTTGGAGAAGATCATCGGTGGCCTCTTCTGGCCATTCCATCAGGTACAAATAGTAATGGATGTCCGGGCGATCTGTATGGACCAAGCTCTGGGCGGTAAGGCCTGTCAAATCCTGTGGTGGGCATCTGGTCTTGACCACAAGGCACTGTTTTGGACGTAGGAGTTCGTTGCCACGGTGGTCTCTCATGGCCCAAGGGCGGTAGTATGTCAGGCAGGCTGGGCAAAGGTAATGGCCTTGGGTTCGCTTGCCTGGTTTCACGTTGCTGTCCCCATGGTGTGACAAGACCACCTTCTTGCATTCGGGGTTGCGACATACAAAATGGTGATGGAGAGATGGCAAAACGATGGTCCAGAACTGCTTCAGGAACAGGTCATTCTTGTCTGAATGGAGGAAATGGTGAAGGTCAGGGTCGATGCCCTGAAGGCTGGCGTTGATGCGGGATGTCTCCCATTGGACAAAGGTGTCCAGGATCTTGGTGCGTTGTTCTTCCTTCAAATGGAAAAAGCTGGCAGTTGCATGTTCGGAGATGAACTTCAAGGTCTGGAGTACTCGGATCCTGGCTTCTTTGGCCGAGAGTTCTGGAAACTGGTTTTGGATCTGTCGGAGGGCCTGGGCATAGGTTTCAGACTTACTGTAGAACTGGTGATGGTCACCGTTCTTGCCAGATCGGTTCTTCCAAATACGGCCAGTCAGGTTTTGGAACTGCTGTGCATCTGGAGTATAGAATTGGCCGTGGGTGTCGATGCAAGTGAGGGATGTACGGCGCCAACGGTTCTTCTGGTTGTCCCAAAAATGGCTGAAGGTTGCCTCATGGTAGACTTGTGCTTGGTCATCGACGGCTGGAATCCACACAAAAGGAACAAAGTCGGCATCAAAGTCTTTCGTCAAGGGATTGAAGGGCCCAAGGGCGGTTGTCTACCACTGAAAGGTCTAGGATCGGGGCGGTGTTGGCGTCCTCGGACTCTTGGGTCGTGTTGAGCCACGGACCCGGATGGATCATGTGATCACGGCCATTGGCTGCTTGGAGGCATCCCCAGCAAAAATTGTAGGTGTTGGTGTCGTTGCGATGGAAGAACTTCAGGTACATGGGCATCAAGAAATGCTTGGCAAACCGCTTCTTGCAGTATTGGCACTGCAGTTTTTGGGCGGAATAGGTGTTGGCCACATCGTAGAAGTCAAGCATGTACTTCGAAAAGTTGGTACGGGAGGTCATACTCAGGTGTCCGCATCGAAGTACTGCTGCAGGATGTGGTCGAGCTCTTCCTTGGTGCTGGAGGAGTCCCGTGTGGGTTATGTATAGGATTTCACGGGCAAGCCGGTCACCGTGGGTCTCATTGCGGTGTGCCCCATCCAGGGCTGTCGGTGGTAGTAGGCCTTGTCGGATGGTCTCTGCCCTGAACTTCACCATCTGTTGAAAAGGAGCTGGGCTGTTGGCAGCGGCGGTCTGTGCCATGGCTGGTGTCCACGGTGACGTCATCGTTCGTGAGGTCGAAGGTCGCAAATGTTGAGCCGTGTGATGCTGTAATGGAGGAAACGGTAAAATGTCAAAGTCGACTCAACAGGTGGCAAGTTTGGGGGCTCCCTTACCCACTTCTCTGAGGTGGAGGGAGAGCCATTTAAGGCAGGTTGGTGTCTAGTGATGCTGAGAGTAACTGGTGAACAAGAGGAATCACAAAAAAAAGGATGTTAATTTCCACTCGAGTGTTCAAGTATCCATGTGTAGTCATGAGGTACAAGCAGTCTTGAATGGCAAGTAACCTAGAAAGTGTTGCCTCGTCCGAGGTCTTTGCCCATCCGGCACAGAAAGAACGTGTCGTGTGTGATCGTCTGTTGTCGCAACACACGTTCATTTTTCTTGTTGGCACTCTGCGGTGTCGAAAGTCGGCATGTATGCAAATTGGCGAGGATTGTGTGACAAAGTATCGTCATCACAAAGAAAGTAGTGGATGTAATGAGATGGTGATGCAAAGTCACATGTCGCTGGTCAAAGGAAATGGACTGTAGGGGTCGATCCTCGCCTGGAGTCAACGACCGTCAAAGGTGAAATCGTAGCAGCGTATTCTTTGGTCGATCCTCACCTAGAGTCAACGACCGCCGAAACGGGAAAACGGTGAGCAGACTTCATGGGTTGATCCTCACCTGGAGTCAACAACCTCAGAAGTACGTCAAATTGAAATAGCGTTGGCCTCTCAGCTGCAAAATCTCAATCGGGAAGTGGCTTGGTCCACGGTGATGTTGCTGTCGGAGTCTGCCCAACTTCGTTGGTAATGAGGAATGTTGGCATTGATGATATCAAGGACCACATTGGCAACGTTGTCATTGAATTGTTGTGCAACACCTCGTTGGGTGCGGGCAAGCCGGTAATGGTCACCTGCAAATTTGAGCCAATCGCGAAGCTGGGTCTGGGTGATGTTTTGTGGGCTCGCCGTAGAGCGGGAAAAGGCCAAAGATAGTTCCCGCTGCATCTTCATGTAGAAGAAGCTGGTCAAAATGGCAAGCTCTGGATCAGCCGTATTCGTTGGTAAGGGGGAACAGACTCACCGCGGTTGGAATGGAGGGATCTTTGGCGGAACAACACTCCCCAAGCGGTCATGGCGACGTTGGATCCCGGGTCCTGGTTGGTAGACCGGAAGGCATGGAAGTTGTCTTCAAGGAGGCGAAAATCAGCGAACGGAGCGAACTTCTCGGAGCCACCGGTCATGTAGGAATGGAGGTCTCGGCACTGACGTGTTGGAATGGGCTTGGTGAACCAATTGGAGACGTTGGTCACGATATCCGTGGAAAAGGTGGGTGGAGCCCAGATAGGGCTTGGCGAGATCTTCAGCGAAGCTGGCGGCAAAGGCAAATCATGATCTGATTCAGCATTCCAATCAAACTGTGGGCCTGTCGATGGCTGTGCGTGGTCGAGAGGCATGGCGGCATAGGATGGTGACGGAGTGGGCACCGGGTGCGTCAATGGTGCGGCAATGCGTTGAGGTCCTTGTGGATTCACTGTAGAGGCCGAAGGACCAAAACTGATCGGAGGGCCTGAAGTGGCAGGAGGAAAGTTGCTGGGTCGCAAGTTCTCTGAGCCAGTTGGCTGTCGAGACCGAGGAGGCGTCCCTGGGCCGAATCTCGGTGATGAGCATGGCTGGGCATGGTCTGATGGTGTCTGTGATGAAAGAAAAGGATCTCGACGATGTGGAGTAACGTCTCGATGTGTTGACCGATGCCCTCTGGGTGTGGTGTCACGGTTTCGCATCTTGCGATTGTGCACACGCTCTGGCTCATTGAAGTTGGAGGCCAAAGGTTGGACCCTAGAAGGGACTTCACTGATGTAGGTTGGTGGTGATGGTACGGAGTCCTTCCAGTCATGTTTGAAATGGAGCTCCGGTGTGATAAACGGCTGAGTGGCAAGGCAGGTCTGAAGGTCTTGGAAGTCAATGGTGTATAGTGGTAAACGGCCACTGAAGTTCGGTTCAAGGCAGTAGACCGAATACCAGAAACGTGGTTCCACGGAGGCAATCCAAGCTCGGAATCCGAACGTTTCGGACTGTTCCCAGCCTTGGCGATGGAGTTGGCCGCAATGAGGAATTTCGCAGTTCCAGCATCGGTTCCATAGGTCACGTCTACGTTGATAGGCATGACATGTCCAAGTCCTGGGTGTCCAAAGCAGAATGTGGTTCTGTAGGATGAACTCAGGGTGGAACATCTTGCAAGGCTGGTAGGCGTCAAAGAAGGATGGGCAAGCCTAAGGGCGCAACTTCAAGATATGGTCGCAAATCTGTGAGCGGTCCACATGGTCATACAATGACATGCCTTGGCGTTGGACGAATGAGGTAGGTGGATGGGAGAACCTCTCCGTCATGTAGTGGCGAACATGGGACCAATTCACTTGGTTGGTGGCAACATCCAGTTGCAAAAGTGCCCAATCTGGTGGCTGCTGTTCCATCTTATTGGAGCTGCTCGAGGTCGTCATGGTGTGAAAGGAATCACCACAGCAAAAGCCACAAAACAAGTGCGGATCCTGAGATGAATCCCACAAAGCACAATTGGCAGCAAATTGCAGTGGACACCGAAACTCGAGGAGGTTCAGGCCACAGACTGATGGACCCTGCAGCGGCAGCACGTTCACGGCCACCACCTGTCTTACGGTGTCTAACTTGAAGGCCTGTAGAGGTGTCCAGCAAAATCTGGGGCATAAAAGGTGAAAAATTCTCACAATCAAAGGTACAGAGAGGGCACTTGTACCAAAATGAGCCACGAGCGAGACTTAACAGCAA
>OMLO01004385.1_pt1 | contig 11803 bp, 7 predicted proteins | sample 1674811 | NCBI WGS metagenome assembly OMLO01 (sample SAMN06265003, study PRJEB25207) | coral metagenome | isolation source: Coral host | place: Mexico:La Bocana,Puerto Morelos, Mexico | collected 2008-11-13 | reverse complement strand
CAGGAAATCGCATCTCCTGAAACCTAAAATTTCAAAATTTTCCGGGGGAGCATGCCCCCGGACCCCCCTAAGAACTCGGCCCTGTGGGCTACCTATATAAGTATTTTAGCCGTCTGTTCAAAAACCTACTGAGAACCCTGGGAGGGCATGGCCCCAGATCCCCGCTAGATGCTCAGGCCCTTTCGGGCCTTCAGAACGTGCCCATTGGCCACGTATTTCACTGCTACGGGTGATAACTTACATGCAACGGCTGCTTAAAAACTTAATGACAGCCCTGATTTTACATGCCAAGGCTTTGTTAGTGCAATTTGACTTTACGATGAAGATGTTGTTACCCAGAGGGGAAGCTCAAACTCTGTAATGTACAGCTGCTGAGATGGTGAACACATTCGATTTTCCAAGAACTATGTACTAGTAAACTTCATGGTTGGCTGCATTAATAACAACTAAAAGCTGTGTAAAAATAGAAACCAGAACAGACAACAGGAATTTATAAAAAAGCATAAAATCTACATTTGTATTATTCTATAATTTTAAACAAAAACCGTAAAAATGTTATTTTGTGTTTTGTCATATGTTCACAGTGGAAAAAGGTCAATCATGCTTGTAAATGTAAAATCTAAAATAAAGCAGCATAACGTTGTGTAAGCATCAAAACGAACAAGTTAAGATTTCATTGTTTTGTCAGCTAGATTCGAAAATGTTGGAATCTACAGATTCAGTTCTGCCATCTGATTGGTTGTCATTGTCTGGATGGCCCTGGTTTCAGTAAAAGCAGTAAACATGCTTTACATTACAAAATAAAAGTCATTTACAATAAAATGAATAAGCTGTGTTCCTTGTAGTGCGAAGAGAAACCTAAGGAATGCAAGAATGATGCATTTAAAATAAGTTAGTTCTGAAATCATACTCTGGGCCAATCCTGCTAATATGATAAGTCCAACTGTGCTTGTGATACCAGGTTAAAATGTATGATCATGTAGTATGTAGTGTCAAGCACTTACTTGTACATCAAGACTGTCATTCATTGATCCAGGCATCTCCACAGCTTGAACAGGAATCTGTTTTTCCACATTCAATTGGTTAACATTGTTTGTAATTTATACACACACAGATGAAAGTACTACTAAAAGAAGCAGAAATTTTACTTTCTTCCTCCACAGGAAGAAGTGAACTGTCATAATAACAAGTGTCCTTTTCAGGGAGCTATCCATACTTAAAGCTTATCTCTTTCTTACTATCAAGAGACTTGATAATAACATTGCATACCACCAAGTTTAAGTTGGTTAGAAAGCACAAGTTTGTCCTTTCACAAAGAAATGATTAAAATAATTTTCATCTTCTAGTACTGTTACATACTTGGCTTTTCTGTGACTTCTTTGTTCTGCTAGTGCGTGGCTGTCTTTGTGGCTGAGCTTGTATTGTTGTCAAAGAATTCTGAGGTGATACACCCATAGAAGCAGACTGTTTGACTTTATCAAAGAGCTTGCTGATCGGGTCCTGACGATTGTGTATATTGTGCAGCTCACCAGGGAGTGGAATGCGAGGCATGGAAAATTCCACTGCAGAGTACTGATCTTTACTTGTGGGTGTATTTGAAGCAAGTTTGGAATGTATAACTGCCATGTCAACACTGAAGTAAAGGAAACGGGTAACATCAGCAAAAACTCACTACACTGACCATTAAAAAATGTGAAACCTTAGTTTGAACATTAAAAAAGTTGACTCATTCCACGCTTGCTGATCAAGATTTATTACTTTCTTTAAATTGACAGACAAGAATGAAAGCCAAAGGTCACTCACCTCTCTGGTGTAAAGTGAACACTACTCTCAGAAACTTTCTGTCTACTGTCCGTGGTCTGCACTGTAGGAGCTGCCGAGGTACTGACTGTCTCAGTGTCCACATCCCATGATACTATAGAGCTGTCAGAACTTGGCAGCCATGAATGAGAGGATGAAACAGTATTGTTGAACAATGTATCATCGGTGCTTGATGTTGCCAACTGTAAAAGATTGTAATGAGAGTCAAACTAGAATGAGATTTGCAATAAATCAAAATCTGGGAAAATTAATTATTACTAATAATTATGATAACAGTGAACAAGATTATAATTAAAACTTTAACCGCATTCATAAGAGAGTTTGAATGAAATGTGATGCAAAAAATTTACAGAGGATTTAAATGCTTAAAGTATGAATAAGCTAAAGGTGTGAAAAGTTAATTAGGCATGCTGTTTGCTCTTGGTTCACATTATTTTCATGTACCTGTTCTGCCGGAGTCCATTCCTCGGTTCCCCACTCTTCAGTTGTTGGTGGAATTAGATCTGCAGTGTCTGTTGAATAAACAACAGGATAAATTGTCACAAAAAATTCTACATTTTGTTCAATTGGATTACTTTAACAACATCACTCTTTTGCCTCTTGAGATTTTAAACTGGTGGTTTACTTTACTATACTCTGTGATTGATTTAAAAACTTGAACAATGCACTCAACTTATCCAGAACAAATCTAAACCAATCCTGATTTTGTACCAAAATATACCCAGGAAAAGTCATAAAGTTTGACCTTTTTAGCTATAGCTTAAATGCTGTCTTTGTAGTAGGCAGGAGATATTTGTACCCTCCCCTCCACCAGACAAATAGTGTTAAGTCACTGATAGGTTTTTTCATGTTCCTAATATCCATGAACATAACAAGAACAACCAGGATAAAGAGATTTTTTAACTTATATTTGAAAGGCTTGATTCCACCAAGGTGTTGTTCATTGAGTATCTACAAAGTCTCTACACCATTCGTCATTTACTTACGCTCTGAATCCTTCTCTTTTGAAACATCATTGTCGTTATCCCCCCACATCTCTGTGCCTATTCAATACAAAAAATAACTTTGTTAATCCATTTGTTTAAGAACTGCAATTATTATGTACAATGTTGCTTACCATTCACTGTTGGCCCATTCACAGCTGTGGAGTTTGAAGCATTTCTGTTTCCTCCACCAAATCTGTTGGGTCGATCTCGTCCACGAGATTGGAATGATCTCCTAATGAACCATAATAAATTAAAACATAAACAAAAACAAATTAAAACATTAAACATTCTAAGGGCCCCATACGCATCTTGTAGATTGTCATCATGACATAATTATGTTCTATGCAATCTATAATATTCAACATAGAACTCTCCTGCACTACAGAAATTCAGCCTTGTTTCCTTTGGTGAAAAGTAGTCCACAGAAAATTAAAAAATGAATAATCCTAGAAAATTAAGAAAAAAGCAAACAAAACATTCTCACCCTGGCCTTCCACCTCCTCTTCCTCCCCTCCTTGGTGGGCCACCTTAACAAAAACAACAGCAACTTTATTGATATGATATAATGATTTGACTTAGCATTTTCTCATAGGGCCTATGCTTTGCATGGGGCACAATAAACCAAACAACAGCAGTAAAGCATAGTAGCAACGCTAAGAGGCTATTCATAGACTGCATGAAAAAATTGTTCCTGTTAGTTTTTGTGTTCAAAAACATTTCCTTAGTCACAGAACCATTAGCACAGTCATGCCAAAAAATTGTTCCACACCTCTGCCACCAGGTTTTCTATCACTCCATCTGTCTTCTCTAGATCCTCTTCCACGTCCACTCTCTCCAGCATTTCTGTCATTGTTGGTAACTGTTCCTTCATTTTTTTGATCTTTTTCTGAACTGTTGTTATGCTCTCCTGACTGTCTATTCCTCCCTGGGTACAATAAAGCAATAAAAAGGAATGATGAGTCAAAAGGCTGTGTAAATACAGATAAAAAACAACAGTAGCGATACTTGTAGCTAATTTCAATAAAACATAAGTCACTTTCACTTGCGGGAATTTACCTTTCACAAGCAAAGACGACAACAGTCAATGGACCATTTTTTCACAAAATACAACAGTACTTCTTTTCAGTTAACAACTGTACCTTTGCCTCTAGGTTGTCGTGATCCTCCTGGTTTAGCTGATGAAGGTGCCGTAGTTGTCAGTGGTGTTGCCTGTGATGTGGGGATGATTGTATCAATGCCTTGAGTGACAGGAGCTTGCTGTTTCTTCTTTTTGGTCGTTCTCATGACCCATTCACTCTGCAAATGGTTCATATAAGTATGAAGTTATGATCTCATTTTTTTTGAGTAGTTTACAGGAACTGTCTAACCACAAAGGTTCACCTTATCTATAATTCTGGACAAATTTTCGTAAGAAACACACAACACGAAGCATGCATGAAGCACCCCAATAGTCCTAATAATAACGCGAAGTCCACTGATGTGTCCAGTGAACACAAAATCTGCACTTATGCATAAAGAGCTCAACATTCACAAGATAGACTCTGTTTGTCATATAAATAAACATTTTAAAAGTGACAAACTGTCAATAAATACACAAAGCTTACTAATGAAGTTAAGGTGTTCAAGAATCATACAAAAAGTTCAAATACTATCAAACCTGGTCTTGTCTTCCTTCCAATAAAGCATTGATTGTGGCTTCAGTGTCAAAATTACAATCATGCAGAGCGATGCTCACAGCCTCATCATTGAAACCTGTTACGTCGGCCACCTAACGAAGAAACAATGTCACCAAAATTTTCCAGCAACTAGGCAACTAAATTAACAGTTTTAGCTCCTTTTTCATAGCACAGACAACATTAACTGGGGTGCATTTAAAAACAAAGTAACTAAACCTTGATAGCTCTCTATACTCTGTAAAAATAACCAAGTGTGGCTACGCCAACATCAGACATCCAGTGTGAAAATGGATGATTCCAGAATATATCCATACCTACAGTGTACCATGGGTGGCTTTTAGGAATTCCAAGGAGTTCTTTGAAATGGAAATCCAATGACATGGGGTACTTACTATTATAACTCCCAGGGAATGGGGTGGGGGTGTTCTAGAGGGGACAGACAAGAGTGTGAAACAAACTGATGACTTCCTTGAGGACAACAGAAAGCAAAATACAAGACAAGCATCGATCCATCAAGCATGTGATCATTGTCATCTATGAAGATCCGCCATGCCAAGCGACATATTCATTAATTCAAGAAATGAAGTTTTAGTCGCTGAACAACATGAATGTCACGAATGCATATGACAATACTGATTGTAATTTAAAGCCATGTATGAAAATTATCAGCAAAAACTTCTGGGAACATGAAAATTATATCATGAAAAGTATTTTTTGTTGGTAGTTGTATAGTCCAGATGGTCAGAGTAAAAAAATGGAAATCTCGAAGGGAGGGGGTTAATTATTTTGGAATTTGGAGGGCATGAGGGGTAGAGCATTTTGAAATTTCCAAAGGAAAGGGGGAAGGGGGGACTTAAATGTTCATTCCACCTGTGGTAGGGTGTAGATATTTTTGGGAATAACCGAATGGTCTATATTTTGAGAATGGCTAACTCAGTGGTCTAAGATTACGAGGTGGGGTGTACCAGGGGAGGGGTACTCCCAAAAAATTGGGTGGGGGTGTGCAACTGACTTCCCAAACCCCTTATCCTATTCATGATCAAATTCTGTGTTGTTCTCCGACCCTACTTATTACCAGACCAAAAATTCAGCACCCTATTTATGACCATTGGCCCTAGCACAGTTGCCCAAACATCATTTGTGAAGGGCTTTTGATGCTTGTCTTATTGATAATGATAAAAAAGTGGCTACTTCTAAAAACATACTAGAGCGGAAAAAACACTATGTGAAACCAAAATGACCAAAATCAATACCCTATTTGTGATCAAAATACCTGAAAAACCATGCCCTTTGGGACAACACAAATACTGACAGTCATTAGGTTTGCCAAAACGTTGGTGTACATGTTACAGGTCAAAATAAAATTCAGGTCAAAATAATTTAAACCTAGTTGAATTCTCGATTTCTTTTATTTTCTAAACCTAATTATTCATAATCAATGAATAAGTAGAGTTAAGAGAAAAAAGAATTTCATTTTTACCTGTAACATACATGTAGGTGATTTACTTTGTAATCTTTGTCTAAAGAATCAGAACAGAATATGTTCTCCACTACAAAATGCTGTCAGAATATCAATTTTTGGCTTATTCATTTCCAAGGTACTGAGTCATCAGAAAGTATATTTTTAACATTTGTACAATAAATATATACTATTGTGCAATATTAGTCAAATCTCTATCAGATTAAATGTTACCTGCTTGATCTTCTCTTTCATTACTTTGGCATCCTCTGTATTTAAAAGCTGGGCATATCTGATTTGTTCAGCAGTAGGCTGCAAAATGCCAAAACACCATTAATTTATACCCTGAACCATGACACTATTTTCCATGGTACTTCTCAAGGATATCACTAATTAAGCCATGCTGTACACAGTAGATGGTATATTTTTAGCAAATATTACCGGTACATTTTAACTTGTCAAGTATGAATTTTCCTGTAGTCAGATTATCTTGTATACAAACTACAACTGATTAAATTAAGTGGTAGGGTATTGGCTACCTAACATCAGTATTTGGAATTAATTAATTCCTAGTTATTGGGAATATAATGAGACAAGTGGTTGATATTGTCCGTTTTGTTTACTTAAATGGACTCAATCTTAGGGCTTCGATGTACTTAGCATGGAGGTATATTTAAATTCCATTTGATTGCTTCTTTTCAGCAGTGCACATACCTTTTTAACAATCAATTTCGATGTATTCACCAGAGTTAATAGTGAAGTGTAGTGAAATAACAAGTTAAAGTAAGCTTAGAATTTGAATAACATGCCATAAAGTACTGCGACTTGAAAACCACCATGGAGAATGGATTTCAATATAAATTAACTCTAAGTTAGTGAAATAGCAAAAATTAATGCATGAGAATTAAGGAAACAGGTAATAGTTACCTTTTTTGTAGTCATACCGTCCGTGTGTTTGGTTTGTGATGTTTGTACCGCTGTTCCTCCTTTCATTTTGCTAGTTCCCTATCTGTACAGTATATACAAAGTATGTACAACTTTCCTGTAAAATAAGTTAAATAAAGAAATATCAAATGTGGAAGTTTACAGCATATTACTCACTTTTTGAGGCTAAGCGGTCAAAGTTCTGCCCGTTAAGCGAAACTTGAAAGAACGGAAGTGCTTTATACATACGTCAAATGCATATTCAACAGTGCACATTATTTCTCGCGATAACGCAGTTCTTCAAATCTATTTTGTTCCCCTGATTAAGTAAGGCTATTATTTCAGTTTAAACGGTTCGAAATTAACAAGGCAGATTAGGTGTATAGTACAGAGAAGATGACAACGAACTAGGATTGAGTCACTGATCCAAAAAGGTGATGACTACAAGATGAGCACTCTCTACTTGGATGAAACAGGAACGAAAACTTCGAGTTTCCAGGCCATAAAAACCCAATCAAACCAACCAGTTCACCGAAATGTATTCGCATTTCAACTTAGGGGATAGCCATTCTCTTTAAGTAGGAATTTCGCCCCAAACATCCACGAAGAAAAACTTGCGAGTCCCATTGCATTGGCATTTGTCTCGTACATGTGCCGATCACTGTAGGCACATTTTCGTTTCTTTCCTCCTCGCCACAGACTTCCACGTTTAAGGCACACAAGAAAATCGACAGTATAAGCATCATAGGTTCATATTCTGACGAAGGGTAGCATGATTAGTGAAAGATAGGTCCTTATACGTGTTTCCTGCGTGGAATAAACCCAGGGTGTAAGGAAAATATGCAACGATATTCCTTCGCCTCGCGGCCGTAAAACGCAAGATCCATGAAAAAATATGTAAACTCGTCGTTGAACAAACCGTTCTCGCTTACGAATTAACGAACAGGAAGACATACTTACCTATAATTTTGCTGGAAATTAGAAACGAAAACTTGTGCCACTGCACCAGACATGCAGGACACAATACATGCGTTTTAGCAAAATTCGTGAGGTCACGTGCTACATAAGTTTTGGCGCGTTCCCGCGGGAAACTGGTACCTAATAGAAAAGCGCCAACTGTTAGGTCCACGGTCATTTTATCACCAGAAGCATATCACTGATATATATGCTTCTGGTTTGAGAAAAACTTGCTAAGGGCAATCAGACGATTACTGTGACGCCATCGCTTTCGAAAATTAGAGCTTCGTTTTCAGTCCACACGAAAGCAAAAAGTTTTAGATTGTAGTTTACTTCGAAAGTCTCGAAATGGAGGGACATATAGACAAGGGAGGTTAAGCGAAATATAACGAAGGAATTAAACTTTTCTCCTTTGAATTCCATTTTATTGCTCCCGGCCGCTTTGTTCAACAAAGTGCAGAGGATGGATGACAGCTATATAGGTAATAGCATTTATTTACAGGTGATAATTATTTAAAATACAGAAGCTGATTCACAAATGCATGAATGGTACCTTCGGTGAGTTTAAAAAGTGGAGAAAAATAGGAAAAAATACGTGGGCTTTATTTATAGAGGAGTTCTTATTTATAGAGGAGTTCTTAAAGTTTGTCCTTTGCTGCCACAGACAGAGGAAAATATCGACAGCACCCTCGGACACCCTCTCGGTCAAGAGATGGGCTCCTGGTCGAGAGCACTGAGGTCGAGTTAGGACTACTTTTACATTCGACTTGCCAGAGCTGTACTTGGTTCCACTAGTTTGCCCAGGCGGTTAGTTTTTTCTCTGGTAGTCGCTAGTTTTCCTGTGGTTAGTTTTCCTTAGTCAGTGTAAAGTTACAAAATCGTAACAGACAACATATTTTTCTGAAAAAAAGGGGAATCTGGTTGTAGTGGATGGCTTCGTATCACTATTATGGAGATACGCATTCCCTTCAAGGGTCTATTTTAAATTGAGCAGATGACGTGGTGCGTAACAGTTGATAAAACAGTCGAACTTCACTAATGGTCACTTTTTTGGTCATAGCGCTCTATACATTCACTCTCAAATGCTGCCTTCGCACGAGGCAGGTACAGAAGTCGGAAGTCGGACTGGATCAGCTCGGATCGCTCACCTCGGATCATCGTAAAAAAATGATAAGACCTCGAGAAATCACCCTAGCCCTAATCTCTAAGCTAAACTTAGTGAAATCGGTGCAAACGTCGAATAGTTTTGGCTTAAAAAACCGTTTTTCGTTCGATCCGAGGTGATCCGATCCGGCGTTTGTACTTGTCCCTCCTCACTGCGGTACTAGCCTGACTTGAGTCTGCGATTCGCTCAAAACCAGTAGCTGGTAAGCGGTCATCTTCAAGAAAGCACAATTTTGAGCACGCGATTTAGCCACGTGATAGTAGTCAACGGTCGTCTTGTTTTCACAGCAGTCAGTTAACCATTACATTGATGTCCAATATCAAAAAGGTGTAGCTATTATTTTTTCAAGGTTCCGGGCATGGCGTACGTACAGTCACGTGAGAACCAAATTCTTTTATATCGAGGAGTTACCAATTGGGGTCCACACGCGCGCGGGAGCTCCGCTAAAAATTAGTGCACAGAGAATTGTGTCCCAGTTGATACTAGCCTAGATTTTTTTCCTGGATCTTTAATGAGCCATCTCAACCCTCAGAGAAAGAACGTTTATGCATGGGTCGTGTAAAACAGTAACACATCTTTAATATAGACTTCAAACTGGCTCTTCATCGACTTCACTCCATCACTGTACAACTTGTGAGCTCACAGCTCATATTTTCCGATGATCAGCGTCTGAAATCTTTGATATGTAGAATAGGGTAGCAAAAATTACATGTAATTGACCTGGTTGTAAAAGATCTAAGTAATGGCAAAGGACGCTTTTAAGCTTCTTCTGGTTTCGCAAGTGAGGTTGATAATTTCATATAGTCTTTCTCGGATCGTAACCAAAATAAAAGCTGAATTCTCCGTAGCACTTAAAAATAATCTTTTTTCTCAGTTTTCAGGGGAATTTCCCTCATACCATGGGTTTACCAGACATTAATTTCTCACTCTTGGAGCCCGGTGTATTGTGTGCAAGTTTTGTACGTCTGAACTACATTTGTAAAGATACATTTTGAGCGAAACTGAACAGAAATCAGTTTTACACTGCCTACAAGTTGATGAGCTTTATTAAGTTTGCTTCAAACAATCAGATTTTAAGCAGAATTAAGTAACATCTTAGAGGCCACTGCCCAGCGTTAACGCAACGAAAAAAGGGAAGAAAAAAATCTAAACAACAAAACAAAAATTAACAATCACTTAACTATGTTACATAATGATCTGGTGTCCTGAAATGAAACTTAATTAGCAGAAACCTACTGGTTAAAAATCTATCTTTTTCTACAATTTTTCATAAAAGTCCTCTGTAGGCAATGTTACTGATGCTTGAAGCTGTTACAGTACTTTTAAGATTCGAGAAAGTCACCCAGTAGGAGTATACTGTACATAAAATGAGGAACAAGTTTAAGTAGTTTTTTCTTAAAAGTACTTTCCGACCAGTAAGAGGAGTATTTTACAAACATTTTCAAATTGTCTTCCTTTTCCAAAAAGTTTAAAACAAAACATGATTTTTCAAGAAAAAGACCTTCCATTAACAGAGATTGCAAACAATGTGATGTCTTGGGTGCACTGTACTGCATGTGAGGACAAAGATATTTCTGCTGTTCCGTTTCTAATAATTCTTGCCAGAATACTGTCGTACACTGCAAAATAAAACAAATTATTACTTAAAAGAACTTAACACCTTTACCATACAACTTGATATTGACTTTTTTGTTACTGTATTGGATTGAATAAGTACTTCGAGTGCTTATTTCAAATTTTGTGTTCAAGGACAGTTTTCAATTGAGGGGTGGAGAGAGCTTATCAATTTTTGAGGAAGTGATTACTTGCAACATTAGTAGGACTCGGAGTTTGTATACAAAAAAATGAAATTCAGGGTAATTCATTCCATATCTTCATCATCATCACTATCTGTGTCATTGAAAACAATGTTCACTTTGTGAATGTCAAGTACAGATATCCATCATTTTGATGTGTCCTTCAATTTCAAAGTAATTTTGTATATGAGAAAAAGTATAGTTACATAGGTCCTTAAGTAAAGTTAACCTTCTAGAAAACACTCGCCTTTGTTGAAGCAGAAACTGAGCAAAATTAATCTGGGATTGGTTGCCTCCAATGGTGATGATCCTATCCGTAGACCCTGGAAGAGGATCATCGATCTTGATGTTTGCACCACTACGTTGTCTGTAAAAAAAAAACAAACAAACAAACAAGTAAGCTGCAAGCAAAGTACTCATGGGCACACTGGAGAGCAGAAATGTCTCACCTTATTTGTCGAATTCTTTCACCTCCTTTTCCAATAATGGATCCTGCCAACTGCAATTAAACAAACATATATACAGCAATCATGAGTTCAGTTTGTGATTTAATTAAGTGCAATGAGCTCTGTAAAGTTTCTTTTAATTGATTTTCAAGTTACCGCAAGAAAAAATTGTCAAAAGGTAACCAAAGTTACACCAGTTGGAGTTCTGGGTTTCCATACAATGTCCAAGTGGCCCCAGTCACACTAAATCTTATTGCTTCAAAACTCACAGGTTAAGAAATAATTATTTTTTAAGAAAAGGAATGTCACACCCCTTGACAAAAAAAAAAGTTGTCATGTGTTTTTTTTAGAAAACAGTCCAACACCAATTTTAATCTAATTTTCTTTTTGTTCACATTAAACTCATGTCACTAACTGGTAATGTTGATTATTTTTATTAAATTATTATTGTTATTATTATTATTAACATTATTACTGTTATTATTATTATTATTACTATTATTATTATTGTCATTATTCCTTTTTTTCTCATTTTTTCCCTTTTTCCCTGCTACCTTTTTACTTACTCATTGT
>OMLO01004384.1_pt1 | contig 11803 bp, 8 predicted proteins | sample 1674811 | NCBI WGS metagenome assembly OMLO01 (sample SAMN06265003, study PRJEB25207) | coral metagenome | isolation source: Coral host | place: Mexico:La Bocana,Puerto Morelos, Mexico | collected 2008-11-13 | reverse complement strand
CCAGGAGGCTCTTCATGTTCCGTGACTCATTTCCGAGATTACTGCCCAGGCCCCAATGATGAGATGAATGAAGTGAGATGCTGTGGTGAATACAATAAGGAGTGCTGCAGGTGAGACGCAATTTATACGTTACATTTCTTCTGGTTCAAATTCAATTAAATTAGAAGCCCATCACATGGCATCTTGATTAAATACAAAAAGTCATGGAGCTCTTGTCGGTCAGTAGAAGCTTGAGCGGGGCTACAAGCCCATCTTCTTGATCCGCAAGTTAACACAACGCAGTCTCCTGCTGCAGTCGAAACTAGTCAATCAACATAGCTTTCCCTTCAGACCTCGCGACATCAAAACTATTACTTTTCCTAACCAAATATCGAATGGGTTTATCGCGGATATTTTATTAAAAGTCAGTCGGATCTCTCAGCCCTTTTCATTTCTCACAACGATTCGAATTGTTGTAAGCGCAAATCGCGGCTCTGGTATTTTCTCAAAGTGCTAGCGTTTTCCAGCGTTTCAGAGTGGACGGGAAGAATAAGTTAGGTGTGGATGCATGAGTTTCTACTCATGAGTTTTAACGATGCGTTATCGCGTTATTAAAGTAGCACGAAAGAGCAACGTTTAAAACGTACGCATCAGGTTTTCGGTTTGGCCGCATCCGAAGACCATCCGTTTGTATATATTGAATAGTTCATTAGTAAAAGGTGGTTCGGCAGATACCGGCAAATTTTTGTGTCATTTTAAGAGCTCCTTAGACGGTTAGGAGGTATTAAACCATGACACAAATATTTTCCAGTATTACTGAGGCGTGCGAAGCTCGTCACCCGTAACACCAAATTCGCATGCCCCTCACTTTCTTTTTATGCTCTTATAAATGGAAGATTTCTAATTGAACACAAAGGGTATTTCCATATACGATGTACTTCGCGCGCCAGGGCAAGACTGGCCGGCCCGGAGGGCAGGCGCGGCTTCAGAACTTCCAGAATGAGGCCGCCGAGCTGTAATTCGCGCTCGCGGGGTTAGAATTTGGCGAGGAACGGGGGAGAGGACGCTAGTATATCAGATGGCCGTTTGATAGGCGGTTTAATCGAAATAAAATCATCATGATCATAGAAAAGTTGAAAGACAACATTAGCAGAACCTTCTATATGCGGCACACTTACGCCTATGTCCCCGTGAGCAACGAGAAGGGACAGCGTTTGGTTTATTACGAAAATGAACAGAGGGTCTCCTTGGATAAACCGTTTCAAACAAGCCGAAGCCTGGCTGAATGAGCAGGAGAATCAGCGACTAGATCTTGATAATATCGAGCGGCCCAACACTAGATTGGTGTTTGCTAAATTGTCGAATTCGCTAACATCGAGGTGAAGACGGTGAATGAATGGCTCCGCAACCTTACTCACGGCCGCAAAATGGTAGCGCTAGACACTTTTGCCGACTTGTGTCTCTGGCACTGAATTGCTGTTCACCAGGGAGCTCTCCCCAATCGGAGCACCCGCGTCGCCAGAGAGTTAACACAGAGTTACATTCAAATCAGAACAGCGCCAACAAAAGTACCAAAACCTTCGCTCGACGAACTGGATAAGGTTGAAAAACATCTCAATCAGGACAAACCGCTTTCGCGTTGGTTAGACATCAGGGTCTATGAACCTGAGCAAAAAGAAAACGGCGAAATTTTGAGCATCTCAGAAAAAAATCCCTCGGACAAGATATAGAACACTATGACAATCGGAATTTTTTAATAACCACGCGTAGCTCATCAAAGATATCGCGAAGCTTGCAAAGATTTACACCCACTACAATTGCCAAGAGCGCTTTAACGCAAGCTTGTCACCTTCAGCGACACGCCAAAAAAATGAGCAGAAAAATTATCGATTGCCCAAATCAGCGGTTCGAAGTTCTGCAGACCGCTTATGAGAGCACGTTCTTTAACTACGGCGAGGCTCAAACTGCACCATCATCGATCCGCTGGCTTGAGCCCACGAGCAAGCTGTTGAGAAAGCATATCCTTCAAGCTTTATGCGGCCATGGTGGCGAGCGGTGGATTGTTGGAGCCCCGGTGGATGGTTGTGACCCGACCACAAACAACGTGTTCCAATGCCACGGCTGCTATTGGAACGGATTCAGGCGGTGTTTCCCAAACAGTCGCCGCCAGATCATCAACGCTGCCGAACCCGCGATAACCGCTATCTTGCCACGGAGGCGGACACCCTGGCTAACGCGTAATTGAGAAATGGGAATGCGGTAACTAAGAAACGCAGGACCCCCTGCCCCAGCAGGAAACGAAGACCTACCCACACGCGATCTACTATGAGAGGCACGCGCCCACAGACTTCGTCACTTATGAAAACGCGCATGTGGGATTTCGGTGAGCCTTGATGACACGCTGGAGCGCAAGCCAATATGCGACGCAAACTCCAAAGAGCTGTTCCGGAAATTTATGAGAGAGAGATCCAGAGAGAGGCCCAGGAAAAATATTCGGAATGAGATCCGTGCCGAGTACGTGCCCGAAGATAGCAACCTGTTCCCGGTAAGGAGGCGTAGAATGATGCGACCAACTGCCTGTGCTAGGGTTCGACTGCGGGCGTTTCCATCTGAACCTAATTAAAGAGTATTTCGCATAGCTGTTGGCAGACACAACGGTCAAGGTCCAAGTAGGCAAAAACGCGAACTAGGCGATGTTCATAAAGTCTAGGGTCGGTTAGGAGCTTTTGCACGGGAGTAGAAGAAGCCATGATTAGTATTTAAGCAGTACCCTTTGTGTTCAATTAGAAATCTTCCAGTTATAAGAGCGTAGAAAGAAGGCGTGGGCCGTGCGAATTGGGGGTCACGGGTGAGGAGCTTCGCATGCCTCAATAGTAATAAGTGGATTCGACAAATACTAGCAAATTTTTCTCACGGTTTAAGAGCTCCGACCAGTGTAAGGAGCTCTTAAAGTGACACAAGCATTTGCAGGTATTTTTCGAATCCACCTATTACTACTAGTTCTGAACCTAATAGTGAATCTAGGTTTGAGTATTTACGCCTACATTGCCGTGTGCTAATGCAAGCATTGGCCGGTGAACGACTGGAACTAGGATGAATGTTGAGTTTTATCCAGCGCAACGATTAGGACCCACGAAGTAGTGGTCAGACTTTTAACTTGACATTCTATAATAATAATAATAATAATTACTTTATTTAAGTGTCAAGGCCTTCTAGCGCTCTCGCACTAATCAGGGGACACTTTCCAAGCTAGAATTGGAATTTGGAAATGTTGGTTTTTGAGGAGAGGGGAAAACCGGAGTATCCGGGGAAAAACCTCTCGGAGCAGAGAAGAGAACCAACAACAAACTCAACCCACATATGACGCCGGGTCCGGGAATCGAACCCGGGACACATTGGTGGGAGGCGAGTGCTCTCACCACTGCGCCATCCCTGCTCCTATAACTAGGCATTTAGCAAATGTTACTTTTAAGCTCTTATCTTACCTTACCTTTTTTTTTCAGAGAAAGGACCACTACCGATTCGATCATTTCCGGAGTGATTATCTTCGCTATTGTCCTTGTTTTTGTTGTGACTTGTGTTTTAAATTGCAAGTACGGCCGATAAATTAAATGAGCATGAATAAATAAATAAAGATATTTTAAAAATTCCGATAGCAAGCGTTTGTATTTGGGTCTAAGAAGGTATTATTATAAACATTTGTAGCCCTAATCATCATGCTCGGTTTACTTTGCGCTGTTTCGGATACCGTAATCACTCCTGGGTCTTTGAAGATAACTGGAATAACTCGCTAGCCACGTCACGTGTACACATTGCAGACCTATGTTTTGTCTCGAGAAATCGCCAAAAATAAGTAGAACTGTAGACGCTCCAAGAGCATTCACTCGGCCTTCGTACCGAGTGGTCTTGCATAGGACGACTGTGACGACGAGCATTTAAGTATTTCACCGGTGAAATTGCAACTTGTCGTTCTGTTGTGTACCCATATCTGCCTTTAGGAGTTTTAGGAAACAATACTAGAAATGCTAGTGCTTTACACTGTTTATCAAGCATAAATGAAACAGGATGTTTCTTTCTCCTGGTACTATGCTATAGACTTCATTTCCTGTTGAGTACAATCATAATAAACATACTTTGCATAACGAGATCTGGATTGTTGTTCTTTTATTGACACTGTCACATCACATCATTATGTTCGTGTGATATTCACAACTTTTTGTAGTAGATCACAGTCATCAAGAGTATTCGTTAAGGATATACAACTCCATGCGAAGAGAAACCAACATTCACGATCGCTTGTACAATCGTAATAGTGATTATGCACGCAATACCAAATCGTACATTACAACAACTGAACCCAATAAAAATCAATAACAGAAACAGGATATTTAACGGACGATGCTTGTGCAACCTTCGAACTTTTGTTCGCTGTCTTCACCAACCGTGTTAATTTTTCAGCATGTGAAGTGTTCGTCACAGCATCATGGTTTGTTGTTAAATCGGCTGTCACAGTTTTAGTAGTATCTTCGTGGTTTAAACTCATATATGAATTTGGTGTCTCGTGAGAACTAGTATGAACCGTAACCAAATGTGCAAAGGCTTTGCACATTTGGTTTCCAGCTTTCAGCCGGGCAATAGAATTCGTGGACAGGCCTGTTCCGAAAACATCCGACATCATTTAAAATGTGGGCCTACACGAACAGCGTGTGCGTCTGTATGTGAGATGAGAGTATAAGACATCAGTTTTCGCAATACAGTCTCCACAAAACACAGCGTTCTGTAGATTATCTGGTGCACGAACGGCGAGCACATCAAACTTGAAGCAGTCGCATTCTCCAGTTTCGGCGGTCGACGCAAGGGACGCCTGGGACTATGGTTCCCCATTTGGCGACAAAAACGCTAGCATTTTATGTAAAAATAAGCAATTTTTAAAATATTTTGTTTGAAGGTAAATTTCTAAGCAATCTTTCAAATTCGTCATTTGTATGCCTTGCTCAGTTTGTTAATATATTTGAACATCACTTAAATGTGCTCTTCTGTTAATTCGGTGGGAAAGCAACACTGGGAAAATCTTTCTTAGGGGAAGCTGAGCCTTGGGTTAGGTGTATCCCTGAATACTGACGTGAATGTTGTCAAGCTGTCGTCATCACTTACAAAGAATGTGATTGTAGTCAGAGATATTTTTATAGCAATAACTCTACTAGACTCAAAATCCGGCAAAGTTTGAGCTGTTTCAAATTGTTTTCATTCTGTATGCTTTCCACTAGTTTTGATCTCCACCGCCCACCCGCCTCCAGTGTTACCTTGTACGTCACATTCAGGCTAACCTTCTATAATTCCACCAATGATTCAGTAACAACAGAGGGCCTAGAACTCCAGGAAATTTTAAGTCGTCTGGATATACAGTTGAAAAACAAAAAAACTCATACATCAGATGCTTTAGTACACCTTACGGAAACTTGGAGACGGTTAGTGGATGAGGGCAATGTTGTTGCGGTGGCTTTTATCGATTTCAAAAAAGCTTTTGACAGCGTTAACCATGAAATTCTTATATTTAAATTACAGCAGAATTTTGGAATTTGTGATTCCTTTCTAACTTGGTTAAAAAGTTATTTAAATGACAGACGCCAATTTACAGTCGTTAAAGAAACCAAATCGGAATTTCTTCCAGTTAACTATCCCACAAGGCTCCGTTCTAGGACCAACGTTATTCACGCTCTTTGCGAATGATCTTCCATCATCAGTAAAATCGGGAGAACTGTTTATGTACGCCGATGACACAACTATTTACTGTATCGGAGAGGATGTGGATCAAGCAGTAGGTCAGCTGAAAAGTGCGAGACGTTTATTATATCTAGGTCTAGTTTCGCCGGGCCTATTGCACCAGTCCGCATCGGCGATTCTTTCGTTAATCGAGTTAGCAAATCCCGATTACTTGGCACTGTGGTGGACAATAAGCTGAGCTGGACACCTCACTTGATGGATCTAAAGAAGCGGTTAGGCACAAAGTTAGCCTTGCTAAGGGGGTCCAGGTTCTTACCTAAGAATGTTTTAAGCATTTTATCTTACTGTAGTTCTACCGACTGTCACCTATGGCTTAGCTTTGTGGAGATGCTGTAGTAACAATAAACTGTTTATTTCAATTGAAAAGTACGCAGTACAGCCGCGAAGATAATTTTTAATTTAACATCGGAAACCCCGCATACAGAGGCCTTAAAGATAGCGAACTGGCATCCACTCTGCTACAAATATAAGATTGCATCATCAAAACTGATGCACAAGGCTCATTGGGAAAATCTACCTTTGCCATTATTGACAGTACAATCAGTAGACGAACGTCGACATATCCGTCTAGGACACCTGACTCTGTTTTTGTACCTCGTTTCAACTCAAGATTTGTCGATTTCTCGATTAGATATAGAGGTGCGACTCAACGGAATAACACCTTGGCCAATGGTTATTCAATTGTAGACGCGAGTTGTAAATCTTTGTCAACCAACTTGAAAGATAATGCCAATTTCTTATATTTTAATTTTTATGCTACGTCAATTTCCACTACAGATTTTAGTGACCAAGATTATACATATTTTTAACTGTATCTTGCGTGTACAATCGTAATTGTTATCATAGTTAGTCTTTAGCTCTTTTACACTTTAGGGATTTTTAGTTTAGGCGTATAACAGCATGTAATTTAACGGAAATCTTATTTTATTAATTTAAGCGTCTTTTGTAAACACACGACCTCATAAGCTTTATAGCTTTAAATATTATCGTATTTAAATAAAGGTATATCTATCTATCTATCTATCTAACGCTAACGAAAAACAAATCGTACTTTAGGGATAAAAAGCCCGCAGTTCGTTACGGAGATATTTTAACAAGTCGAACTGAAGGAAAAGTGAGTCTTGTCTTCTGTAACTTCAATCCATCCTTAGGAATGATTCCGCCTCAGAGATCACGGTGTTTAATATCACGATATACGTAAGAACTGACGAACAAAAGATTTCCTAGATAATTCAGTAACCTACACGTCTCCCATTGTGGAGCAATGACACACTCGCCGCTTTGTGTTTTCATTAGCTTCCAAATCGGTCTGACAAGTTGAAAAGGTACGCGTTAATACCGCAGAGTTGCTCTGTCGACGATGACCAAAACAAATAATAAGCCTTTCCTTTCTGTGGCCCTTGTTTTGATTTCCTTTGAATTTGGCAAAGGTAAGTCGATTTATATGTGGTCTGCGTTGATTGCAGCTAGAGACAACTACGCTCGATAACACAAATATTCAGCGCAGCAACCAGAGAAAGCCTTTGATTCCACAACATGTGCCTGAGAGACCCTGGGCTACATTTGCCGCGGACATTTTCCATTATAAAGGGAGAGTTAACCTTGTCGTTGTTGACTATTTTTCAAAGTATCCTGAAGTAGTTCGCCTCACGAGCAGGAATAGTGAAGGCTGGTTTTCACTAGCGCATGAGCACAAGCACAAGCAAAATTAATAAGCAAGTGAGAACACCAAACATAAGCATAAGAGTATACGCAGGCGCAGTGTTAACAAAATACCTCGATACCAGCTTTTCGCACTCGGCTACAATCAACATGGCGGATGAAGGTGACCACCTTACGCTTATGCTTACGCTTATTTCACTCGCGTTCGCACTACGACATAAGCACAACATAAGCATAACATAAGCACAAGAAGAACGAACCATGTTCGTTAATAAGCATAACATAACATAACATAAGCACAAGAAGAACGAACCATGTTCGTTAATAAGCATAACATAACATAAGCACAGGAAGAACGAACCATATTCGTTCTTCTTGTGCTTATGCTTATGCTTATGTCGCGGGTGTTCTCATTTGCTTATGCGAGTGTTTGTGCTTATGCTTATGCTTGTGCTTATGCGCTAGTGAAAACCAGCCTTGAAGCAGTCATCTTGGCAATGAAAGACATGGCATTCCAAAGAGGTTATTTCTAGACAAGACAACATGCCTTTCAACAGTAAGATTGGCGTGGTGACCTCTACGCAAAGTCTAACGCGCTTAAGAAATGTTCAGACTGTTAAACACGATTGCTAAGGAAAGCTGAGGAGTCCAAGCAGTACCCAGCAGAATTACTCATGAGCGGAAAGCTGAAAAGAAGGTTACCAACCTTCAATAGCCTCCTGCAACCTCACGTTAGGTCTACATCTCAGGTTCGTCACAAATTGTCGTTGCGCCAACAGCGTCAGAAAACCGTCTATGATCGTGGGACCCGACCACTTTTCACACTGCGTAAAGCGAACCAGTTAAAATGAGGCGGGGGCGGGAATGGTGGTTGTCAAGCAACACCAGGCACACCGTCCGTACATAGTGGCAACCCCGGAAGGGACGCAGATGCGTCGAAATCGTATCCATCTCCAGCCGACCAGAGAGGAAGCATCTCCTGTCACAAGCCAAGCGTGGGGAGCAGCCAGCGATGCGTCCAACCCCATTACGCCATCAAACATGGACATGGGTATCGAAGCAATGGTGACATAGCCACAGCCCGATATCCTGCAGCCGGCTATCCCACAAGCGGACCAACCTGCCAGATATATGTTGAGGACAAAGAGAACTGTTGAATGACGTTTCAGTGAACACAAACCTTACAGATTGTTTATTTTCCCGATAACTGTCTTAAGAAAAGGATATGTCACGTCGGGTATCACGTTATGCGTAACCGTTGGGGCGTTATGCGTGACCGCGCACATGCGCAGAAACAGACTCTGTTATGAACTTCGGAAACTTTTATTAAGATTAAAGAAATAAACAAATATAATCTTATGCTAATCGGCTCGAGACAAAAGCTAAGCACCCTTACTGCCGCTCCTGTCCTGAACATCAATGGTACTCCTGTATTAACCAGGGTATCAACGTCAAAATCTCTTGGTCTACTCATTGATACAAATCTTACCTGGAGCCGTCATATTGAGAAGCTGGCTAAAAAAATGCCTCTGTTTTGCAGCTATCAAACAGGTGAAGCAATTTTTTTTTTCATCTCATCAGCAAAGCCTTGATTCAACCAGCTGAATATCGACTATTGCAATGTTGTTTGGGTAAACTATGGCATAAAACTAGCAGACAAACTTCAAAAACTCCAAAATCGTGCAGCGTGAGCTCTGATTTTCTCAAGCTATGACGCAGATGCATCACAGCTGTTACCGGCAAAATTTAAATTGGAAAATCTTACTACTCAGCGTGATATCCAGAAAGCCTTAATGGTTTTTGAATCCCTTAATGGCCTTGCTCCCTGCCTTGCTCCTGAGTTCCTAAGCTCGAAATTTATTGCTCGATCTAATACCACTTCACGCTTTTCGAGATTCTGTGCATAAATTAACTATTCTACAGTCACGCACAAATCATCTCCGTATAGATTTAGCTATAGTGGTGCTGTTCTGTGGAATAATCGTCCTGAAACTTAAAGGCAAGCAGATCCCGCGCAATTTTAAGTCACTTTTGCAGAGTCATTATAGTATCAAGTAGGGCACGGCATTCATTGAAAACATGCTTTGTATATACCTAATTGAATAATTTTATATTGTGTTTAGCGGAACCTAGTAAATCTAATTAAGGTTTTATAATTTTTTTTGTTTTTTTAAAATATTTCATGCCTGTTAAATTTGTAACACCGTGGATAACACAACTTTCAGTGGAGGCCCTGAAAGCAGAAGGGAAGACAACTTAATTCAAGCAGATAAACAGATAGATAAGTAGTTGTCAGATTATATTTAAACAGATTAACAGTAGTTGAAATTACGTGGAATATGCGAGAATAAAGAATAAAAAATCTAGCTTTGACGCTCTTAGTAAGGACTTAGACTCGCGCAAAAGGCACCGACTTACTCGCAGGCATTAAAGAAAAATTGACTGCTCCTATATTACTGGAAAATAAATCAAAGATGCCATTACCCCTACGATAGTTCATATAGTAAAAAAAGACAAAACGATTTCGACTCGTTATTGTTTAATGAATTTAGACCCATCCATTTAATTAATTGAATTTACTGTTTGGATGCCGCGCTGAGGATGCCACACATTAAATATAAATTCATTGAAACCCGTAAAACGTCTCGTTCGATAGTCGGACAATTTTTACTTTTTGAGTTAACACGTTAATAACATGGTCTGATGCCTCAATTACAAAAGAATTTATGACGATGCAAAATCATCAAGAGACACTGATAGTGCGTCATTTTAAAGATATTTTCACATCCTTTCTTTAGTATTACTGACTACTGATAATAAATAATAGCGTTGTTGCGATTCCGATCACTTCATGCCGACTTCATCAAAACAATGATGCCATATCGTCGTTTGTATGACACATTTGTTATCCTGATTTTCGTTGCCACATGCAGGTAAGCTTCACTGATACCGATTCAGTTATTTCTTCAAGTATCGTTAGGATTTGGGAACGAAATTCTAAAATCAGTGCTAATTTTGAATTCCTTAAGCTTTTTCGGATTTTAGGTAACCCCGGCAATGTTTCCTTCTGGCTGAGGTCACTGCAGTGGTTCCTTGTGCTCCAGGTATTATAAGCAGTGGTGATAAGCAGTGTTGGCTCAGCATCCCATCCACGGAGGAGAAGCAATGTAGCACGGCTTCGTGCTTTGAAACAAATTGGGATACTGAAGATCCTACAGTGTAGACCAGTTGACCGTTTGCAACTTACACACTGTTTTTACTCCCGATGCCTAGGCCCTTAAAGCGATTCCTACACACTTAACCTTTGCAAGTGTTACCCTATAAGAAGAAAACATGAATAACGAATTAACTTAAGTTTCCCAATGGTTAATTTCAAATAAACTCACTCTAATAGCTCTAAGACTGAGTTTATGTTGCTAGGGTCAAGGCAAAGGTTAAGTACTTTGAGTAGACCTTTGTCCTTTTCAATAAATGGTGACTCTATAAAACAAGTTGAATTTACAAAATCCCTTGGTGTATACATAGATAACAATCTAACTTGGAATCTGCACATTACTAATATTTCTAAAAACTTGCATCTGGCAGTGGCATCCTAAAGCGTAGCAGGTCTTTTGTTCCATTTAAGACATTACTATGTATCTATAACTGTTTAGTACAACCCCATTTTGATTACAATACTGTCGTTTGGGGGAATTGCAACAAAACTCTGCCAAATAAACTACAAAAAACTACAAAACCGTGCTGCGCGTATCTTGACCTCTGCTTCCTACGATGCCAATGCTGATGATCTTATTGCAGGACTTGGCTGGAATAAACTCGATGTTCAACTAAAATCTACAACAGCCGTCATGGTCTATAAATCACTCAATGGTCTTGCACCTGACTACCTTAGGACAATGTTTTCTCATAGAAGCGATATACGTGTACCTATTCACTGAGATGGTCCGCGGGGAAACTAACTGTTCCGCTCCCCCAAACTAATTTTCTCAAAAACAGTTTTGGCTATAGAGGTGCGGTGCTGTGGAACAGTTTACCTGTCGACCTGCGGCAAGCGCGAACTCTCCAAATCCAGCTGCAGCGGTTTAGTTTTTGGCTAGAATCAAGCTGAAATATTAACAACACACGGCATAGATGGAAAGCAGGCATTTCTGTTATTATAATAATTATCGCATCCTTTCTTAATGTTATTTTAGACGACTAATAAAATTTAAATTTATTATGTAAAATAGCTATTAAGTAATTTTAAGTAAGTATTATGTATTTTAAGTCCTGATGATTTTACCGTGTTGAAATAAAGTTACGTGTCCTGGTCTGTCCGACCCTCCGGAAAGGGCACACTGTTGTTTATGGGATGGTCAGCCTGCTTGTTGCCTTCCAG
>OMLO01004383.1_pt1 | contig 11804 bp, 8 predicted proteins | sample 1674811 | NCBI WGS metagenome assembly OMLO01 (sample SAMN06265003, study PRJEB25207) | coral metagenome | isolation source: Coral host | place: Mexico:La Bocana,Puerto Morelos, Mexico | collected 2008-11-13 | reverse complement strand
ATGGCCGGATGGCCGGATGGCCGGGTGGCCGGGTGGCCGGGTGGCCGGGTGGCCGGGCGCATAAAAAGTCGATTGTGACTTTGGAAGGCTATGGCAGATTCACTTCTGGAACAAAAAGACCTGACAGAGCAGATCTGCCGACTTCAGAGAATGCAAGCCCTGCTGCTTTGCATGTTATTCCCGGAGGACATGAAAACCCACAAGCAGAACTGGAAAGTATCTCTACTACTACCTGCTTTGATGACTCTCCAAGCTCTTTTGCAGCTCCGACGGCATGCACAACAACCCTGGGTGCAGCACATTGCTCACATTGCTGTCAATCCTATCAGGCAGATCATCTTGGCAAGGCACGTCTCAGCACAACAAGGGGAAGCAGCAATCTGTTTTCTTCAACACGCTTTGGAAGGAATTAGTTTTCCTGATGAGGCTTGTGTCTACTGTCTTTTCAATTGCAGTGCGTGGTATGTGGGAAAAGCGCTTCTACGAGGAACATCTGAGTTCAATACTACGGCGAAATCGGCCAGCTTCCGGGACAGTCCGAGCAGTGCTTTTGCGTCAACGACCTGCGCATTCTATTTGTTTTATTCTGGTCAAAAGAGGTGCGCACAATTGGATGAAAGTGTCAGAAACAGTGGCTATCAGAACCCTCCGACCACCAGGCTACATGGGCAAAAAAAACAGCGGCCTTCTGGGAACCTCAGCTCGAAGGCAGCAACAAAGCAAACATGGATCGTTGGGGGGACTACTGGCTGTATGGGCCTGTGCCACGCATTCTGTTTTGGACAGCAGGCTACTTACAAGCGTGGCAATGGTAGTTGGCTATGTGAGGCAAAGCAACGGTTACAGACATGTGGATAGACTTTTGAAAAGGTTCCGACTTCCTCCGCGACAGATCCGCTGGTTTAAATGCCCTGATGAAGAATCAATGCAGCGGGCTCGCTTGACGGTGCGATCAGCAGCAGCTTCTCTTGCACAGAAACATGGCACATTTCTATTCCACTGGGTCATGAATAGAGTCCATTTTTGTGTAGGAGCACCCCGCCGCTTGGCTGATCGGCGAAATGCTGCACAGCAATCCAAGCTCCTCCCTGTCAGCACACTCTGGAACCAAGGATGCGCCATCGAGCACTACAAGCGCGGATTTGAGGTAAAAAAACTGCCAGGCAACTGGGCCATTGTGCATAGAGAAGCTGGTCACATTGCAGAACAACACTTGGAAGGCGAGGTGAAACATTGGCTTCAACAACAGCATTTGGACCGCCATACTACTCAAAAGTGCTTCAAGCAGTTGACTCGTCGCAATGGAGGGAAACGGGACTGGCAGCCAGAGGCGGAGAAGAATTACGTGAACAATATGACCGAGCAGCAGTCCGACGTCCTTCTCCAGGATGACAAGGATAAGAAAGCCAGTTGGACACTGTCGTTTGCATGCTTTGGTGCCATTTTCATGTCGTTACCTCGCTCTCCCTCCATCAACTCAGCATTCTGGTGCATGGAGTTTCTGTATTTGCAATTCCAACATACATGCATAAGGGCCCCTTGCCTACAGGACCCCTACGTGTACCCATTTGTCAAATCTAAGTGTTTTTCAGCAGCTGGAGGCCATATATGTCAAAAACCTCGCCACAGTTGTGTGAGGAAAGTGGTGTCGTCACCCTGGCGTCCAAGCATGGAGGATGGCAGGTCGAGCAGTTCAGATTCTAATCGACGCTACAGGGGCGGGTTTTTCGGCTTGGCAACTCAAGAAGATGATGCCCCACTTCCACCGCAATCTCACGACATTGAAGACTCGTTCAGATCCTTATCATTGCATCAGCTGCGGTGGCAACAAGTGGCATATAACCCTTCTAGTTGCAGATGCGGCTCAGATGTATGAGCAAGTTGATTCGTCGCTTGTTCTGCAAGCTTTCGATGCAAAGGTTGATTTGCTACAATCCAAGAAAGGTGCAACTACAATCACTGTGGATAAAGGCTGCTCTGTCAAAGGATGGCCGGGAGGCTCCGAGCACACACGTTCACGCACAAAAATATTTTTTTCTGTTCAGAGGCTGAGGCGAATGGTGCAGGCAAGCTGCTTCTTGCGTTTTGCAAGTATCGGCAGTTTAGTTGTACAAGCAAAGGGCTTGGTCATAGGAGGCTTGTTATCTATGATCGCTGCTATCTGCCTATTAAGTCACGAAGAAGAGCAGTTTCTCCAGAGTGCAACACACCGGAATTTCCAGCTTCCTGAGGGTTGGACAATCAGAGACGGAATGAGGTATGTAGACGACCTCCTACTGGTTTCGCATTCTGTATGTCATAGCTGTCTACAAAAATGTTTATTACAAATATACTCAGTCGGTTTCAATGTGAATCAGGAAGAACGTGAGCAAACCTGGACAGACATTGTTTTCAACGTGAACCCTTTCTCGGGTGACATCAAGTGGACGGCCAAGAACCCTAGCCGTCCCTGGATTCAGAGCATCTCGGAAAAAGCCAAACAGCGGCGTGTTCCGTTTCTAGGTCGTTTGCAGTGTCCGTTTGGAGTGCTCAGAAATATACCGCTCAGCCGAGCAGCCCGACTCAAGGAATTAGAACTTCCTGAGAAACTCAAACAGAATGTTTATTAGAAGAATTTCAAGAACTGATAATGGAGGGGTACCCTCTGACATTGTTCCGGGCTTTAGTACATTCTTTACCAGTACAAAGCCTAGTTTTCTTGCCTTTAAGGAAAGCCTTGAGAAGATTAGCCAAACGTTAAGGAAGTTAGTGACCTTGTAGCCCTGGACCAAAATAATAATAACAATTCACTTAAGTTTGTTTCCGTTTGCTGGCTTATTGTCCCATACAGGGCCCACAAGCTTCCGTGCCGGGAGAGAGAGTTTCCTTTTGGAATTTACAAGGCCCAATATAGTTACCAATTGCTCCAGGCTTGCTAGTTCAAATTTTCTGTTTTAAATTTAAATTGTTCCTCCCTCAAGATTTTGGCCAGTCAAGCACCATTTTGCCTTTTGCCGTTCAAAGCAGCATGAAGCCTGCTTTGAAAACGCTATTGTTGTTGTTCCTCCTCGGTGGGGCGTGGCTTGTCGAAGCAGGCAAGCACGGTCGCCATGACGCCAATAAAGGGCAGTGGGGCCGTAAAGGAGATGGCCGCTACTCTGACCGAGATCACTCCCGCAAGCACGAATATGCTTACTATTCAAAGGCAGATTCCAGGACCCACCCCCGAGGCCACCGTCATCGTCGCTCGAAGTCAGATTCTCGTTCCTCTGCCAGAACAAAGAAGAGTGAAAAGCCTGCAAAAGATTCTCCAGGATATGAAGAAGACAAGCGTCAGTGTCAGAAAGCTGAAGCTGCTGCTTGGCAAGAACGTCGTTTGCAGGCACAAGCTCTGGCTTTGTTCTTAGAAGAAAGGGAATTGCAGAAGAAAGCCGAAAGTAGCCAGCTGGCCAATCCTGAGCCGGCTCCGGTGCCAAAGGTGGCGGAGTCAGCTTCTCATTCCCAGCAGAACATGAAAGATCACCTTGCCCCCCCTTCCGAAAAAAGCCAAAGCTAAATCGGGTCTCAGTATCCGTAACTGAATCTGATGAAGAGAAGATTTCGGTTTAGGCAATAAGCCCCTTACGGCGCAAGCCGTGGAAACTCGGCTCATATCTGCAAAGCCTCCCGGTAAAGTTCTAGATGGTTTCATTTTGCGGCATGGGAAGGGCAAACAGGCCCCTCTGCGAGAATTGCTTCCAAAGCTAAGATGGCAGCTGCCGTCCTGAAAGAGCTCCATTTTTGTTCATCTTGGTTAGTTTTAGGGGCGTGGGTCTTTGGTTTCATGTGTGGTTGTTTCTGTTGTTGCGTTCGCCCCCCAATTCATCCTTTTCCGAGAACTGTACAGCTTCTTCAGGCTTGGTGGACGATCAATTTCAGCCACGCAGATGTAGCAGTTTTTTGGGAAAACCTGGCTGGAATTCCAATTGTAACCCCGGGCAGGGCAGCATTTTTTGCATCCATAGGCAACCTGGTAAGACAATTGCTGTGAAAGGGTGGACCAAACATCTCAGCGATTGAAGGCGATGAAGGCCATAAAGGCTACTGAACGCACGTAAAAGGGATTTCTTTAGACTTATTTCCTTGTTTGATTTCGCCTGAATCCTGAGAAACATCCTTGCCAACACGGCAGTCTTGGAGGCTCGAATCTCTTTTCCGGGCTTAGGTCGACGCTCAAGCCCTCCAGAGGGCGCACATGCATGGGTCCGGAAAGAGCTTGACTTGAAAAAATCTGTGAGAATACCTCGTGGAAGAGACCGGGTGAAACGGAGACGCTGCTTGCGCACTGCCACACTTACGGCCTTTCACGACCATCCTTACATATTCCATATTCCTTACATATTCCATATTCCTTACGTATTCCATATTCCATCCTATATATTCCGCATTCTTTTCGTTTCTCATTCTGAGATATCTCCATCTCTTCCTTTCCAATCTGAAATCCTGGATTCAAGATTCTTTCTCCAGAGCCACTCATGCCAAGATTCGAAGCAGAATGCCTTGAGCAGATTCAACAGATATGGCAGCCTAGTCAAAGCCAGGAAGAAGGAGAATGGCATGCCCGCTCGGCAGCACAATTGCTTGACATGATCTGGGGGTCAGTGGAAGCCATGCTATTGGCTCCGACAGAAATAAGACTGAGACAAGGGATTCGTTTGTTTCAATCTATGCAGGTTTGTGTTCTTTTGACGCTATTTCCGGACCAGTTGAAGACACACCGCAGTAGCAGAACGCTAGAACTACTCTTGGCCACGCTGATGAGCATCCAGGGGCTGCTCCAGCTTATTCTGCACAGGGACAAGCAATGGGCAAACCGTATCATCCATCTCATGGTCGGCCCCTTGCGACAAGTAGTAGTCATTGGAGCCACTGGGCGGCCAGCAATCCAGCAATGTGTAGACTTCCTCCGAACTGGTATCGAAGGTCGAGGGTTCGAAGATGAAGCCTCAGTTTACTGCCTTTTCAGCTCCAACACTCTATACATTGGGAAAGCCTTGCTGAACCGAGCGCATGGTAAACTGGGGATTGCAAGTCGGATCATGGAGCACATGACTTCCATTCTTCGCAAGAGTTCGGCAACTTCTCGAACGATTCGGGCTATCCTCTTGCGACGATGCCCACTATGCACAATTTGTTTTCTTCCTGTGAAACGAGGGCGGCATGATTGGATCAAAGCTTCTGAAACCGTGGCAATTCGCACGCTCAGACCTCAAGGCAACATTGGGCAATGCAAAGGAAAACGGCCAAGCCGCTCCCGGAAAGGGCGTCGCAGACCCCCTCCCCGGTTCCGGCAGCCTTCATCCCAAGGCTTATGGAGCTCCCATGAATGCTTGCGGCAGATTTGTATTGAAGCCAGAAAAAATAAAGACTACAGGCAACCTTTGTGGACCATACAGACCTTCAAGCAGGCTTACAGAGAGAAACAGCAGAGCATTTTTGCAAAAACAGGAAAGTTTGGTTGTTTGTCGGTGTATGCTGCACGAAATGGAGGCCTCCTTGCGCTATGGGCCTGTCAGTCTGGATCGCAGCTCAACTTTCGGCAATTTCTTCGAGGTGTTCCACCTGAACGTGCAGTGGTAAGGCTCGCACGCTTAGTCCAAATGGTGCAAGGGTATGTAAAACAGACTCGAGGATTTCGGCATGTCGACAAGCTGCTGCACAGATTCAGAATGCCAAGCAGATCGCTTTACTGGTTTAAGTCTTCTTCTCCTTCCCTTCTCAGCAAGGCCAAGGCAGCAGTGCGCATTGCGGCAAAAGCCACGGCCAGAACCCGAGGGTCTTTCATGTACAGCTGGATCATGGAGCGCGTGAAATTTGCAGCTGGCAGAACACCACGTTTTTCTGACCGACGAAATGCAGTGCAAGCAGCAAAGGCTATCCGTATTAGCTCCTTATGGCAGCAAGGTGTACTTGCGCTCGACCACTGGCGTAGAGGCGTCCAGGTCCGGCGCCTGCCAGGAAATTGGGATATCATTGACCGAGCACAGCAAGCGGAAGAACAGCAAACTCTGGGTCAGGAAGTCAAACAATGGATGCGAGACAAGTTTATCCTGAAACCTGTGACAAAGCGTGCTATGAAAGCTTACTGGGACAGTCGCCCGCCAGAACAAGCGGACCCCCCTGCTGAAGAACAAGCATATGTGGAAGCATTGGAGGCACCTCTTGGCAATGTTCTGGTTCAAGATGACAAGGACAGGAAGCGCACATGGTCCATGCCGTGGGATTGTTTAGCATCCATCCTTGTGGCTCTTGTGCTTATGGACAGAACGAGATGGTCAGTAGCAGATATATCGCCACAGGACCTTAGCAAGTTGATCTACGGAGCATCATTATTTGCAGTGCCTGCATTTCTGCGAAAAGGGCCTTTGCAGCGGGGCTCCTTTGCACCATACATGTACCCGTTCGTGAAGGCAAAATGCTACGCACAGTCTGGGGGACACACGTGCAAAAAGGTGGGCCACAGCTGTTTCCGGAAAGTTGTGTCTTTCTACAAGATCCCTTGGCGAAAAGCTTGGCGATTTGCCAGTCGGGCCTTGCAGATTTTGGTGATTTCAACTGGTGCAGGTTTTTCAGTTTGGCGCTTGAAAGACATCATCCCACAATTTAAAGTTGGCTTGGCTAGACTCCGTGCAGCTGACAAACCCCATCAGTGTATCCATTGCCAAGGTATGAAAAATCATACAACTATGCTCATAGCAGATGCGGCACAGATGTATGAACAGGTGAGTCCAACACGCGTCATCCAAGCCTTTGACCGGAAGGCGAGCATTCTGCAAGAAAAGTATGGAGCTTCTACAATTACTGTCAAGCGGCAAAAAACCGTGGTTGGCTGGCCAGGCGGCTCCGAACATACACGGTCTGGCACCTATGTGGTTTTTACTTTGATTCAATTACGACGAATGCTGACTACCAGTTGCAGCCTGTGTTTCGCAACCTTGGGCGACATTGTGGTGCAGTCTCATGGTTTGCTGATTGGAGGGCTCCTTTCAATGATTGCTGCTGTAGGAATGCTTAGCGAGGAAGAGGAACATTTCCTGCAAAAGAAGGGCCCTGGCGCCTCATTTATCCCGGAGGGATGGACTGCAACAGAATTGGTTCTGGGCATGCGCTACGTCGATGACTTGTTGCTGATATCCTCCGCACTCTGCCATGGTTGCATGTCCTGTCTGGTCTCCGACATCTATTCAGTAAATTTCGAAGTTAGTCCGCCAGAGGTTTTTCAAACTTGGACAGATGTAGTTTTTCAAATCGACTCTGCATCCGGTTCAACCAGCTGGAAGCCAAAAAATCCAAACCGAGCCTGGCTGGCAGGAACCGGTGAGAAAACCAAAGAAAGATACCCTCCATTCTTAGGGCGCCTGCAATGTCAATTTGGCCTTCTAAGGGGGTCCCTCTTAGGCAGAGCAGCTCGGTTTCGGGAACTGCAACTTTCACCAAAGCAGCAATTACATTTCATGTTGGAAGAATTCCAAGAGCTGCTGATGGAAGGATATCCAACCAGCTTGCTCAGAGCACTAATCCATTCCTTCCCTATGCAGAATCGGGTGTTTTTAGATCTCAGAAGGGCAGTCCGTGACCTCGAAGCTAGAGCAGTCCGTGATTTGGAGGCTAGTGCAGCTTTGTAGAATAATCAAAATACTTGGTTTGCCTAGCCGGGTTTCATAGTTTTTCAGTTGTTGTTTTTATTGATGGCTTGTAGACCCCGATTCCCATTTGTTCCAACCAAAGCTATAACTAGCCTCCATCCCTGGAACATTCGCAGCTAAGGTGGTGAGATCATATTCCAATCGTATCCTTCCTTAACCTGGTTCTCCCCTTTTTGTTTCATTTTTACTCTGAGGGGTTTGGTTTCTATTTCATTTTGTTGGGTCTATAAGGTTTTTCAAACCACCTCAGTTAAGTTTGCCCCGAAACTCCTGCCAATAACTCTTCCAGTTGCCGGGTTGACAGGAGGCTGAAACTTGTGTTTCTGTTGTTTTCGGTGGATCCTTGCTTCATCAAAACTTGTTTCGGCGGCTGTTTGATGTCTCGCTACTTGAGTATGTTTTGTGTTTTAGTTTTGGCTTCAAGAACTCCAGCCCTTCCTGTCATTCCAGCCAGTTGTAAGCCATGAAGCCGTCAGCCACGGCCGTGCTGATGCTATTCCTGCTTGCAGGAGCGGGATTAGTAGAGGCAGGCCGTGCAGGTGGCCGCGAAGCCAAAGGCTCGTGGGGCAAGGGGCACGGCAGACGCCAAGAGTTCCGGGATGAGCGACGGCATTATGACGCACCTCGACGCAGACGAGAAGATTCTCGGGAACATTCCAGCAGACGTCGGCGCCGTCGCTCAAAATCGGATTCCAGAACGCCTGACAAACGCAAATCCAGCAAAAAGCCGGCAGAGGCAAAAGAGTCACCTGGCTACCTCGAGTACAAACAACAAAAGCAAGAAGCTTTAGCATGGCAAGAAAGGAGACTCCAAGCCCAGGCCTTAGCACTTTGTCTGGAGGAACGTGAGCAACAAAGGCAAGCAAGCCGAGAGCAGATGGCATCTGTACAGTCCCAGCCTTCCGCTGTGCAAAGCACGGGACAAGCACAAGTGCCGCCCCTACCGGAGCACAAAAAACCAGTGGAACCTACGGAAAGAACTCCAGAATTCTTTACTGGGTCATCTAAACCATCTACCCCCCGAAATAGTAGGGACGGATCCCCAGAAGAATTGATTCCCCTGTCAAGTCTTCGGTTGGTTGAAGCAGAGCTCGGCCACTGCTTAAGTCTGGGTAATAAGCCATTGACATCCGAAGCTCTAGAAAAACGTTTGGCCGCGGCAAAGCCGAAAGGCAAAATGATGGACGCTTTCATTACCCGCTACGGGAACGATAAGAAAACCCCGCCAACCCGCATTACAGCAAAAGCCAAGCTCATGGCTTCAATTGTTAAAGGCCTCCCTGCCTGAGACACGTACATTCTGGTGGGTTGCTTCTTTTCAGGATTCCTAATCGGGGGGTTTGTTGTTTTCTTCACAGTTTTGTTATACCCTCAAAACAGGCATTGGGAAGTCTTAAAAGCGTGGTGGACTCTGCATGTAACACATGCTGATTTGGCGGGTTACTGGCAAAGCCTGACAGGGATTCCCGTAGTTGCTCCAGGGGCAACCCTGGCTGTTGCATCCGTAATCCAAAGGACTGTGCAAGCTTATCTGGTGGCCCCGTAAGCCCCCCGCAACGCTAGTGCCCAGCTTATGATTTTCATCTCTCATAAGAACTCGGTGCATATGTTTGTACCTTTTTCTTCTACGGGTTGTTCAATTTGATAAATATAACATCGTTACTGAGATGATTTGAGTTGCTGCGGCAAAGGCAAAGGGGTACAGGCACCCTTGAGATTCAACCATGTTTTTTTGATGTTTTCTTTGCCAAGTTTCTCGGTCTGGCCCTTAAAGGCATCTGCGTGATTTTTCCCATTTTTGTGTTTTTTTGGAAGTATGATCTCGAGGATTCCATTACAGCCTCTTGAAAGCAAGGCATAGTCAAAAACGAACAGAGTCGGGAAGTCGCTCTGAGGGACCTCCAGGTTGATGATTGTATGTGATAATTTGTGGTTGTTTCTGTTGTTGTGTTCGCCCCCCCAATTTATTTCTGCCCTGCAGATGTAGCAGTTTTTTGTTTTGGAAACCTGGCTGGAATTCCAATTGTAACATCTCAGCGATTGAAGGCGACGAAGGCCATGAAGGCAATGAAGGGGTTGATAGCCATAAAAGCTTTTGAATTCACCTAAAAAGTTTTTCCTTAGATTTTATCCTTGGTTGACGTCGCCTGAATGCTCTTCGAGGCTCGAATCTCCTTTCCGGGCTTAGGTCGACGCTCAAGCCCTCGACTCCAGAGGGCGCACATGCATGGGTCCGGAAAGAGCTTGACTTGAAAAAGAGCTTGACTTGAAAAAATCTGTGGAAAGTTTTCATTGGTAGTCTGTGGTGACATTCAGGGGGTCAGGACCTTAATAAAGGCATAACGGTATTCTATAATTTACAATTTGTACTGACAGTAGATAAGTATAGTATGACTATCGAGTACTATATAGATATTGTATGCTATAGATACCGTATCATCTAAACAGTCACTATTTCAATGTTTTTTTTTGCTTGCGTATCATTTGGGTTGGTCATCAACGATAAGTTTATAGATGACAGTATGGTTGACATTTAAAAAACAACTATACCTGTCTTATGGTTGATGACCTAAATGACCAAAAAGACCCAACCAGCAGCTTCCCATTGTCGTGACGGGTGACGGTTGGTGGTGGAGCCGAGGTTTGCGGAGGATGATCCAGTGACTCCCATCGCCAGCTTTAGTGCTTCGGCGTCAAGTTGTTGTTTTAAAGAAATGGCACAGTTGTTGAAATGAGTTGTTTTTCATGTAAGCTTCATGAATTCATATGTGGTGAAAGTTTGTTTTAATAAATATGTTTTGAAGATTCAAATATATTCAAATTGTGAGATCTTTCTATATGTTAATAGTATGGCTGAAGGAACATTTGACACAGATGACGAAGGTGTATGACATAAGCAGCATTGACCCGACAAGAACTCCATGCAGAGCGCATAATTTGTGTACCATTCTTCATTCTTCATCAGTTTTTTTTTGGGGTATATCTTTGCCAAAAGATCCTGGACCTGCCCATTTTGTGACCTTCTTGGTGTAGTTAGGTGACTTCTACAGGATCAAGATGGATCATTTTGAATTGCAACATTAAGATCGTATGGAACAAGGATCATGGATGATGGTTGTTCAGAACACGTAACATGCCAATAATTGCTGACATTGAATACATGATCTGGTTGTTTGTGGTTGACCTCTCACCAAGAATCTCCAACTGAAGTGCCCTTTGATTGACACCTCTGATTTAAGTAATTTTAAACATGCCAAAGCGAGGTTTCAGGCAGGGCGAATGTTGTGAATTTCTGATGTCTTACGTCTTAGTTAAGTTTTGAAGAACAAAACCTGAATTTCAAAGACTGACTCCCTGCCTTCCCAAAAAGGTACCATTGCTTCAAATTTGTGGAGCATGTGGGGTCATCAGATGTTTAATGAACGAAATTTCCAGACCAGTTGGCAGTTGGTGTTGAATTGTTGAATGTTTTGACCTTGCGGATGCCTTGAGGCAAATATTTGCACCTTGCATCTGCCTCTATGGTCTCTTGGCAATATTAAGAATTGGAGCCACCGGAAGAATTGATGCAACAAAGGTATCATGGAGACAGAAATCTAGGAAGCCACCTGATGGTGCAACCGCAGCAAGGCCTTTGCGGTGACGCCAAAGGGAGGACATTGTGGATGGTTTTGTGGCTTCAAAGGCCTCTCTTGGATCAATGAGGCCCGGGTGGAGAAAGGGTTGATCCCCCAAGAAGTTGTTGATGTTGGGGTCGGGACATGGTATGTCACGGTATGTCCGAAAATTTGGGGGAATTTATTAGACCTATCATCTATCTATGGAAAGAATATGAAAGACTACTAAGACTACTGAATTTCATTGAAGTTTCAAGGAAAAGGAACCGATGTTGTGCTGTAATTGTATCGTTTTTGTGTTGTTTCTATTAGTGAAACGGGTTTTGGTTGTGGTTGCTGCACCGTGGGTCCCCGCCAGGTAGCCACCGAGTTCTGCGAAGCTGCCATCAGTGAGATGTGCAAATCTCCCATTTGAGGATGCAAAAGGCAGAGAGTCAAACTTGATCTGTTGAGACAAAATGTTGTATAAGATTTAGAACTTGATGGTGGTTTCAAATATGTTTTATTTTCAACCGTACTTGGG
>OMLO01004381.1_pt1 | contig 11805 bp, 6 predicted proteins | sample 1674811 | NCBI WGS metagenome assembly OMLO01 (sample SAMN06265003, study PRJEB25207) | coral metagenome | isolation source: Coral host | place: Mexico:La Bocana,Puerto Morelos, Mexico | collected 2008-11-13 | reverse complement strand
TGAGTGTAGGGACAAGTAGTTCGAGTCGATTTGGCAGAAAGTCAAACAAAGCCACAACATTTTCCGAAACTACCATCGGGGGAAATGGATTGCGATTTTTACAGATAGCAATCCGTTCAGTGCATGATGTATTTTTTTCATTGGAGTGCTTATTATTATCATCGAGTTCGCATTATGAAAAAGTTTATTGTTCGCCATTTTGTATAAGCGAATTGATTGCCGAAATTGACGAAGAATATACATTGTGTTTTCCGTGTGCGGGACCCCGCGCTTTAAGTACGGAGAAAATATATTGTATTTTAACGCACTTGGACTCGCACGTTTTTAGAACGAAGAACATATTGTCTAGAACAAGGAATACGCATTGTGTTGAGCGTGTTTGGGCTCTCTCATTTTTAGAACGAAGAATATACATTGTGTTTTCTCTGTATGCGGGCTTTAGCGTGTTTGGGCTCTCACGTTTTGAGAACGAAGAAATATACATTGTGTTCAGCGTGATTGGACTCCGTATTTAGCGTGCTTGGTCGTTCACGATTTTAGAACGAAGAATATACATTGTTTTTAACTGAGTGTTTGGGCTCTCACGTGTTTAGAACGACGAAATTACATTGTGCTCTGTGTTTTTAGAACGACCAATACACATTGTGCTCTGCGTTTAGCGTGCTTGGGCTCTCACGTTTTTAGAATGAAGAATATACATTGTGTTTAAAGTGTTCTTACTCTCACGTTTTTAGAACGACGATTATACATTGTGTTCAGCGTGTTCGGGCTCTCACGCTTTCTTACTAATGATATGCAGTTCACCACCTGTACGATTCGTAAACCATTGTTTCACTACTCGTACGAGTCGTGAGGTCGGAACGTGCCGTCTCACTAATGATATGCAATTTACTATATGTACCACTCGTAAACCATTGTTTGACGACTCGTGCGACCCGTTCGAGTCATAAGATACCATTTACGACCCGTATCAGTTCGTGTATATTGGACATGGATGATGAAAAGCGTGGTTCACCAGAAAGAACGCGGAAAGGACAGGAGCACTTGCACCTCCTTTAATTCGATTTGCCTTTTTATATAGAAACGATGATAGGACTTAGTAGTACACTTCACTTTGGCTGGTATAGTATACTATTCAACACAATGACACATAAAATTGGTTTGTCCTTAAGCTTCCTGGAAATGCATGCTCGACGTTACGAAACAAACAATTGCATTTTAAACAAAGTGAGAAAGAGCAGAAACAGAGACATGCTAGGTCTTTATTACCCAAAACCAGGTTAACAACTCAAAACAAAACATACAACAATTCAAGCTGCATCATCCACGCCTGGTGGAGACTGTGACTTTTCACGTTAAGTAATTTCTTCTGACGGGGCACAACCCAGTGGCTGAAGTTTGACTTCAGTGACTGAAGTTTGATCTGCTCAATAGCTTTCATAATGATTTTCCTTTAGTTTTCCGTGCTGCCAGCCACTCTTTTATCTGTACCACAAGCCTTATAGCTAGAAAAAGAGAAAAAATAGTCTTGATTATTTAATTGATGATTTAATTATTTAACAGGCTCGATTTTCGACCGCTGTTTCAAATACCTGAGATTATATCAGTCAGTCTATAACTCTCAGCAGAGAGCCCACTACTTAATAACCGGGAATGAGGTTGTTACGGGAAAATCTCAAACTGAGACCTTGCTGTATTGACCGAGGAATAGGAAGGCCGAGGTTTGAGATTTCCCCGTAACGACCGAACGGTCGAGGTTATTTTAAAGTTGTCTATTGTATGGCTTTTGAATTAAAGAAAAGAAAATATTCGAACAGAAGTTAATTTACATCCGACGATGCACGCGTATACCGATTCATTCATTGTCCGAGACCCAGTCTGTCTACAAACCCACACAGTCTGGCAACTTCACCACTGCATACTATTACACCTACATCTACATGTTTGAGTCGGCAAAAACTATCATAAGTTATCACGCCAACTATAAAAAAAATCTACAAGATAAATAATAATACTAATAAAATAATAAATAAATACAAAAATATCCCAGTAATAAAATATATATATATATATCTAATGATAACTTTACTAATGGTGAAAATAATAGTACAAATTGTGGTAATACTAAAATGAAGTTGTTTCCAGGTTGTCCTTAAAACTGTTTAAAGATTCAGCAGATACTATCTCAGAGGGGAGACCATTCCACTCTCTGATTGTTCTTGGGAAATAAGAAAACTTCAATTAAGTATTTAAAATCATGAGTTCCACGTGTTCGGATTTCCTTAGTTGGTCCTAGGTACATACACTTCTTCACGTGGATAATGCTGTGTGTAATCTTGTGCCGTGTACAACCGAGCTTTTTTGCGGCGAAAAACCAATGAATCCCACTTCAAATCTTTAGTCATTGCCGTTACACTGGAGTTATGCCTATGATCATTTTTACAGAACTGAGCAGCTGCCCTCCGAATATTCTCTACCGTGTCAATATCACATCGATGATAAGGATCCCACATTACTGATGCATATTCCATTTTTCGTCTGACAAGTGTCTTGTACAGGGTACTTTTGGTATCCTGTTCACAATAACAAAAGTTCCCTTTGATCAAATTCAGGGACTTTCCAGCTGTCGAGGATATTTCTTGGAGATGATGCTTCCATCTGAGATTTGTGTTTGGGGTAACTCCCAAATAAGACTCCTTATTATTCCACCATTGCGCCATTTCACCATATTAGGGCAAAAGAACATGCAAAATATGGCACGTTATTTTTTTTCTGAAGCATCTCAGCGGTCCGGAATCCTAAATCCTTGAATCTGATTGGCCAATTCCGCGCGCTCCAGCGGTCCTGAATTTCTCATCCGGACCCCGCGTACGGACCGCTCCGAGTTTTCCAGGATTACGGCTATTTTAGCAGCTTTTTGTTACACTAAAAATCCCCATGAAATGTAAATCCTTCATTGCTCAGTTCTAAAACCAGCGAAAACTGAATCTCTTCTTTTAACTACTTCTGTAAACAACACGGGTTTGCTTGACCGAAACGTCAAACGCACGCGCACGGTGTGAAACTGCTTCCGCAAAAAATCAACACAAATATTTCTTATAAAGTAATTTTTCAGAGAGAAAAAAATAAACACGTTACTTGCCGGCCTAGGTCGGTCCGTATCGGGAAAATCTGTGCTCGAGGTCTTAAGTACGGCCTGTACTCAAGACCTCGGGCACAATTTTACCCAATACGGACCTCCGGCCGGCAAATAACATTTATTACACTGTAGAACAGGGCAAAAATACGGACTGAAGTGGAGCGAGAAAATGGCCGCACAAAACGAACCGAACTTTGAAAATTTAGCAGGTCATTACTTGTCACTTTTTCCATTTTAACAAATCAAATAACGATACTTTAATGGTTTCGCTTGTGCTGTTTATGTCTTCGGCGCGCGTATTATGCAATTGTTTCGATGCCAGATGGATTTCGACAACTAAAAGCCAAAATACTAGAAAATGGAAGAATCGTGGATTAATAAATCCCTTATTCGATGGTTTAACATATAATACGAGCGGACATTTTGCTCAATGCTCGTATTTTTCCTCGCCCCTACGGACCTCGGAAAAATACTACGCAACTCGCAAAATATCCGCGCGTATTATATCGAATAAGGTGTATTTATCAACATAATTCAAAACAGTGTTATACTCTAAAATATACTCTCTAGTAGGTGGATTTTTCTGTTTGGATATGAACATAATAAACTTTTAGATGAGTTGAATTCCATTTACCATTTGTCTTGATGTTATGTATGCCTATTGGCTCTCGTGTCAAGTGGTTTCTACCATGTGGTTTGGCCAAGCGGTGTGTTTTTCAGTACCGTAAACGACGTTAGTTGCGTTAGAGTACGTAGTCGCTTATCAATTTTATCTCCCCAAACTCCACAAGGTTGACGACCAGGAAGCTTCTTCGTGATTAGAATTAATCCTAAACTACAAATGGGGGAAAATCCAAGTCCAGCAGGAGCGAGTAATCCACATGGTGTTCCAGCAATGCCTAGTTGTTTCGGCCACTTTGGCATCCGCCATCCGAAAGAAGGAAGAAAGGTTACAACTCCAACTAAACCGACTGAAATGCCGTTCAAGGATATTGTGGAAGTCATGGGGATACATCTGACGCCATACCGCTTGTTTTTTCTGAGCGATACAAGTTCCATAAATATAATGAAGAAGTAGGTCAGTTTATAAGAAAATTTCTTGCAAAGTTTCAAAAACTCACTGAAACATGTGAGATGAGATGAAGCCCTGAGAAGCTAATTTGTGGCATAAATTCTAAAGCAACAAAACGGAAATTGTTAGGCGAAGCAGAGTCGAGTCTAAAGAAAGCAGTAGATATCAACATGGGGATGGGGTTAACCGAGAAAGAAATTAACCAATTTTCCAATGATAAACAAGTTGACATGGTTGAGTACCAAGCAGGTTTCAGATGTGGCAAACAAAATCATTCACCAGATAAGTGTTTCCGGAATGCCATGTTTGCAAGAGGAAGGACCACATCAGCCCAAAATGTCTCTAGAAAGGAAAGGGAGCTACTTCCAAGGACGACTCTACAATACCTGCAATTCAAAAAAGCCCAGGATCGAAGAATAAGAGCAAAGATGCTAAATTTATATCACCGAATATTAATACGGTATCACTGAATATATAACACAGTAGCATCTGTAACTGTCATACCTGAAAATATTTGAATAGATCTGTTAGGTTCTGTGCCTTTACAAGAGTCGGTCGTGACTTTGAAAATTATTCAGGTCATGACATACCTGTAGTAGGTGAATTCACTGTCCATGTCCGATACAATGCCCAAGAAGCTGATTTGCCTGCAATTATTAATAAAGGGGATTGAGTTGCCTTAATGGGGAGGGACTGGCCGTCTACGCTCAAGTTGAATTGGAAAGAAGTTAGCCAAGTGTACCAAACCAACACCACAGTAATTTAAACCACGCCCATACCTTATGCACTCCTAGATAAAGTGGCTGCTGATCGAATGGAGAAAGAAGGAGTGCTGAACAAAGTAGAAAGTTCTGACTGGGCGACACCCATTGTGCCAGTGCTCATGCCGGATGGAACAGTCAGCGTTTGTGGAGACTGTAAGTTAAATTTAAAACAATACCTAGACGTTCCAGAGTACCCAATGCCCACACTGGAAGAACTGTTTACCGAGCTCAATGGGGAAGAGACGAAGCTACACCTAATGCATACAAACAGGAGGAATCACAGCCTTATGTTGCAATAACAACTCATTTGGAACTGTACCGGTATACCAGGCTATCATTTGGCGAGGAGAACACGGGGAGCTGTGAGATTTGTCGAACCTCTCACAAACGCCTTGTGCATCATTTTCGCTACACATGGCCACCAAAGAAATTGGTTACTGACAATGGGGCGCAATGTATTGCACAGGAGTTCAGGGACATCAGAAGTAACAAAATAAAGCACATATTGAGTGCTTCCTACCACCCAGCTTCCAACGGCGAGGCAGAAAGGGCAATAAGAACTTTCAAGAACTTGATGAAACCTGCTAAAGGAGATCCAGGGACCCAAAATCAGAAGACCTGTCGGGAACTAAGAGACAAACAGAGGCAGGAGAGGTAACAGAAGATCCGCCTTCACAACCCGGTCAAGCTCAACCAGCTGTAGAGCCAGTCTTGGCAAAGGATTACCCCTACTCACTCCTCAAGCAAAGTTACAGAAAACTCAAACCCAAGGACTGTTCCCTGTGGAAGACTTGAGACCCCTTGCTTGGTGGAGATCAAACACCAACACAAACAGTTTGTTGAGTTCCGCTGTAGGAAAGCGTCTTAGCCAGTTTTTCAGGGGACCTGCTATTCCATAATGATGTGACTGTAGTAGAAGCCTTTCGTGCGGTACTTTGTCAAAAGCCTTAGCAAAGTCAAGAATTGCTAGATGGGAAGCTTTTTTCTCACTTAGAGTAGAGACAATTTCAAGCAACGTTGTTAGAAGTTGCGCGTCAGCAGACCGCTTTTAACGAAAACCATGCTGATTATTGACCAGGATATCAATTGTCTCAAGGTGTTTCATAATATGGCTGTGTACAATGTGCTTCATTATCTTCAGTTACAGCAAAAACAGGTTAGTGAAATAGGTATATAGCTTTTGCAATCCTCTCTCTTTCCCTTCTTGAAAACTCCATAAACATTCGCTTCCTTCCATTTGCCTGTCAGCACTTCTTGGTCAAGAGAAGATTGAAAAAGGTCCGTCAATTCTAGGTAAAGCATCTTTAAGATCCCTGGTGAAACTGAGTTGGGAACTGAGGCTTTCTGGCATTTGAGATTCGGTAACTGATTTTGGGCACCTTGGCAGCCTATTTGGTATAGGACTTATATTAGTGGTACAATTGAACGTGGTAAAACTGGATAAGTAGAAGTGTCTTCCTTTGTGACACCGCAGAAATGATCATTTAGGGCATTGGGCTTAAGAAAGGGGGTCACTTGTCAGTCTTCCATTGAGCATGAGATAAAGGACACCAACTTGGCCATCACCCTTGGTTTTCTGTATATAAAGACCAGAAGCACTTAAAGTTCTCCTGAAGATTTCTGTTAAGAAGCCAGATACATATTTATTTCTTTCCTTTGTTAGTTCATGTTTTTGTTTCTTTTTTGACTGATCTATAGTTACCCCAATCTGTTTCATTGCCTGATCTTTTAGCACGGTTATAGAGCCTTACAAAAATCGACACGAGGGAATTTGGACTTTTTGATTTGTGTGTGTGCGTGAGAGTTTGGTTATGTCATCCTTGGTTATGTCATCCTGTATCCTTTGTCGTTTTTGTTTTTTTATTCTATCATAGTTTCGGTTGCCCGCTTCTTTGTTTAATATTTATGTAAATTTAGGTTTATTACGTTCGGTTATAAAAAGAGTTTTGCTCTCTATTCGGTAAATCGGCATTTACCAGAGTAAAGAACAAGCTGTTGTACCTTCTAGATGAAGAAGATAGTCCCAGCCGGCGGGAAGTCAAACAAGTTTGTGAAAAACTTTGCGAAGTACAAGAACGCACCATGGAAACAATGGAGAAATTGTCGAGTATTTACGTATCAAAGAAAAAGAGAAACGCAAAAAGCTGGGAGACGAAATGGACAAACTAGAAGTAGAATTTTCCGAAGCTCACAACAAGGCACAAGAATATTTGGACAATCGGAAGGACGAGTTATCGAGTTTGGCAACTGATGCATCGGAAAATACTCGCCGACGCCAAATCGAAGAAAGCGTACAACGCAAAAGCGTGGAAAAGCAAATTCAAGAAGATCAATTCAAGCTGGAACAAGACATCACTCGTTCCAAAGAAGATTTAGAAGAATTTAATCGCCAATATCGTAGTCGCTTATTAGAAGAGGAACAGCTTCGAGATTTGAAAGAATCGTTGGAAAAGTTTAAGCTTGGAGGGCTGAAAACAACAAAGTTTTACGAGGAGAAGTCGACAGAGAATCGTTCAAGTACGCTATCGCTTGGCCAGGATATGTGGAAACAACTCAAGCGTGTTTCAATTCCCGTATTCAATGGACATAAAAAAAGACAAAGGATACAGGATGACATAACCAAACTCTCGCGCGCACACACAAATCAAAAAGTCCAAATTCCCTCGTGTGCATAATCTATGGGCGCTGTTGAACCAAGGAAGGCTGAAACGACTTGATGTTGTACAGCAGGGGATGTTTCTGTCCATTGTAGTTTTTAAAGCTTTCTCTAATTCATTCTACCTACCTAATATTTCAATTAAGTTCGTCAGGTAGAAATCTCAAAGGACATCATGTCATCTTTTATCTTGTCAACGTTGGCTATGAAGATTCTGCGTTTTGGTGCTCTTTTTCTTTTAGATTTCAGACTGATGTCAAATGTAACCATTTCATGGTCACTTACACCATTACGTATTCTGTGAGCCTCAACTTAAAGTCACAACATGATGTTTTTCTGACCCTTTTACGGCAAAATGTCTACGCAAATACATGTAGAAAAGACAGAAAGTGATTCAAAAAAGGCCAAATAAATGGTCTTTCAGTGAAAGAAAAAACTAAGGCTGTAGAATGTACAGCTCGGATAATTCAATTATTGCATTTGCTTTGCACAGCATATCTTCATCTTTTTCGTTCTAGGACTACAAGCTTTATTACCAAATCAAAAAGAAACTTCCTTATAATATATTAGTACAAAAAACATTTACTCAGAATAACTAAAAAGCTAATCAAGCTGAGTAAAACTAAATAATGTATAAATATAGGAGGTAGGTTAGCATTAAAGCTTGAGCAAAGCAATTAATTGGTCAAAAAAATGAATAAATAAATAAATAAACAAATAAATATCAGTTGAAAACTCATGAACAGTGAGACTGCAAGATGTTGAACTTGTCTTTTTTTTATTGTTTTAGAAAGAGGTGTTTATAGCTTTTGTCAAGGCGACTGCAAACTTTTAGAGCTGCAAATCAGTAAGAGAAAGCAAATTTAATTCTGGTAGGCTAAAAATGTTTAGTTGAAGAGCGAAGGTACAATGTTTAACTAGGTATTGGAAAAACAAACAAACAAATATAACATTTTCAAACAGTGACGATAACATTTCAACAAGCTTTGTCCTCAAGTAAATTTATATAGAAGTAATTTCTTAACCAGCTAGTAACCTTGGCGGGTACTAGTGAAAAACAATCAAAGTTTCCCGAGTCTTATGCTAAAATCGTTCTGCGAAAAACACTATTTGGCAGATCTGCCACACATCCTGAGTAGATCACCACAAGGAAACAGGTAATCATATAGTTATTTGCAAAGTTTCTAAAAAGCTTTACTAGTACTAATAAAATAATTTCTTGTAAAAAAAAACTTGAACAGTGACATTATCATAGTACTTATTTATAGTTACTATATCTAATACTAGTAAATGGAAAACTTGCAGAATAGAAGTCGACTTTTTCACCTGATTTGTTTACTAGTATATTATATATAGTAGTAAATGGAAATCTTGCAGAAAAGAAATCAACATTTTTGCCCAATTTCTTTACCACTATATTATAACAACAAAAAATATTAGAGAATGGAAATCGGGTGGAAAAAAAAAAATTTTTCACCCGAAAGTGTTTGAATGAATTAGATGCAAGGGAATTGAAGTTATTAGGAGGTTTGAGAAATAGGGATCAGTTTTTCCACTCCAAATACTTTTAAAATTGAAAGCACTAATACAGTTTGAGTTCAGTAATCGTTCTCAGTCCACACAGGATATATTTTATTTTGAAGTTAACCATAAAAGTCTTTCAATGGAATTTCATCTTTCGACAACATGATATTGTGCGAGTTGTCAAATCCATCAAAGGATATTGTGTACTACATTGTTTTGTTGTTTTTATTGAAGGTAGTAATGGTTCTCACGATTGAGTGTCTTTTTGAATGTACATGTTTGTGACAGCTTTGATGCAGTTACCTTGGCTTCACGCGGTAAGAAACTTGGAAAATCAGGGAAACTGCAAGTGTTGAATGGATGCCCATGATAACAATGCTGTCTGCTTAGCACTTACTTACTTAACCCTCTTCATGTTTCGAAACACATAAGGCCTCGGCCAGAGTGCGCCATTGGCTTCTGTCGGCTGCTTGTCCTTCCAGGTGGCCCCATGTCCAGCTGTTCTCCTTCATCTCTTTCCCAGCTGTCCTCCTCCATGTTAGTCTGCCTCTCTTTCTGCGGCCATCAGGGGTCCACCTGAGAGTAACTTGTGTTAGTGCTGCTGGTAGCATGCACAGCACATGACCAATCCATTTCCATCTCTTTCGCCGGACTTGCTGTGTGATTGGTTTTGTTCCTGTTCTTCTGCGTAATTCATATTTTGCGATTGTCTGGGGCCAGTATAATTTATACAGAGAATCCTGCGCAGGCACTTGTTCTGGAAGACTACTACTTTGTGGCTGATGGTTTTGGTCATCTTCCAGAATTCTGCGCCATAAGACATTGCTTTTCAAGAATCGGATCTTTGTCTTCTGGCTGATGTTCTTGGATCTCCAAGTGCCCTGAAGCGAGGCAAAGGCTTGGCTTGCCTTTGAAATCTGGACTAGAATCTCTTCTCCATCTCCGCTGGTGGACACCTTAGATCCCAGGTGGGTAAAGTGATCAACCTCATCTACCACATCCCCATTCACAATGATGGATTCATTGATTCTGTCACTCATCCTCATATGCCTTGTCTTCTTAACGTTGATCTTCAGGCCTATATTCCCTGCTGTAGTTGCCAAGGCATTGGTCTTGGCCTTCATGTCCTGGTGTTGATGGGTAAGCGGCGCAATATCATCTGCATAATCAAGGTCTTTCAAGACACTGGTCAATGTCCATCTAATCCCTCTTCTTCCACCACTAGTCACTTGTTTCATAACCCAGTCAATCCCCAAGATAAACAGAAAAGGGGAGAGAATACACCCTTGTTTCACACCCGTGGTCACGCTGAAGGCGTCTGTAAGTGCTGCGTTGCAAATGACCTGGGACTGGAAGTCACTGTAAAGCATCTTGATGACATTTACCAGCTTTGATGGAATGCCGTAATGCCTTAATATCTTCCACAGGGAATATCGGTGAATGCTGTCAAACGCCTTCTCAAAGTCAATTAAGTTGGCATATAGGGGAGCATTCCATTCCTTGCTCTTCTCAAGAATTTGCCTCAGGGTGAAAATGTGGTCAGAGCACGACCTGTGCTTATATAGCACAGCAGGGTTCATTTCATAACAAAAGGCTTTGCGAGTTTAAGCACTTGATATTAAGTCAGCTGTTTAGAGATTTCTACTCTAAAATTTGGTCCTACTATCCTATTGTAGCTTAAAAATTATGATAATAGATATTTAGCCCTGTCCAAACTAAAAATTTTCTGTTTGAACACCTTGTTTGATCCCTTTGATACTGTGTTTGATAAAATGTGAACATCAAACGTTTGAGGAAACATTGTAAAACATTTCGTTAGTTTCATATTGATAACGTCTTGTAAATAATCCGAGCTCGTCTATGACACCAGAGATCCCTGACAAGTCCCAAGAAAGTCTGATTACATTATTCCTTTCTTGCTGATTTCTGTTCATATGGTTCTGTGTACTAGAAATTTATCTGACGGTTTTTTCTACGGTTGCATTGATTTTGTTATACAGTACTAATGAAAGTCGATTACTTTTTTGCAGAAATTCCATTTATAATTATATATAAATAACATATACTAGTTAATTTTAAGGGCGACAAAGTCAATTTCTTGTTTGCAAAGATTTCCCATTTATTAGTATATTGTTATATAAAATTAAAAGTTTAAACAGTTTAAACAGTGCTGCGAGCCAACAAAGCTGCTACAATGTCAGGAGAATTTAAAAAGATTCACAGTCCAAACCCCCAACATGTGATATTAAGAGCAAGTAAAGAGAAGTTGAGGACAAACAATTTCTGACATATTAGAAGGTAGAAATTAAAAATTTAATGGAACGTTTCGGTTGTAGACTTTTAACAGTTACAATGAGAAACAAAAACTGCTCCCTTAATACATGTCCAGTGTTAACTGTTATGTAATGGAAAAAAAACAAAAGAATGTGCTCAATTAGAATGTGATAGTTACGCTTAAAAATAAAGAAAATTACTGGAAACAATGCGGTACCTCTGTTTTCTTGTTACGTAAAATCAAATGTATTGAAATTATATATTTAAGCAATAGAGAACATTTTTGCGTGTTTACATAACCTCATCTAAACACGAGGGGGGTTGGGAGAATTCGAGACAGTTATGCAAACCCGAGACGCAGTCGAGGGTTTGCATA